>R14__coassemble_1935_pt1 | contig 9447 bp, 5 predicted proteins | sample R14__metabat2_high_PE_030 | metagenome-assembled genome bin R14 | reverse complement strand
ATTTTGGTCGGATTAAAAGATCAACTCAAAAAAATATCCGCCCGTGTGGTCTCTTCCGGGCGGATGAAATACAGATAAGTGAAAACCATCCGCCGGAAATGAGGCTGTCGGGCGGATGAAAAGAGCAAGTCAAAAAAATATCCGCCAGCGGAGGAGAGTTCAGGCGGATGGAATCAAGATAAGAGAAAACCATCCGCCGCCAACAAGCAGCGAGCATTGAAATGTGGTGCCCAAATTGTATATAATAGGGATCAGAGCAATTAAATGTTCACTTACAATAAAGTTTTGCCCATAGCAAGCGAGGATTTTGTGTATGAAAGATCAACAGCAGATACGAAGATGGAGAAGGTGGATGGCAGGCGTTCTTGCAGCCACTATGGTGGTGGGATCCGCCATGCAGGTCAGTGGTGCGGAAAACACTGCAGCCGGCGCCGGCAACACTAACGCGGTAAACAGCGCCTCCAATCTCAATAACTCCGCAGTGATCGGCGCCTCCGATCTCAACAACTCCGGGACAGCCGACACATCCACAGTGGCCGCAACAGGCAGTTCCGGAAACAATAGCGTAACAGGTACTACTGCAGCGGACAGCGCCTCCGATCTCAATAACTCCGCAGTGACCGGCACCTCCGCAGTGACCGGCACCTCCGCAGTGGCCGCAACAGGCATCGCCGGCAGCACTAACGCAGCAGGAAGCGCTGGAAGTATTGACGCAGCAGACGGCGCCGAAAACACTAGCGCAGCGGACAGCGCCGGCAGCAATGATGCAGCAGTGGACGGCACCGATGACAATGACGCAGCAGGCAGCATCGGAAGCGATGATACCGCAGTGGATAGCATCGGAAGCGATGACACCGCAGTGGACAGCATCGGAGATGATTCCGCAGCAGACAGCAGCAACGAGACCCGGGGAGACAATGGGGACGACATTGACTCTGTGCAGCTGTCAGAGGACGATGCGCAGATCCAGCTGGCAGAAGAAGGAGAAGAGATCAACCTCTCCGAAGAAGAGGATGCTCTGGTCATGCTGGCTTTTGCCGGAGAAGATGTTCAGACTCTGGTGACAGAGCAGGACGGCTCCACCACTGTGCTGGACGGCGCCCTGGATCCGGAAGAACTGGAGGAGCAGGAAGATCTGATCGAGATCGTGGACAGCTATGAGATCCTGGTAGAAGGCGAGGAGGTCATCGAGGTCGACCTCAATGACTTTGATGCGGATTCTCCTGTGCTGCAGGCAGCCGGCGGTTATTATGAAGCGGATTTCGTCCTGTCCGAGAAAGAAAATACACATGCCTATCTGACCGGATTGCCGGCGGAACAGGTAGCGACCCTGCAGGAAGAGATCATTTCCTCTTATCTTAAGGGGGGAGAATTCTCTGTCGAAGATAGTCAGATCATCGACGCAGAGAAAAACAATCGCGGGGATACCCAGCTCTGCTGGGCCGGTTCCATCAGTGATATCGTGCAGTATACCGGCTGGGCAGCAGTCATAAACGCCGATGATGCTTCTGCGGCCTCGGGAGATGAGCCCGTGACTTCGGAAGATGATATTTTTGATTCCTTCGTAGGAAACTGGAAGGACGATAGCGGCTGGCCGGTAGCGGGCATCTGCTGGCTCCTGGACGGCGGTGTCAATATCAGGAGTGTTCTGAATGATGGAAATCTGAAAACTCTTGGCAGCAGCGGCCGGTTTGCGCCCCAGTATTGCTCGGATCTGGTCTGCGGCATGGAAGACCTCAGCAGCCAGAGCGGTGTTTCTCTGATGCAGAAACTGGTGACCCACCTGAAAAAGGGGGATGGCGTCAGCCTTACCATAGAATTTTCGCCAGATGCCCATGCCATTACCTGCTGGGGCTATGTGCGGGATGAAGATTATACATCGGACAATCAGAACTATTATACGGGACTTTTTGTTTCGGATTCGGACAACAACATATTACCTGATGAGGATCGCCGGAAAGCCATCAATTCCATAGAATATTATCAGATGACACCCACCACCACGGATGCCGGCGAAGCAACCTGGAACGTATATGACGATGGATACCTGAGAGACTTTACCTGGCTGAGCAAGTGGTCAGAGGAGATCCCGGTGGAGACAGACGAAGCGGCAGTTATGGACAAGGCGGCGGCAGGTGACCTGATGCCGGCGTCCTCCTGGTTACAGACAAATGATGCCATTGCCGGCCAGATGAGTCAGCTGACAGCCGGCAGTGATTACACCCTCATGCTTCGTCTCTTCAACACAGGAGATGCAGCCATCAGTGGAGAAACGGACCTGCAGCTGGAGGTGACCAAAGCAGACACCGGAGAGAGCGTATTCAGCCAGAGCTATACGACAAATGTCAATCTGGAGGCCCTGGGTGAGGACCTGATTCCGGTAGACATGACAGTGGATGGCGATGACCTGCCGATTGGAAACTACAAGGTCAGCCTGACGGTCAACAGCAGCCACAGTCTGCGGGAGGCTTACTATATCAACAATACCTGCACCATGGATCTGACGGTTTCAGCGCCCTGGTGGGGATCAGCGGATACTGATAAGCTTTCCATGACAGCCACCATGCGTCAGGAGCAGGAGGATGACAAATACATGATAGATCTGACCTACTCTGATGAGGTGCAGAAAGCCTATGATGCCCTGGGCGATGACGCAAATGTTCAGCTGCAGTACCGGGTATATTCTTCCACAGATAAGACCTGGTCCGGCTGGCGTACCTTCTATGGAGATAGCACAGGAGGCGCCGTCGGTCAGGGAGAAGCAGTGGGTGCTGCATCGGAAAATGAGGATGATCTGATCGTGGAGGTTGCGAACACGGAAGAAGATCTTTCTGCAGCAGACGGCCTTCCCACATCAGCTTATCTGTGGGAGCGCCCGGAGCAGATGCGTTTCCGTCTGGTCCTGAGCGGCAGCAGCACGGACAATCTGACAGTTGCCACAGACCCTGTCTTTGTATATCAGAAGTCCCTGGTCATCCGGAAGGCAGCGGATAACAGCAGCAAGATCTGTCTGGATCGGGGCAGTCTGGAATTTCCGGAAGGGCAGCAGATCAGCCTCAATGTGAGCAACAATGCGGCCATCGATCCGGAAACCGGGAAGCAGCCCACTCTGGAGAACTGCATTGTCCGGCTGATCTACTATGGAAATGGCGGAGAGATCTGCGCAGGGGAGTCAGAGCCCTTTACCCTGGAGGATGGGCAGAGCCGGAAGGTGACCTTTACCTCTCTGACCAGCGTTCCGGAGGAATGCCAGGGTCTGCTGACTATGGATGCAGTTGCTGTCTGTGAAGGTGTGACACAGAATGCCATCAGCACCGGAAATGTATATCTGCAGGAGAAACCTTCCTGTAGGGTCAATACAGATCTGGAAGGCAGAAATGCTTATGACGGCGTCATCACTCTGGAAGATGCCCTTGCCTATCACGAGGAGCTTACCGGAGACGATGCCATTATCCACATTGACACGTCAGGAACTTACCTGATCCCTGTGAACACGGTGGTGGACGATGCTCTGACCATTATCGGTGGTGACGAAGTGATCCTTCGCAGTGCGGAGAAGGGCACCAGCCTGACAAAATCCATTTTCTGTGTGCAGGAGGGCGGCAGTCTTACTCTGGAAAAGCTCTCTCTGAAGGATGGCTGGGCCAGAAACGGCGGTGCTATCAATTGTCAGGAGGGACAGGTTGTACTGAAAAGCTGTATCCTGGAGAGCAACTCAGCTACAGCAAACGGTGGCGCCATCTATATCTGCGGCGGCAGCCTGCAGGTGCAGAAATGCAGGTTTGTCATGAACAACGCGCCGGAAGGAAAAGGTACGGCGATCTACATGTGCGGTGAGGCAGATGTTACCGTCAGCGACAGTTCATTGATACTCAATGACGGAAAGACAGGTGTGATCTATAATGCCGGCGGCAATCTGCAGGTCAGCGGCTGTGTGATCAATTCCAATGAACTGACTGACAAAGCAGCCGGCGAGGTTGTGACCTATGGCGCATCCACGACCATCAAAAAGGATTCTCAGAAACTCAAAGGCACTGCCAGCTACAGCAAGGTCTATGGCAATGCTGCCTTCCAGCTGAACCTGGAGAGCGATGCGGTTCATGTGGTCCCGGGCAGCGATGACAATGCCATTCATTACAGCAGCAGCAATACAAGCGTGGTCAAGGTTTCTTCCACCGGAAAGGTTACCATCACAGGGCCCGGCAAGGCAGTGATCACCGCCTACGCAGAGGGAAATATCAACTATGACCGGTCACCGAACTTCAAGGTCACCGTCAAAGTATCTCCCAGAGCAAGCTTTGTGAAAAAGCTGGTTGCCGCAAAGAAGGCGATTACTGTGAAATGGAAGCTGCGGAAGGAGCAGACCACTGGTTACCAGATCCAGTATTCCACCAGCAGCAAATTTACAGTTGCTACCACCAAAAAGGTCTGGGTTAAGGACAGCAGCAGAGCTTCCACCAAACTGACAAATCTGAAATCCGGAAAGAAGTATTATGTCCGGGTGCGGACTTACAAGATCGTCAGCGGCAAGAAGTATTATTCGGCCTGGTCTGCGGTCAAGTCTGTGAAGACGAAGTGAGTTGTGGACTGTGCTGCGCTTTCAATAGAACATTAGGGGTGGAGAATTTATTTGCATTATATGTTTGAAAATCACCAAAACTGTAGAAGACAATCGGGAGCCTTAGCATAAGCTGGGGCTCCTCGACTATTCGAACAACGTTTAACAATTTGTTTCAGGAGGTATACCGATGTACGGAACATTTAAAACATACGAAGAAATGCCATGCTCTCTGAAATTTGAAGAGATGCAGGAACTGCACAGATCCATACTGGATAACATATCAGGTGATGAGGATGCGCAGGAACTGTATGCAGAACTGGTGGGAAAGGCCAATACCTATGCTTCCATACGCGCCGGCTGGCCTTTGTTATCCCGGGAAGAGAAGCAGGACACGGATAGAAGACGGACGGCCTGTCACAATTCTCTGATCACCCACTTCAATATGCTGGCCCGTTATCTGAAAAAAACAGGACGGGATGCGGAATGGCGGGATCGATTGGGATATGAAGAGGACGATCCATGCAACCGGAAGCGTATAGGCGATTTCGCCTGCTATCTTGCTTTTGTAAACGGAATCAACGCCAGATAAACAACAGTTAAGGAGGGCTGAAAAAGCCCTCCCTCTTTTATAAACCTGCATTGCCTGTAAACATGGCATAAATGAAGAGAACTGTAAATCCTGTCAGGAAGATCAGTCCCAGATAAGATAAGATGAGCAATGGTTTTGACGTTGTCATCCCTTTGGTCCTCAGAGCCACTTTCAGATTCAGATAGGAATACAGGGGCGCTGTCACAAAGGACAATATGGTGGCCAGCTTCATGAGTATGGCAACATTTGATGCATTGAATACCACAAGCAGGCCGGCTAAAGCAACTGAGGTTGTGACAATAATAGGAAAGATTTTTTTGCTGTAAGTCTTTTTAAAGATTCGGACGTGACATTCTGTTACTGCCCGGGGATAACCGTCGATGACCGTGATCAGCGTGCCAAGAATACACAGGAAAGCAACGATCGCAATGATATTACCGGACCAGGCCCCAAAGGCCGATTCATACATCTCGACGAATTGGTTGATATAAGCAGCGCTGGCACCCTCCACCGCATTGCCTGAACCATATTGGATCAGGCATCCCATGGCAAGGAAGCAGACTGCCAGTCCAACCGTAACAATATAAGAGACATCAAAATCCAGAAGGCCATTCTTTTTGGAGACCCTGGTATCAGATTCTTTGGCATTGGCAACTGTCCAGAGAGATGACAGCACCGATAACTCGATCGGACATGGCATCCATCCCATCAGAGAGATCAAAAAAGGAAGGGATGCAAAATTCCAGGGACTGTTGGCGACAAAGCCCTCTGCAAAGCTTCTGTCTGTTCCAATAGACAATATTACAGCTCCAACTGTCAGGATCGTCAGTACGAGCATCAGGATCTTTGAAAACTTTGTCAGCAGGCTGTAACCACCGAAGACATTTAAAGCCCAGCCCAAAATCAAAATAATAACAGTCCAGAGGGTAATGGAAAATTGCGGAAACTGGAATCTGATCAGGGTGCCGGAAAGCATGGCAACTGCAGCCAGATTTGCAATGGTGGAAATGATCATCAAAATATAAAATACGATGACGTATCCTTTTCCCAGATCCTCATAACCCTGCACCAGGGTTCTGCCCGTGGTAAGCGTGTAATCTGTTCCCACCCGCAGGAATGGATACTTAAACAGGTTGACCAGGAGCACCAGGATCAGCAGCTGCCAGCCATAAAGAGCTCCTGCCTGGGTAGCGGAAACAATATGTGAGCCACCAACGGCAGCTGTCGCCATCAATATGCCGGGACCAAAAGTTTTGGCTTTCTCAAAAAAAGTCTGTTTCTTTTCCATAAACCATCACCTCACTTCTGTTCATTTCTATATCGTTTTTCTTTTTCTTTCCATATTCTCCGGGCCTTCGGTAAATTTTTCAGAAGGAACGGCAGACGCCGGACGCAGCTTTCCCCCTTTAAAACACTACACTACCTTATATTTTACGATGGCATTGCTGATGCTGTCAACCTTCCTGGGGTTCAGGAAACTCTGGCATAAATGACGGCACAGGTGCAACCTGTATTTTACGTGGAAAAAAGCAGATTTGCTATTCTGTAATCACAGGAACGGAGTACACAGTAAAGTTTGCAAACAGCTTACAGAAAAGTGCTGGATAAAAGAGCAGGAGGAAGGGACATGACAGGAAGACATTTTCACAGAAAAGCAGTTGTATTTATTTCAGAACTGACAGTGCTTCTGGGATTGATCATCTTCCTGGCGGCAGGATGGTCGAAAGCGGATATGGCAGGGCAAACAGCAAGTGTAGCAGGACAAACAGCAGATGTGGCAGGGCAGGCTGCAAATATGACAGTGCAAACGGCAAATCTGACAGAGCAAACAGCAGATATGACAGAGCAGACCACGGAAAATGTGACTGGTATCGAGTGGGTCTGCGATTCCTGCGCAACCATCGATAGTGCTTCTGCCTGGAAGCATATTGAGGCAGGACACAGCGTAAAGGAATGCACGGAGAAGATCGAAGATGATGTCATTTCCGCCTCAGTGACAGAATTTTATCCGGATACGGACTCCGGACAGGTGTTTTCACTGACCCATTCCAAAGGTCAGGCGGGGGACTGCAGTTCTGAACTCTATGCCTCCGGTGTCTGGATGAAACAGGACGGCAAATGGACATGTATCAGCACCATTTCCAGCCTTCCCGATACCGGCATGTAACATCGGTATTACAGGAAGACGGACGTGGTCTGCTATGATCAGGATATAAAAAGCAAAGGATTCACAGAGAAGCGGAGGTATCACAATGAAAAATACCTGGAAACAATATCTGATGGGAATGATCGCAAGCATGGTTGCTCTGCAGGGCATCGGACTCAGCCAGCCTGTTCTGGCAGCTGAGGAGAGTCACATGGCAGGAGACTGGTCAGAGGAAGAACTGGAGCAGCGCTTCGCCGGGATCTGTGATAGTGAAGATGAGGTTTGGTTAAGCTCGGCCAATGATGCAGACTACGACGTGGACCCTGATGGGTGGGTCTTTGAAAACTGGGTAGATGAAGATGGTAATGGATACACTATCGGACATTATGTGGACGATGGAGACGGCGGAGAGGATGATGCTGAAGAAGACAGCGATGATGAATATGCCGATGACGATGATGAATATGCCGATGACGATGATGAATATGACGGCGATGACGACGATGACGACGATGACGACGAAGATGATGACGGATACGATGATGAAGATGATGATGATAGTGATGACAACGAATCTGCCACCAATGACGATCCGGATGAAAGTAAGGCACCGGTCTATGTAAATCAGATCGAGATCACCGGCTGCAGCAATGGCGTCATGGCGGGAAACAAGCCATCCTATACAGCAAAGGCAGCGGACAGGGAAAAATACCGCGTGCTCTGCGAAGGCTGGGAATCAGAGAGCGGCGCATTAAATTTCAGTAATGCTGCAGCATATCTGCCTACGGATACTACTTTTGAAAAATTTGTATTCGGAGAAAGCTACAGCTACCATATTGCGGCGCAGATGCAGTCCAATTACTACCTGTCAGAGGATGTGAAGATCATGCTCAACGGCAGCTATATCCCGGCTGACAAGGTAAAGATCAGCGGCGACAGAAGAAGGATCTATGTTCTGGCTTCCTATACTGCTGAAGCAAAATGTCAGCATACATTCCGATCAACAGTCCTTGCCCAGGCCGGCTGTGAAAGTGTGGGATCTGTGCAGAAGATCTGCAAGACATGCGGCTATGAGCAGGTGGAAGATCTTCCGGCAAAAGGCCATAAGGATAAGACAGTGACGACGAAAGCAAGCCTTTCCGCCAATGGCAGCACCATTCAGAAGTGTTCTGCATGCGGCAGGGAGACCGGGAAAAAGATCCTCTACTCCCCGGCAACTTTTAAGGCTGCTGCCTGCACCTATACAGGGAAAGCCCTGAAGCCTGCCATTACGGTCAGGGACAGCAAGGGCAACAAGATCAGCAGTACAAACTACACAGTAAGCTACAGCAATAATAAAAAAGTCGGCACAGGCACGGCAAAGATCACATTCCAGAACCAATATAAAGGAAGCAAGACCATTTCCTTTACCATAAAACCTGTGGCAACACAGATCACTGCAGTGACCGGCAGCACAAAGGCATTTACTGTGAAGTGGTCCAAAAAGACTACGCAGACCAGCGGCTATCAGCTGCAGTATGCTGCAGCCAGCGGATTCACCTCCGGTGTAACAACCATTAATGTCAGCAGCAACACAACAGTATCAAAGAAGGTGAGCTCACTGAGCAGCAAAAAGACCTATTATGTCCGCGTAAGAACCTACAGGACTGTGAATGGCAAGAAGATCTGTTCTGCCTGGAGCACAGTCAAAAGTGTAAAAACCAAATAGGGGATAGAGCAGACACAGATTCAGGGCAGACACAGATTCAGGGCAGGCACAGATTCAGGGTAGACACAGATTCAGGGCAGACAGGATACAGGAGTTTTCAGGCGGAAGGATCCGCACGGGAGGAGATCGTATGATGCATAGTATTTTCAAAAACAGTAAAGTGGCAAGAAGTTTTTCTGCATCTCTGGCAGCACTGCTCCTGGTGAGTGGAACCAGTGTGACTGCCCTGGCTGCAGAGCCGGAGGCTGAGGAGGAAGTTGTCCTGAACACTGCAGAAGAAGCGGATGGCGGCTGTGATGGCTATGATGCGGAAGAGCTTCTTTCCGATATTTGTGGAAGCGACGAATCTGACATGGAAGTCATTCTTTCCAGCACAGATTACGATGATGACGATTATGATGACGACGATTATGATGACGACGATTATGATGACGACGATTATG
>R14__coassemble_1918_pt1 | contig 9520 bp, 8 predicted proteins | sample R14__metabat2_high_PE_030 | metagenome-assembled genome bin R14 | reverse complement strand
GGAACTGGCGGCCAGAGGCAATCTGGTACTGGTAAATTATAACGGCTCCGCAGAAAAGGCAGAGCAGGTCTGTGAGGAGATCCGGCAGGCCGGTGGAGAGGCAGAGAGTTGTCAGTGTGATGTTTCTGACTATGCTGCCTGCGAAGCATTTATGAAAGAGATCACAAAGAAATACAAAAGACTGGATATCCTGGTCAACAATGCCGGGATCACCAGAGACGGTCTGTTCATGACCATGAAGGAAGCAGATTTCGACAGAGTCCTGCAGGTCAATCTGAAGGGAACCTTCAACACCATTCGTTTTGCCTCCCGGCAGATGCTGAAGCAGAGAAGCGGACGCATCATCAATCTGTCCTCCATTGTTGCCCTGCGGGGAAATGCGGGACAGGCAAATTACAGCGCATCCAAGGCGGCTGTCATCGGCCTGACTAAATCAGCCGCAAAGGAACTGGCTTCCAGAGGTATTACCGTAAATGCTGTTGCGCCGGGCTTTATTGAGACAGATATGACAGCAGTACTGCCGGAGGAGGTCAAGGAGGCAAACAAGGCATCCATTCCTCTGGGAAGGTTCGGACAGCCGGAGGATATCGCCAGAGCGGTAGGCTTTCTGAGTTCCGATGAGGCTGCATACATCACAGGACAGGTGCTGGCAGTAGACGGCGGCATGGCAATGTAAAAAGACAGGTGGATACAGAGAAATGAAAAGAAGAGTAGTGGTAACAGGCATGGGTGCCGTAACGCCCATTGGTAATACAGTAGAAGAGTTCTGGAATTCTGTACACGAAGGAAAAGTCGGCATTGGGCCGATCACAAAATTTGATACGACAGATTACAAGGTAAAGCTGGCCGGCGAAGTAAAGGATTTCAAAGCCGGTGACCGTATGGATGCCAAGGCAGCCAGAAGAATGGAGGACTTCTCCAAATATGCGGTGGCAGCAGCAAAGGAAGCCTTTGATATGGCCGGTCTGGACATGGAAAAGGAGGATCCCTGGAGGGTCGGCGTGATCATCGGCTCCGGCGTGGGCTCCCTGCAGTCCATTGAAAAGGAGTACGAGAAGCTCCTGTCCAAAGGACCCGGCAGAGTCAGTCCCTTCCTGGTCCCCATGATGATCTCCAACATGGCATCCGGCAATGTGTCGATCCAGCTGGGACTGAAGGGAAAATGCACGGATGTCGTGACAGCCTGCGCTTCCGGTACCCACAGCATCGGCGATGCTTTCCGTGCCATTCAGTACGGAGATGCGGAAGTTATGCTGGCAGGCGGCAGTGAGAACTGCATTACACCGGTGGGCGTGGCAGGTTTTACCAATCTGACTGCATTGACCACATCCCAGGATCCCCTGCGTGCCTCCATTCCTTTTGATAAGGACAGAAGCGGATTTGTGCTGGGAGAAGGTGCCGGCGTAGTGGTTCTGGAGGAACTGGAGCATGCAAAGGCCCGAGGGGCAAAGATCTATGCGGAGGTAGCCGGCTACGGTGCCACAGGAGATGCCTTCCATATCACAGCACCCCTGGAGGATGGTTCCGGCTCCGCCAAGGCCATGGAGTTTGCCCTGCAGGATGCGGGCATGCAGCCGGAAGATATTGATTATATCAATGCCCATGGTACCAGCACCCACATGAATGATCTGGGAGAGACAAGAGCCATTAAACTGGCTTTTGGTGACGCGGCAAAGAAGCTGAAGGTGAATTCCACCAAATCCATGACAGGGCATATGATCGCTGCGGCTGGAGCCGTGGAATTTATCGTCTGTGTCAAGAGCGTGGAAGAAGGCTACATTCACCAGACAGTAGGCTCCGAGAATCCGGATCCGGAATGCGACCTGGATTACTGCTTCGGCGCGCCGGTGCACCAGGAGGTCAGAGCTGCCCTTAACAATTCTCTTGGCTTTGGCGGTCACAATGCAACGCTGATCGTAAAGCAGTACAGAGAGTAAAGGAGATCACCATGGATTTTGAACAGATATGCAAACTGGTACAGGTTGTGGCAGATGCCGGCCTGGAAGATTTCATTTTTGAGGAAGGCAATCTGAAGCTGCGCATGAAGGGCAAGCGGGAGCATCAGCCCCCCTGCCCGCCGCCCTATCCGGCTATGCCGCCCATGGCTTATGGCATGCCGCCTGTATCTGCCGCAGTTCCGGTCCGACAGGATGGGATGCTGCCGGCCACAGAGCAGGCAGCGGTTCCTGAGCAGAGTCAGACAGAGGCTCCGCCCTTTGTTGTGGAAAGCGCAGCGGAAGTTTCGGAAGCTGTGGAAGGTCAGATCATCAAAGCGCCTCTGGTGGGTGTTTTCTATGCGGCCCCCGCGGAAGATGCAGCGCCTTTTGTGCAGGTTGGTGATACCGTAAAGGCCGGAGACACCGTGGCTATTGTGGAGGCCATGAAGCTGATGAATGAGATCGAGGCTGAGACCAGCGGAACTGTAGCTGAGATCTATGTGAAAAACGGACAGGCTGTGGAATATGGCCAGCCGCTCTTCCGCCTGAAATAAGACAGAACCCAAAAGGAGCAGAAGATGAATACACTTGGAATCAAAGAGATCGAAGCCATTATTCCCCACAGACATCCCTTTCTGCTGGTAGACAGGATCGAGGACTACAAGCCGGGAGAATATGCCATCGGTACAAAGGCAGTGACCTTCCGGGAAGACTTCTTCCGGGGACATTTTCCGGAGTATCCGGTCATGCCGGGTGTGCTGATCGTGGAAGCTCTGGCCCAGGTAGGCGCAGTGGCCATCCTTTCCATGGAAGAAAACAAAGGGAAGCTGGCAGTATTCGGCGGCATCAATAAATGTCGTTTCCGTGAGCAGGTGCGTCCCGGAGATGTCCTGCAGCTGGAGACACATATCATAAAGCTGAAAGGCCCTGTAGGGGTGGGAGAGGCAACAGCCACTGTCAACGGAAAAGTGGCAGTGAAGGCAGAGATCACATTTATGGTGCTGAATGCCTGAACAGGCAGATAGGTGAATTGACAAATGATAAATAAAGTACTGATCGCAAATCGCGGGGAGATCGCTGTGCGCATCATCCGGGCCTGCCGGGAGCTGGGCATTGCTACGGTTGCCGTATATTCGGAAGCAGACCAGTATGCCCTGCATACACTGCTGGCAGACGAGGCCATCTGCATCGGTCCGGCAGCTTCCACCGACAGTTATCTGAATATGCAGCAGATCATCAGCGCGACGATCGTATCCGGGGCAGATGCCATTCATCCGGGATTCGGATTTCTCTCGGAAAACAGCGCATTTGCCAGCTTATGTGAAACATGCAACATCACTTTTATCGGTCCCGGGTCAGACATCATTGAGAAACTCGGCAACAAAGCGGAAGCCCGCAGGACCATGGAGGATGCTGGCGTACCCATCATACCCGGCTCTAAAGAGCCGGTGTATGAGGCGCGTCAGGGATTGCGGGAGGCTGAGCGGATCGGTTTTCCGGTCATGATCAAGGCAGCTCTGGGCGGCGGCGGCAAGGGTATGCGGATGGCAGAGACAGCGGAGGATTTCATAGCCGCTTTTCAGACGGCGCAGGCAGAAGCAAAAAATGCCTTCAATGACGATACCATGTACCTTGAGCATTTTATCCGCAGACCAAGACACATTGAATTTCAGATCCTTGCGGATAGATTTGGCAATGTAGTGCATCTGGGGGAGCGGGACTGCTCCATCCAGAGAAATCATCAGAAAATGATCGAGGAATCTCCCTGTGCAGCCATTCCTGAGAAACTGCGCAGAAAAATGGGAGAGACCGCTGTCAAAGCCGCAAAGGCGGCAGGCTATTTCAGCGCAGGCACCATCGAGTTCCTGCTGGAAGAAGATGGCAGCTTTTATTTTATGGAAATGAATACCAGGATCCAGGTGGAGCATCCTGTCACAGAAATGGTCACAGGCATCGATCTGATCCGGGAGCAGATCCTGATCTCTTCCGGAGAAAAGCTTTCTGTAACGCAGAAGGAGATCCAGTTTACGGGGCATGCCATCGAATGCCGGATCAATGCAGAGGATCCGGAGAAGCAGTTCCGTCCCTGCCCGGGCAGGATCGAGCGGCTGTACCTGCCGGGTGGCTGCGGGGTACGCGTGGATACTGCTGTTTACGGCGGATATGAGGTCCCGCCCTGGTATGACTCTATGATCGCCAAGCTGATCGTCCACGGAAAGGACAGGGAGGATGCCATCCGGAAGATGCTCAGTGCGCTGGGGGAAGTCATTGTGGACGGCATTACCACCAATACGGAATACCTCTACAACATCCTGCGGGAAGAAGATTTTCAGTCCGGCAGGACCAATATCGAATATATCGAAACACATGCGCAGAAGCTGCAGCAAATATGATACGTAACAACCATGGTACTTTATGTACCGCAATAAAGGCAGTCTTATGGAATTTAAATCAGTCTTTAAAAAAACAATCAGACGCACAGACGCGCCGGCAGGCGGCGATGCAGGTGAGCGCGCACCGGAGGTCCCCAGGGATCTGCTGAGGCGCTGCAATCACTGCAAGGAGGCCATCTTCACAGAAGAAGTGGAGGAAAATCTCAGGATCTGCCCCAGATGCGGACACTATTTCCGTATCGATGCCATGCAGCGGATCCGGATGATCTGCGATGACGACAGTTTTGAGGAATGGAACCGGGAGATGCCGGCTGTTAATCCGCTGCAGTTTCCGGGGTATCCGGAAAAGATCCGGGAGATGCAGAAAAAGACGGGACTGGCAGAAGCTGTGGTAACGGGAAAATGCCGGATCGGCGGCTATGAGGCCGTCCTTGGTGTCTGCGACGGTCGCTTCATGATGTCCAGCATGGGAGAAGTCGTGGGAGAGAAGATCACACTGGCAGCAGAACGGGCCACGGAGGAAAAGCTTCCCCTGATCCTTTTCACCTGTTCCGGCGGCGCCAGGATGCAGGAGGGCATTGTTTCCCTCATGCAGATGGCAAAGACTTCTGCAGCCCTGAAAAAGCACAGTGACGCAGGACTTCTGTATGTTACAGTGCTGACGGATCCCACCACAGGGGGTGTGACAGCAAGCTTTGCCATGCTGGGAGATATTATCCTGGCGGAGCCCGGTGCCCTTATCGGGTTTGCGGGTCCCCGGGTCATTGAGCAGACCATAGGTGAGAAACTCCCCAAGGGCTTCCAGCGTTCGGAATTTCTGCTGGAGCATGGTTTCGTGGATGCCATTGTCAAAAGAGATGAGATGAAGGAGACACTGGTTCGGATCCTTCGGCAGCATAGCTGTCGGGGCAGAGAGGAATTTCTGAAGAAATTTTCCCCCTTCTTTGAGAAGGATCAGGATTTTGCTTCGCATGGGAATACGGATGGGGAAGGTAAAGAAATGCCGGAGACAGCAGGTACGGAAAAGTACAGCGCCTGGGAGCAGGTGCAGTTGTCCAGAAGAGCGGACCGTCCTACAGGTACGGCCTATCTCGAGACTCTGTTCGAGAACTTTATGGAGCTGCATGGTGACAGATATTATGGAGATGATCCGGCTGTCATTGGCGGCATCTGTGAATTTCAGGGGATGCCAGTGACCGTGATCCTGCAGGAAAAGGGCGGCAATACCAAAGACAAGATGCAGCACAATTTCGGCATGCCGTCCCCGGAAGGCTATCGCAAGGCTCTGCGCCTGATGAAACAGGCGGAAAAATTCGGCCGGCCGGTACTCTGCTTTGTGGACACGCCGGGCGCCTTCTGCGGCATGGAAGCGGAAGAAAGAGGACAGGGAGAGGCCATCGCCAGAAATCTCTATGAGATGTCGGCTTTGAAAGTGCCCGTACTGTCCGTCTTCATTGGCGAAGGAGGCAGCGGCGGCGCCCTGGCCATGGCAGTGGCAAACGAAGTCTGGATGCTGGAGAATGCCTGCTATTCCATTCTTTCTCCGGAAGGCTTTGCGTCTATTCTGTGGAAAGACAGCAAAAAAGCGGTGGATGCAGCCCGCGTGATGAAGCTGACCAGCACAGATCTTCTGGAACTGGGCATCGTAGAGTGCGTGATTCCGGAGCCCCAGGACTATACCCGGGAAAATATGGATCAGGTATCTGATCTTTTGCAGAAAAAAATTTGTGAATTCCTGCTTCGATATGATAAGATAGATGGGACACTGTGTGCAGAGATGCGATATCAGAGATATCGTTTGATGTAGGAGAGATGCATGAGCGACAGAGAAGTCATCAATGACGTACTGGTTCATCTGTTTAATGAAATATCCAAGCTGGAAGAGCAGGCAGTGAGGACGTCGGAATTCCCCAGCCTCAGCAACAATGACATGCACATCATTGCGGCCATCGGTCTGGAAGGGGACAATATGTCCTCTATTGCCCGTAAGCTCAGCATCACGGTAGGGTCCCTGACCACGGCCATGAACAGTCTGGTCAAGAAGCATTATGTGGAGCGGGAAAGGAGCGAGCGGGATCGCAGGATCGTCAACATCCATCTGACGGAAAGCGGCCTGGCAGCTTACCGGTACCATGAAGCCTTTCACGAGCAGATGACAGATGCGGTCATAGAAAGGCTGGGAGAAAATGAGGTCAGAGTACTGGCCACTGCCCTGCAGGATCTGTCAGAATTCTTTCGCACATACGGCAAAAAATAACAATAACAATCAATTAGAGCAATATATAACAGGAAAAGCACCTTGCTTTTCCTGTTGTTTTTTGTTATCCTCTAAAAGATGACTATAAATTATGGTTTTGGAGAAGAAATGCATGTTTCTGGATGCTTTGCTGGACAGTCTCATTGATGTAGTCAAGATGCTGCCCGTTCTTTTTATAACCTATCTGATCATGGAAGTACTGGAGCAGAGAAGTTCCGCCAGATCCTCCCATGCGGTGTCCCGGTCCGGCCGGCTGGGGCCCCTGTTCGGCGGCATCGCTGGTATCTTCCCACAGTGCGGTTTTTCAGCGGCAGGCGCAAACCTGTATGCAGGCGGCGTGATCACTGTGGGCACCCTGATGGCCATCTTTCTGTCCACGTCCGATGAGATGCTGCCCATCTTTATTTCGGAGATGGTCCACGTGGATGTGATCCTTCGGGTCCTGGCTCTGAAGCTGTTCATTGCCGTGATCAGTGGTTTTGCCGTGGATTGGGCCAAGCTTCTGATCCGCAGATACCGCCGGGTACCAAAGGACATTCATGATCTCTGTGAGCAGGATCATTGCCACTGTGAATCCGGCAGTATCTGGACCTCCACCCTGAAGCATACCATCCAGATCGCTTTATTTATCCTGGTCGCCACTTTCCTGATCAACCTGGGGATCGCTGCCATCGGAGAAAAAACACTCGCAGATTTTCTTGCCAGTATGCCTTTCATCAGTGTCTTTCTGGCTGCCCTTGTGGGTCTGATCCCCAGTTGCGCTCCTTCTGTGATCTTCACAGAACTGTTTCTGCAGGGTCTGCTGGGAACACCGCAGATGATGGCCGGCCTTCTGGTCAATGCCGGCGTGGGACTTCTGGTCCTGCTGCGCAGCAACAGACACTGGAAGGAGAATGCCAAGGTCATCGCTGTTCTCTATGTGCTGGGTGCAGGCTGGGGACTGCTGCTGCAGCTGCTGAATGTGCAGTTGATGTAGTGGCGCAGAGCGCTATGGAGGTTTTTTATAACACACAGTTGAAATATTATGTTGTAAATTTGAAATAAGGACCTTCGCGTGCTATTATTGAGCCATGCGAAGGTCCTTCTCTGTGACAGGACATCGAAAAAGAGATTATTTTCAGATGTGCATCAGAGAAAATGATGCTGAAAGGGAGAATTTTATGAAGCCTGTTTTTGTGATCGGACACAAAAATCCGGATACGGATTCCATCTGTTCCGCCATCTGCTATGCAGAACTGAAAAATAAACTGTCGGAGCAGGAGTATATTCCCTGCAGAGCCGGCAGGATCAATGAGGAAACCGCCTATGTACTGCAGACCTTCGGTGTGGAACCGCCCAGATATGTTGAGTCTCTGGAGCCGAGGATCTCAGACGTACAGATCCGTGCCATAGAGGGAATCAGCTCTCATATCTCCCTGAAAAGGGCTTATGAGATCATGAAGAGACTGGATGTGCAGACTCTGCCGGTACTGAAAAACAGCCATCTGCGGGGAATTCTGACCATGCGGGATGTGGCCCAGTTCTATATGGAGGATCAGGGAGCCAATGCACTGGCAGAGGCCGGTACCAGCTATCGCAATATCGTGGACGCATTGAACGGCGAGCTGATCGTGGGAGAGGAAGATGAGCATTTCACTGAGGGCAAGGTGGTGGTTGCTGCGGCAAATCCGGATGTGATGGAGGACTATATTGATCCCCATGACATGGTCATTCTGGGCAATCGATATGAATCCCAGCTTTGCTCCATCGAAATGAATGCCGGCTGCATCGTGGTGGGTCTGGGGTCAAAGGTCTCCAGGACCATTCAGAAGCTGGCGACGGAGGCGGGCTGCAAGATCGTGGCTACACCCATGGATACCTATACCTGCTCCAAGACCATCAATCAGGCGGTGCCGGTGCGTCATGTCATGAAGACAGACAAGATTCTGACTTTCCGCCTGGACGACAAGGTGGAGGATGTGGTCAAGGTGGTTTCCAAACAGAGAGTCCGCTATTTCCCCATCCTGGACAATTCCGGCAATTATGTTGGTCTGATCTCCCAGAGAAATCTGATGGATCTGGAGCGGCAGAAGGTGGTCCTGGTGGATCACAATGAAAGAGACCAGGCTGTGGAGGGCATCCGCACGGCAGAGATCACGGAGATCATAGATCATCATCGCATCGACAATGTGGAAACAAGATATCCCATTTATTTCAGGAACCAGCCCCTGGGCTGTACCGCTACCATCATTGCCATGATGTATGAGGAAAATCATGTGGAGATCAGCAGAACCACAGCCGGTCTGCTCTGCTCGGCTATTGTTTCCGATACCCTGCTGTTCCGTTCGCCTACCTGTACTTTTATTGACAGGAAGATGGCAGAACATCTGGCGGGGATCGCCGGGATCGATCTGGAAGCCCATGCCATGGCTATGTTCAATGCGGGCTCCCGGTTGGGCCAGCGGACACCGGATGAGATCTTCCATATGGATTACAAATCTTTCAAGGCCGGCGATATCCTGTTTGCTGTGGCCCAGGTATCCAGCGTCAGCCAGACGGAGCTTTCCAGGCTGAAAGTGCCCATGCTGGAGTATATGAGGTCATTACTGCCGAATTCCGGACAGATGATCCTCTTTACCATGCTGACCAACATCATTGATGAGTCCACAGAGCTTTTGTTTGTGGGAGAAAATGCCCGGGCTTATGTGGAGGAGGCTTTCCATTGTGAGGCAGAGGAGGAGTCTGTTCTGCTGCAGGGGGTTGTCAGCAGGAAGAAGCAGATGATCTCGCCTTTGATCACGGCGATGGAGAATCTGATTTGATAATAAAAACTTCCCACATCGGAGCTTTTCTGCAGATGTTGAAGCCGAGGAGCGAAAATATCTTTTCGGAGCCTAAAAAAATGTCTCCGAAAAGACATTTTCACTCCCGCCATGAAAAAACTACGGAAAGAC
>R14__coassemble_1900_pt1 | contig 9603 bp, 2 predicted proteins | sample R14__metabat2_high_PE_030 | metagenome-assembled genome bin R14 | reverse complement strand
AGAGTGAGGTGTTTCAGACCATGGTAACACATCTGAAAAAGCTGACAGAAGACGAAGAGATCCGCCTGCAGATGGAAGCACGGGAAGATTATGAGCGGCGCATGGCTGGGCAGTACCGCGCCGGCATGGAGCAGGGCATGGAACAGGGGATTCAGATTGGTGAAGAGCGCGGCATCCTGATCGGTCAGGAACACACTTTGTTCCATCTGGTAGTTTCAGGTGCTCTGAGCCCGGAAGAGGCAGAAAAATACTCCGGCCTCTCCCATACAGACTTTATGCGGAAACTGGAGGAATACAGGTCAGCACGCTGAGTTTCCTCTGCATATGGAAGACACCGACCGGTCATTCCTGGCAGATTTGCTGCCATGGTCACCGGCACTGCCTGATCACATCAGGAAAGAACAAAAGTAAATTTAACCGGGCCGCTGCGGCGGCCCTTAGCATAGAGGGGTACGCGCTATACAGCGTTTACGTCCTTAATAATAAAGAGAGCAGGCGCAAAGCCTGCTCTCTCTTTTGTTAGGATTTTTTAGTTTTTTCTGTGCATGTGCCTGGAAGAATTTTTCCAGCGGCACTTTGTGCTTGTGCCAGAAAGAACTGTTCTCAGTGTTATTTTATGACAGAAGGGTACGTCCCTAATGTCAACGTCCCCAATGTCAACTTTGTGACAGAAGGGTACGTCCCCAGTGTCACTTTTTCCGTCTGCGGGTTCTGAAGCCTGCGCCAAGTCCGGCGAAAGCGCCTGCCAGCAGCAGCAGATACAGCATGATCGGATTCTCATCTCCGGTCTTTGCGGCGCTGCTTGTCTTCTTGCTGGTGCCCGGTGTCACGGTCGGGGTCTTGGTCGGTGTCACACTCGTCGGCGGGTTCTCTTTGTTGATGACCACAATGCTTGCCTCTTCTGCATTCTTTTCCAGAGTAACCTTGCCCTCAGAAACTGTGGCAGTATAAGCGAAGGTGGAACCTACCGGCTTGCCGTTCTTGTCGGTCTCTGCCAGATAGAAGGTCACCGTTCTCTCACTGTAATCATCGTAGTTTGTCAGATCCATGTAGGCAATGTTGGATGCCTGGCTCTTGTTCTTCATGTTGATCTTCAGAACACCATTGACATCATTTTCATTTTCATCCCACATGTACTCGTCTGTTAGCTGCGTGCATGCAGCATCATCAAAGATGCCGATATAGAAGGTTTCCTTTGTCTTCTTTGCGTCGCCCACATAATCCAGAACCTTCTTGGTCACCTGGATCTGTCCCTCATAGTAGAAACCACGGGGCAGGCTGGAGAAGAGGTTGTTGAAGTGGACGACTGTCTCGCCATCCGCATTGGTGGTGATGCTGTTGCTGTCCGGGAAGTCCACGGTCCAGCTGACTTCATCTCCCGAAGCGCTCTCTTCCGGATAAACGCCGCCCAGGTCATTGATGACTTCTGCCTCATCGGAAGCGTCGCTCATCTCTGCCAGGTAGTAGGTCTCGCCCTTCTTCAGGCCATCAAAGACTACCGACTCGCTGGATTCACCTACGAAGTGAATGCCCTTGATATCTGTAGCGCGGACCGTCATGGCCTTGTCATGGAACAGGGCCACGTAGAAGGTGGCATCGTCTGCCGCGATCAGGCTTCCGACCATGTCCTCTGCACTCATATCCAGTAGGTGCAGTTCCTTGGTCACTCTGACGCTCACATCATCCGGCTGTTCCTCCACCTCATGGGTATTGGTGATCACGTAACCGCTGTTCTGATCTCCTGTAATCTTTGTAGTATAGGAAGAGATCACATCCTCAGTTACGGTATAGCTGATGGCAGTTCCGGCTGCGTCATACTTGGGCAGTCTGGTAAATTCATAATAGAAATCACCATTTGTGCCGATCATGTACTTCTTGCCGATCTTTACTGTCTTGGCCAGCTGGGGCAGCTCTGTGCCGCCTGCTGTGGCTGTCAGATGTACCGTGATGCTGGAAGGACGTACGCCATCCCGATCATGACTGTCATCCCAGATCTTTGTCACAGGAACCTTTGTGGTCTCCTGCGTGTTGGTAATGGTCAGGGTGTCATCGCTGTAGCTGGTGGTATAACCGGGTACAGCAGTCTCCTTTACCGTGTAGGTCAGGGCATTGCCTTCCTTGTCTGTTGCCGGAAGATCCTTGTAGGTATAGGTCCAGACATTGGATACTGCATCCGGCTCATCGCTGGTAGCAGCCGCTGTTGTCCACTCCGGCTCGTGGGTAGTTACTTCGTAAGGCTCTCCGCCTTCTGCCTGTGCATACAGAGTCAGAGTGACGGTATCCGGACGGAAGCCGGCAGCATCGCTCCGGTCAGACCAGATCTTCTGCCCTGAGATCTCTGTAGTCTTCAGGGTGTTGGTGATCACCTGGTTGCCAGCCGCATCCTTAGCGTAAGATACTTCATAAGCCGGAAGCGGGGTCTCTTCTACGGTGTAGGTCACAGCCACGCCATTGGCATCGGTTGCAGGCAGATCTGTGTAGGTGTAAGTCCAGACATTTGCCTCATCATCCTTGTTCCAGGTGGGCTCGTGATTGGTGACTGCATATTTCTCACCGGATCCCACCTGACCATACAGGGTCAGCTCGATGTTTTCGGGACGATAGTTGTCCAGATCATCTGCGTCATCCCAGATCTTGGTGCCGCTGATATCTACAGTCTTCAGCTTGTTGGTAATGTCCAGGCCACTGGTGCTGCCATCATAGCCGGGCACCGGTGTCTCTTCTACGGTGTAGGTATATGCCTTGCCGTCCTTGTCTTCCAGAGGAAGATTGCTGTACTGATAGGTCCAGGTGTTAGCGCCGGGCTCATCGCCGGTAGCTGTACTCTTAGTCCAGGTCAGGACTACTTTGTGGCTCCTGATCCAGGCTGCATCTACTGCTGTACCGTTCTGCTTCAGGGTCAGCTGAATGCTTTCCGGACGGAGGCCGTCCCAGTTGCCATTGTCTTCCCAGATCTTGCTGCCGCCGATCACGGTAGTCTTCAATGTATTGACTACATCGTAATAACCGGCTGCCGGCTGGTCAGATGTGGCCTCACCGTTGGTGTAAGCTGTATCGTAAGCACTTACTGCGGTCTCTACTACAGAGTACTCGATCAGCTTGTCAGCAGTGTCATACTTGGGCAGATCTGTGAACTTCTTAGATGCCCAGTTCTCGCTCTTTTTCAGAGTTACTGTCTTGTCAGTTGCTTCACCATTTGCATACAGAGTCACTGTGATCTCATCCGGCTGCAGATCTGTATCTGCATTCTTCCAGGTCTTGGTGACAGGTACCTCTGTCAGGTAGGTGTTGGTGATCTTTCCGCTGTTCTTGTCTGCAGCTGCTGCATCGGATGCATAGCCATCTACTGCAGTCTCCACTACGGTGTACTCGATCAGTTTGTCATCTGCATCATACTTGGGCAGGTTGGTGAACTTCTTAGATGCCCAGTTGTCCTCTTTTGTCAGGGTGACTGTCTTGCCTGTGGTCGTACCATTCTGGTACAGGGTCACGGTAATGCTCTCCGGTCTCTTGCCGTCTGCATCATCCTTGTCCACCCAGGTCTTGGTCACAGGTACCTCTGTCAGGTAGGTATTGGTGATGGCGCCGGTGTTGGCATCATTCACGCCTGCGTTGCTTTCATAGCCTGCCGGCAGAGCCTCTACTACGGTATACTTGATAGTATTTCCGGAAGCATCTGTCTTGGGCAGGTTTGTAAACTTCTTGGATGCCCAGTTGTCATTCTTCGTCAGAGTGACCGTCTTATCTGTGGCCTTACCGTTTGCATACAGAGTAACAACGATCTCATCCGGACGCTTGCCGTCTGCATCTTTACCATCCACCCAGGTCTTGCTGACAGTAATGTCTGTCAGATAGGTATTGGTGATAGCACCGGTGTTGTTATCACTTACAGCTGCGTCAGAGGAGTAACCGGAAACGGCAGTCTCTACTACAGTGTACTTGATAGTATTTCCGGAAGCGTCATACTTGGGCAGGTCTGTGAACTTCTTTTCTGCCCAGTTGTCTTCCTTGGTCAGGGTCACTGTCTTGCCTGTGCTGGTGCCGTCTGCGTACAGAGTCACGGTGATGCTGTCAGGACGCTTGTCCTCATCGCCCTTGTCCACCCAGGTCTTGGTGACAGGTACCTCTGTCAGGTAGGTGTTGGTGATCTTTCCGCTGTTCTTGTCTGCAGCAGCCGCATCGGATGCATAGCCATCTACTGCAGTCTCCACTACAGTGTACTTGATAGCATTTCCGGAAGTGTCATACTTGGGCAGATCTGTGAACTTCTTAGATGCCCAGTTGTCACTCTTCTTCAGAATGACTGTCTTGCCTGTTGTTTCGCCGTTTGCGTACAGAGTCACGGTGATGCTGTCAGGACGCTTGTCCTCATCGCCCTCGTCTACCCAGGTCTTGGTCACAGGTACCTCGGTCACATAAGTGTTGGTGAGGGTATCGTTTTTCAACTCAGAGGAATAACCGGTTACTGCATCTTCCTTTACAGAATATGTGATCTCCTCATATTTCTTGGTTGTAGCATTCAGCGCATACTTGGGAAGGTTTGTAAAGGTATACTTCCACCCCTCATCCTTCTTCAGAGTAGCTTTGGTCTCGGTTGCCTTGCCGTCCGCATACAGAGTCACAGTGACCTCGGTCGGACGTTTGCCTTCCTTGTCATTGCCATCCACCCAGGTCTTGTTGACTGTGTAGGTCGTGGTGGGCATGTTCTCCATCAGGATGACGGTTGTTTGGCCTGTATTGCTGCCAATGGTAGCAGTAGGCGCTGTGGTAGTGATCTTGCCGTCCTTGTCCACACTGAAGGTCTGATCGGACATGGTCAGATAGCCCTCGGCAGGTGACACCTCATGGAGGGTATAGGTCTCACCGATGTTCAGCCCTGTCACTTCATGGGGTTTTTCCGCATCGGAAGTCCACTCATCGATCACCTTCTTGTCTTGATCCAGCACCTGCAGCACCGCACCGGAGATCTCCTTGCGGGTTTTCACATCGATCTTGCAGACCTTTGCGGTAGGCTTGCGGTTGGAGCGGTCAATGCTTGCGCCGGGCTGCTGCACATGGACTGTGATGCTGCTGTCAGTGATGGTTTTCGCAGCATCCTGACTGAATGCAAAGTAGTAAAGCTCTCCGTTGACATTGTCGATCAGATAATTGTCCGGCGCTGTGATCTCCTTGAAAGCATAAACAGTATCCTTATTTAGCGTTACGCCGTTCTCACCGAATACAGCCACAGCTTTTCCATCAGAGTTCTTCTTAGTGGTCACTTCCTGAAGCTCTGTCAGCGTTCCGCCCGCAGCTACGCTGTAGAGCTGGTAAACAGCTTCCTCCACCGGTGCGTTGTTGTTGTCCGGGTCTACCTTGTTGACAATAAAGATATAGGTCTCAACACCGGCCTCAGCTTCCCTGATCTCCACCGAGGTATCGATAATGGTGCCGCCGTCCTCACTGCCTTCATACCAGGCCTTGTTGGTGATCTCTTTGGTTTCTCCAACCTCACCTTCCACGTAAGCCTTGTAGGTAATGATCAGCTTCCTGTCATCCGGCACAGCCAGGGAGAACTGACCGGTGCTTTCATTGTAATCGAAGTCAGAATATGCTACGGCATTTCCATCTGCATCCTTGACTGCCAGAGAAGACTGCATCAGACGCATGCTGGAGCCCATCTGGTCCACTACAGTGATCTTGTCCTTGGTCTCCAGGATATTCGCTCCATAGGGGTTTACAGTGATGCTGTACTCGGCATAAGGAGCTGTCTTGGAACTGTAGGTCTGTGACTTATCGATCGCCTGGATCTTAATCTCTTTGCTGGCAGTAGCATCTCTGGTTTCTCCACCCGGAACTGCCAGAGTAGCAGTATTTTCAAATTTCACTGTGCCATTGTGGGTGAAGATATATTCTGCCTTTTCATCCGTGAGCTTTGTCACCAGGGTGAACATTATGTATGATTCTGCATTTTCTGTGTTTTTGATGTCGGACAGATTTACAGTGATATTTGTATCACCTGCCTGGTTGGAACAGGTATAAGAAGGTGTCTTGTCTGTGCCATCGTAACCACTGTAGGTGAAATCCTTGATCTCCTGGAATTCCAGACCATCCTGCAGTTTGTCTGTCACAGTGGCGGTATCATTTGCGCCGGCCTTGACAGCAATCTTCCAGGAAATCGTCTTATCCTCTACCGAATAGGCAGCGAATGCTTTTTCGATGTCAAAATCATTGGCAATGGTCCAGTCCTTATAGGTGTCTGCTAAACACGCAGTGTCATAATATTCTTTGAAATAGTTTTTGTATGTAGCATCCGTGGCTCCCGCATCCACCAGACTGCTGCTGTAAGATATCACAATAGGATTGTTGGCACTGGCATCCCGGCTCTTCAGGAATGTGATTACAAAGCCTTCAGGATACTCAACACCATCCACCGTAATTGTCTGCAGATAGGTATCCGGATTGTCTGTTATGCTGACACTGTAATCCGTTCCCGGAACCAGAGTTTCTTCGCCCTGTGTTACAGTAATACCACTGATCTGTGCAGGCGTGAAGTACAGCTTGGTTACACTGTCCTTGGTAGAACTTCTGTCCAACAGCTTTGTGTGGTTTGCTTCTACCGGATTCTTGATATAACCCTTCCAGTCAGCAGTACCGTCATTGTTCAGGGAGACCAGATCCTTGGATACACTATAGCTGATCAGGTCCGTCTTTTTCCACTCTGCCGAATGTTCGATCTCTTTGCCTTCACCGATGCCCACGCCAGCCTTATTATAGATCTTCAGGCCATAGGGGTAATCCTCTGCCCTCTTTGCATAATAAGTCAGCTTATAATAATACTCGGATCCGGCACTGGAATTGGGATCTGTCCAGGTAAAGCTGGTCTTGCCATTTGCGTCACTGTAATTTACAGTACCGGCAGGTGTGCCGTCCTTGTTGAACCGCTCGATCACGATATCGCCGTCATAGGTCCAGCCGGCATCCAGATTCTGAGCATCAATACCCAGCTGATCGCTGAAGGTAAACACTCCTTTGTATACGAAATAGCTGTCATCTGCCAACTTCATAGGTTTATTGGCAGTGATGGTGAATTTCACCCGGCCGTCAGACTCCAGCGTACCGGTCTTGGCGATGATCTCCTTGGTAGCTGTCACCTGAGAACTGCTGTGGGCGATCTTATCGTTGTTCTGCTTCAGATCCACTGCATTGTCCAGTTTCTTTGTGGCAGACGTGCCGGCAACATCATAAATACTTGCCAGGAAAGAATCCACTTTTACCTTGTAGGTCAGGGTCCTGCTCCCGCCGGGGGCCAGGGTAATGCCTGTCCAGGTGATTTTCTTATTTTCGATGTCTGCAGTACCACTGTCAGAAACATCATAAATACTGTCCACATATTCTTTATTGGTACTGAAAACATCCTCCACAGACAGGTCTGTCATATCTGTGGTGTTGGTAGATGCTGCCTGAGCAGTCAGCGTATATTCTACATAGTACTGCTTATTTGCAGCATCATATTTGATGCCGCTGTTCGTCTTGCTGATGCTGGCAGCGGAATCCTTGGTAGCAGTGGCTTCCTTTGTCATGGAGTTGCTGCCATCCCATTTCAAAACAGCGGTGTTCTTCAGACTGGAAACCAGTCCGTTTGCCAGATTTACCTGAATATTGATGGTCTTGCTCTCGCCGGGGGCCAGAGTGGTACTGCCAAAGCTCCAGGTCCATTTGCCGGTATCTGCATTGCCGCTGAAAGTAGTACCGGCAGGCACCGTCTTCGACTCTGCCGGACACCAGGTGCTGACACTGCTCACCAAATCCTTATCCATGGTATCCGTCACGGAGATCCCGCTGACTGCTTTGGTGTTGTTTTCATCTGCAGCCACCGTAATCTGGAATAAGGCATAGTATTTATTTCCATTGGAATCATATACGATCTTTCCGTCATTCAGCGCAGTCTTGGTCAGAGTCAGATCCGTCTTTTCTTCTGTGGTGTCATAGAAGGTAGGAATATCGATCGTCAGATCTCCGATGACCAGACCCGTGTGACCGCTGCTATCCTGATTCACATGCAGAGAACCGCCTACGGTCACATAGGCATTCTGCAGCATCTTCTGACCATCCGCATAATTTGCATTGTACTGGATGGTGATCAGGCCGTTGGTATCCACCGTAAATGTACCGGCGGTCTCACTGCCGCTCATAACTGTGCCTGTGATGGCTTCGGGAACCGTCATGACTGTGGGCAGCTGATAAATGATCTTGTCCTCTGTGATCATGGGAGAAATGCTGTTGGGATCATAGTTGATCTTCAGACGGATGTTGTCACCGTCTGTAAAGCCGCCTTCCGGGGTTGTCTTGTCCCATGTCCCTGTAGATGTATCATACCTGTAATCTGTGTCACCGTGTGTGATGGTCACTACCGCAGAGGTGATCAGGCTCTTGTACTCATTATCATTCAAGCTGATAGTCCGCGGCGCCTGAGACTTCACTTCCTCAGGCTTGCTCTCCTCCACCTTCTTCTCCTCATCAGAGGCTTTGGGCGTGGTGGTAGCGGAAGGTGTGCCTGTCACTGCCGGCGTCTCTGTGGCTGCCGGTGTTCCGGTAACGGCCGGAGTCTCTGTGGCTGCAGGTACTTCTGTAACCGCAGGTGTCTCTGTGGCCGGCGCCTCCGTCACTGCGGGGGCCTCCGTGGCCGCCGGGGCCTCTGTGGCCGCAGGCGTCTCCGCAGCCGGTGCTTCCGTCACCGCTGCCTCCTGTGTTGTCTGCTGGTCACCCTGTGACTCTGCCGATATGCCTTCCCCTGCAGCTTCTGCAGTTACAGCGGTTTCCCCCGTCGTCTCTGCGCCTGCCATGGTAAAGCTCGTCAGCATCAGAGTCAGCGCCAGGACCAGCGCCAAGATTCGTCTGACTTTCTTCATGAACTTCTCCTCCTTTACAGTTCCTGCATGGGCCTTTCCCATGCGGATTGCTTACTTTATGTATCTTTTGCAAATGTATGTTCGGTCCTCGGATGGGCGAACGTACCCCACCCTATTTGCAGTTTAATGACCGATAGTCACTTTTCGGTCACATTCGGCCGGCCGGGATTAAAAAGCATTGAAACATCAAATTTTTTGACTGTTTCTTGCCGATGCTGGCATACTTCAACTTTGACTTTACGGCAAATCCTGCCTCTCCCCTGCTTTCCTGCTGTACTTCAGCTCCGGCTTTACGGCAATTCCTGCCTCCCCCCCTGCTTTCCTGCCGTATTCCTATATCAAGCTTACGGATGCCGGGCGGGTTCTTCCCTTTTTTGACGTAATCCCCGGCCTGCCTTACAGCAAATTTGATCGCCTCTTGTCGATCCTGCCGTACTTCAGCTCCGGCTTTACGGCAATTCCTGCCTCCCCCCTGCTTTCCTGCCGTATTCCTATATCAAGCTTACGGATGCCAGGCAGGTTCTTCCCTTTTTTGACGTAATCCCCGGCAAAATCAAAACGGAACATTGACCTCAACTCCACTCAGCCACCCAAATTCACAGCATCTTCACGTCTCCGTCTTAGTTCTATATATTGGTTTACAGAATGTTTTTTCTGTGCTACAATACACCGAAAGCAGATTTTTCTACTGCCGCGGAGCATATGCTATCGA
>R14__coassemble_1629_pt1 | contig 10822 bp, 6 predicted proteins | sample R14__metabat2_high_PE_030 | metagenome-assembled genome bin R14 | reverse complement strand
TTTTTTTTTTTTTTTTGGTTTTGTGTACCATTTTTTTTGTCGTGTTACCTGAACCGCGGGCCCCCACAATTTGGTGGGGGCCCCGGCGTTCTTTCAGTTTCGGAATCTGTTTCGGGATCAACCCCCTGCAGTTTGCTGCACACAGAGCCGTTTGAGAAACAGCTGCTCATGGGGTGCTGTGCATGCGTCTATCAAAAGATCACTGTTTGTTTTTCTGTGCTTCCAGAATCTCCTGCATGTATCTTTCGTCGTCATCATAAATCGGGGAAGAAGTATTCTGGCTGCCGTAAGCGCCTGCGCCCTGGCTCTGACCATACTGCCCATAGGAAGCAGAGGACTGGCCGGAAGTGCCATACTGGCTGCCGTAAGCAGAAGCGTTCTGACTGCCGTAAGCGCCTGCGCCCTGGCTTTGTCCATACTGCCCATAGGAAGCAGAGGACTGGCCGGAACCATACTGTCCATAGGAAGCGGAGGACTGGCCGGAAGTGCCATACTGGCTGCCGTAAGTGGAAGCGTTCTGACTGCCATAGGCGCCTGTGCCCTGGCTCTGACTATACTGACCATAGGAAGCGGAGGACTGGCCGGAAGTGCCATACTGGCTGCCGTAAGCGGAAGCGTTCTGACCGCCATAGGCACCTGCGCTCTGGCTTTGACCGTACTGACCATAGGAACCGGCCTGTGAGGAGGCACCATACGGATTGCCGGAGCCGCTCCGGCTGCCATAGGAACTACCCTGAGAGGCGGAAGCGCCATAACTGTTCTGATTGTTGTAACCGCCGGGACTCTGCTCCACTCTGCGGAAGCTGCCTGCGGAACGGGAGGCCTTGCTGCCGGAGGAATTGCCTGCGGTACGGGAACTGCTGCGCTGGGCGCTGCGGGCGTCCTTTTCCTTGCGGCGGTCTGCTTTCGCATGATCCCTTGCCCGTTCTTTGCCCCGCTTCACTTCTTTCTTCAGATCCTCGCGGTTTTTTTCATCCTCCTGTTTGCGCTGCTTTTTCTCTTTCCAGAAACGGAACTGCACTACCAGACCGAATACAGCGATAATGGCTGTCCACAGATCCTGGAATACAAAAAGATCCACATGACACAGAAGCATCATGAAGTAGGCTGCCATGTATGCGCCGCCGATGCCGGTCAGCAGGATCACCATGAACCTTTCTTTTACCAGGGTAAGGATGGCGATGATCAGGGCAATGACTGCCTCGATCAGCAGGATCAGCGTGGAACTTACCGGAACGAAGGTATACAGCAGAAGCAGTGCCAGACCGCCGGTCAGCAGCAGCAGGCTGAGCCGGTAGAGCATGAAAGCTACAATGGCGAGGGCCACGCCGCAGGCGGTGGCCAGTACCAGGGAGATCAGTTCTGACTGCTGCAGATGTCCGGCCAGGATAGCGCCCAGACCGAAACCGCCGAAGAAGCCAAACAGGATGCCCCAGATCTTTCGCAGTTTGTAGCCGAAGAAGCAGTTTAAAAGTGAGATCACCAGGCCGACAATGGCAAACGGTGTGCTGAAGGAACCGGAAAGCAGCTTGGAAAAACCGACGGCCCTCAGTACGTCTGAAATGACGGATACGGAAACCTGTGTCATAGTTATACTCCTCTGAATCGTAATATCTGATGGGAATGGTCCTGCCTTTGACAGCAGCGGTCAGGAACACTGCAGGACCCTATTGTCATAAATAGTAGCCTCACAGATAAAATATTGCAAGGAAATTCCGTGATTTTTCATAAAAAGGAGACAGGGGAGAGAAAAGCCATTGCCGATTTTTCAGATAGATATTACAATAGGAAACGTGAAAAAAATCGGGCAGTAGGGGAACTGCCGGGGGAGTATACATATATTATGAAAAAAATCATTTTCAGGATAGGCATTCTGGCAGCGGTCTTTGTTGCGTCTGTCTTTCTTTTTTCCACATTTTTCAACAAAACAGAGACTGTGCACACCAGGGATGCGGTTTCCGCCTCCCTTCCTGTCATGTATATGGTGACAGAGGGCACAGATGTCAATCCCATGTACGGCTACCGGCAGGATATGCAGGAGGATACCCTGCGAGACGGTCTGACACCGCTGGCAGCCGACAGGGAGATCACAGTCAGGATCAATACAGAGGGACAGCAGATCAGCGGTCTGGAGTATCAGCTGACGGATCCGGAGGATGGCTCCGTTTCCGAAAACGGTCTGGTGCGGGATCTGACCGGTGACGGTCAGCTGCTGAGCGGCAGCTTTACCCTGTCGGCGCCCACAGTGATGAACCGGGAGTATCTGCTGCGTTTTACTCTGACTGTGGGGGATGAGACTATCTATTACTATACCCGTCTGCTCCAGCGCAGCACCACCAGTGTAGGGACCTATCTGGATTTTGCGGCAGCATTCTCCACCAACTGCGTGAACAACACGCTGACAGAGGAGCAGCTGGATTGCCTGGAAACGGACAACAGCAAGGCCAGCAGCAGCTATCATCAGGTGGATATCACCTCCAGCCGGGAACAGCTGACCTGGGGGGATCTGCATCCCACTGTGGTCCGGCAGGGAGTTCCGGTGATCAGTGAGATCAATGAGACCACCGCCAGCATTACCCAGAGCTACCTGCTCAGTGCCCAGGATGAGGAGGGCAATACAGAGTATTACCGGGTGGATGAGTTCTACCGGATGCGCTGCGCCCAGGATCAGGTGGTCCTGCTGGATTTCCAGCGGGAGACCACGGAATATTTTGACAGCAGTCTGCCGGTGCAGGTATCCGGTGGTCTGGACCTTGGCATCGTTGGCAAAGATCTGGAATTCACGGCAAATGACAATGGTGATATCGCTGCCTTTGTGCAGAATGGGGAGCTCTGGAGCTACAACCGGGGCACCAACAAGGTGACCAGGGTCTTTTCTTTCCGGCAGGAGGGAGAAGTGGACGAAAGGACCAGCGGCCGGCAGTATGACATTCATGTCTGCTCAGTCAGTGAGGCTGGGGATATCAGCTTTGTGGTATACGGCTACATGTGCGCAGACCGCTATGAAGGGAAAAACGGCATCGCCCTCTATCATTTCAGCGCCGAACGCAGCGCTGTGGACGAGCGCCTGTTTATCCCTGTGGATATCAGCTATGAATATATGGCTCAGGATCTGTCCAGACTGACTTATATCAACAGCAGCGATCAGTTCTATTTTTATCTGACCGGAGATCTGTGCATGGCAGATCTGACAGACGGCACAGTGACCATCTGTCAGCAGAATCTGTTGGATGACTGCTTTTATGTTTCCGACAGTCAGAAAAATGCCGCCTGGATGGACCAGAATGACAGCAATGCGTCTACCAGCTTTACTGTCATGAACCTGGAAAGCGGGGTCAAAAGGAGTTCCCAGGCTTCCTCCGGCGACTACGTCCGTGTCCTTGGCTTTACCAATGAAGATGTGGTCTTCGGTCTGGCCAGACAGGAGGACCTGATCGAGGGCATCTCCGGCAAGGTGACCTTCCCCATGTACCGGCTCTGCATTCAGGACCTGGACGGGGAGATCCTCAAGGATTATCAGCAGGACAATATTTATGTCACAGAGGTGGAAAAGACCAATGACATTCTGGAACTGCACAGGCTGGCCCGCACGGAAGCCGGCTATGCGGAGACAGGAGATGATCAGATCATCAGCAGCCGGGAAGGCGCGGAAGAGAGTGTGGAGATCGATCTGGCTGTGGAGGAGAGACGGGGTACCTGCGGACAGCTGGAATTTTCAGCTTCCTCTGATGCGGACAATCTTCTGAGCCTGGAGGCCAAGAGAACAGACAGCAGTCTGGCGGCTGGAGAACTTCCGGACTTCACGCCGGACAGCAGATATGCAGTCTATGGCTATGGCACGCTGCAGACCCGCCTGACCCAGCTGAACACCGCGATCCAGACAGCAGATGCCTGTGTGGGCGTGGTTCTGGACTCTGAACAGCGTTACATGTGGGAGCGGGGAAATACCGTCAGCAGCATTACACTGGATACAGCATCCATACCGGAGGGTGTCCTGCAGGCGCCCATGGATATGACACAGCTGCAGGAGGCGCTGGGGGATTCCGCCACCGCCCTGAATCTCTGCGGCTGCAGTCTGGAGGAAGTAGAATACCAGATCAGCAGCGGCTATCCGGTGGTGGTACGGCTGTCTCTGGAGGAGACAGCCCTGATGGTGGGCTATGACAGCAACAATGTCTGGGTCTACTCCCAGTCCACCGGACAGGTGACCCCCATCGCTTCCGATGATGCCACGGCCCTGTTTGCCTCCTTCGGCAATCATTTTATGAGCTACAGAAAAAACGAGGAGTAAGACAGAAATGATCAGGATCATACACACAGGTGATAATCATCTCGGCGTTCAGCCGGATCAGGGAAAAGCCTGGAGCACGCTCCGGAAGGAAGAGATCCGGGACAGCTTCCGGCAGCTGATCCTGAAGGTGCAGGAGGAAAAGGCGGATCTTCTGCTGATCAGCGGAGACCTGTTTCACCGACCGCCTACCATGCGGGACCTGCGGGAAGTAAATTATCTGTTTGCCACGATACCGAATACCAGAGTCGCTCTGATGGCCGGCAATCATGACTATATCCGTCCGGGATCTGCCTGGACAGAATTTCACTGGAACAGCAATGTCATCGGCTTCTGGGAGGAGCAATGTCAGAAAAAAACAGTGCCGGAGCTGGATCTGGCCCTGTATGGCTGCAGCTATCACCGGCAGCAGGTCAGAGAGAATCTGTATGCAGACGTGAGACGGGAGGGTACGGAACAGTACCATATCCTGCTGGCCCACGGCGGAGACGAGACCCACAGTCCCTTTGATGCCAGGGAGCTGGCAGACCGCTTTACCTACACGGCGGCAGCCCACATTCACAAGCCTCAGATCCCGGTGGAAAACAAGCTGGCTTTCTGCGGGTCTCCGGAACCCATAGACCGCAATGAAACAGGAGCCCACGGTTATATGCGGGTCCTGCTGGATGCCGGACAGGTCCATGCGGAATTTGTCCCCTTTGCCGGACGGTCTTACATGAACATCCGGGTGACAGTAACGCCCCGGGTGACCCAGGCAGAGCTGGAGGATTCCCTGAAAAAGGGACTGGCGCAGAAAGGGCTGATGAATCTGTTCCGGATCTACCTGCGGGGAGAGCGGGGCAGGGATCTCCGCTTTGATACAGACCGGCTCTATGGACTGGGAAATGTGACAGAGGTCATTGACGAGACGGTGGCCGCATATGATTTTGATGAACTGCTGGAACGCTGTGAGGGCACCCTTGTGGGCGCCTATATCCGCAGATTCCGCGCCAGCAAAGATCCGGTAGAGCAAAGAGCGCTGCGCATGGGTCTGGAAGCTCTGCTGCAGGAGAAGGAATAATTAAGGAAGTATTGCCTATCATGAAGATCACTGAGCTGCATGCGCAGCATTTCGGAAAATTCAGACAGAAGCATGTTCAGTTCCATGACGGGATCAATCTGATCATGGGGGAGAACGAGAGCGGCAAGTCTACCCTGCATACCCTGATCAGGAGTATGCTGTTCGGCATGCAGAGAATGCGGGGCCGGGCTTCCAGAAAAGATGATTACAGCCGTTACTCTCCCTGGGAGGAACCGACTTTTTATGCTGGTGGCATCCGCCTGGAAAAAGGGGGAAAGCAGTACCGGCTGATGCGGAATTTCTACCGCCGGGAAAATTCAGCGGAATTGTTCTGCGAGACAGACGGAAAAAAGCTTTCTGTGGAGCAGGGGGATCTGGACCGTCTGCTGGGAGGTGTCCGGCAGGGCGTCTATGAAAATACCCTCTGCATCGGACAGCTGAAGGCAGCGCCCAGCGAGAGCATTGCAGGGGAACTGCAGAAGCATTTCAACAATGAGCTCCATACCCTGGATGAGACTGTGGATATGGAGAAAGCCCTGAAGCAGCTGGCTGCGGAGCGCCGGGAGCTGCTGGGCAGGCAGAAGGAACTGCTGCGGCAAAAGGAAGAGCTTCGCAACATGCACCGGGTGCAGATGGAATATGTCCGGGAAGAGGCCGGGGAGTGTCAGAGTACGCTGGAGGAGGTCTCTCTGGAGCTGTCACAGAAAAAAGAGGAGGCCCAGGCCTTTCAGAGCAGCAAAGCCCGCTGGGAACTGGAGGAGCAGCAGATGCTCCGACAGGAAAAACAGCAGCTGGAGCAGCAGAAGCAGCAGGCCCGTCAGGAAAGGGAAGCTGTTGCCGGCCGCAGGCCGGAGAAGCGGGAGATGAGTCCCCGGGAGAAGATAGCTGCAGCCCGCAAGAGTGCCCTGGAAATGGTGGTGCTGAGTCTGGTCATTGCGGCGGTGCTGCTGGTGACATCCCACACCCTGCTGCAGGATGATCTGATGACCAAATGGCTGTACTTTCTGGCAGCCGCAGCAGTAGTCCTGAGCGTTGTGGGCGCCATCCGGCTGGTCCGGATCTCTGCCCGGGAGCAAAAGGGAGTGGAAGCAGAAAGTGTTTCCCTGCCGCAGATTCCGGAGGAGACACCGGAGAGGGAGGAAGCAGAGACTCTGCAGAAGATCTCGGCGCTGGAACAGCAGCAGGAGCAGGAGCGCCGGGGACGCTGGGAGGAAATGCAGGAAAAGGAAAGACAGCTGCAGCAGGAGCTGTATCGTCTGGAGTGGAAGCAGTCCGATCTGCAGGAGGAACTGCAGGAGAAGCAGCGGCTCATGGAGAACCGGCAGGAGGATCTGGATGAGGTCGCCGCTGCCAGTGAGACAGAGAAGTATCTGGAGCAGGAGATCGCTGCGGCCCAGCTGGCTATAGACACCATCAAAGAGATCTCGGAGGAGATCAAAGGCAAGCTGGGGGAGGAACTGCAGAGAAGGATGTCAGAGATCCTGGCAAAGATCACCGGCGGTGCCTATCAGTCCGTGGAACTGGATGAGGATGAGAAGCCGGAGCTGTACAACGGCAGACGTGTAGTGCCCCTGTTCCGGGTGAGCCAGGGTACGGCGGAGCAGGCTTATTTTGCCCTGCGCCTGGCGGCAGCGGATCTGCTGATGGGAGAAGACCAGCTGCCCATCATGCTGGATGATACCTTTGCCATGTATGACGATGAACGTCTGGCCAGAACCCTGCGTTATCTGGCAGACCGCGGGCAGCAGATCCTGCTGTTCACCTGCACCAGGCGGGAGCAGCAGCTGCTGAATCTGATGGAGATCCCTTACCACCAGATCAGCCTGTAAAGAGAGGAGAAAACATGCGGTTTCGACCCTGTATCGATATTCACAATGGAAAAGTCAAACAGATCGTGGGAGGCAGTCTCAGGGATGCCGGGGATCAGGCAGAGGAAAATTTTGTCTCCGGCCAGGACGCGGCATTCTATGCGAAGCTGTATCAGAAGTACGGCCTGCGGGGCGGACATATCATTCTTCTGAATCCGGCGTCCTCCCCCTGGTATGAATCCACCAGGGAGCAGGCAGTATCTGCTTTGAAGGCCTGGCCCGGCGGGCTGCAGATCGGCGGAGGCATCCACGAGGGAAATGCAGCAGCATTTCTGCAGGCCGGCGCTTCCCATGTGATCGTCACTTCCTATGTGTTCCGGGACGGGCAGATCTCCCATGAAAATCTGAAAAAGCTGCAGAAGGCAGTGGGCAGAGAGCATCTGGTCCTGGATCTGAGCTGCAGAAAGAAGGACGGGCAGTATTATATCGTGACGGACCGCTGGCAGAAATTTACGGAGGTGGTCCTGACACCGGCTGTTCTGGAGGAGATGACAGCCTGGTGCGATGAATTCCTGATCCACGCGGTGGATGTGGAAGGAAAGGCCTCCGGCATCGAAAGAGGGCTGGCGGAGATGCTGGCAGAACTGCGGGGTTTTCCCATTACCTATGCCGGCGGTATCGGCAGCTTTGCGGATCTGCAGGAACTGAAGCAGGCGGGAGAGGGTCGGCTGGATGTGACCATCGGCAGCGCTCTGGACCTGTTTGGCGGCAGCATGCCCTTTGAAAGAGTTCTGAGAGAAATTGCAGAATGACCTTCCGCAATGCTAAAATGAACCTGATGACCTGCGAAAGACACAATAGTACCGGAAAAGAAGACCAGGGCTTATGAAAACACACAGACATACGCTGACATTACTTTTTAAAAACTGGCCGACGATCTTTCTCTTTGAGCTGATCTATAAACTGGCGATCTCCACAGTATTTATTCCTGTGGGGCTCTGGATGCTGTCCATGTCCATCCATATCGCCGGCTTTAACTATGTCACAGAGGCAAATGCCCTTCGCTGGCTGGGGCATCCCCTGACCATTCTCTTTATTGTGATCGCAGCTTTTCTGCTGACGGCATTTTCCCTGTTCGACATCAGCGCCATCATCTATGTCACGGATGCCTCCATGCAGGGCAAGAAAGTAGGGCTGAAGCAGGTAGTCCTGTTTTCCCTGCGCAACAGCCGCCGGGTCTTTGCCCGGGGGACCGGTCTGATGATCGTTCAGGTCCTGCTGATCCTGCCCTTTATCAATCTGGGCGGCGCTACGGGACTGATCACCTGGATCGGCATACCGGAATTCAGCCTGCTGTATGTGTTGAAGACCCCCTGGCTTTTGCTGCTTGTGGGCACAGGTATCGGTTTTGTGGTCTGGGTCAGCTGCAAATGGCTGTACAGTTTCCATTTCTTTACCTTGGAGCAATGCAGCTTCCGGGAGGCCCGGATCCGCAGCAAGGCCCTGCACAAGGGCTACAAGATCAAAGACCTCCTGGTGCTGATCCTGGAGCAGGTCCTGTTCCTGATCATTTTTGCTGCCATTACAGCATTGATCGTCCTGATCACCATGGCCATTTCATCTCTGGTCAGCACAAAGACGCTCTTTTTCTCCCTGGTCATGGGTGTGGTCATCATGCTGGTCAGCCTGCTGGCCCTGCTTTATATGTGCCTGTCTGTGCCGATCTCCTATACCATCATCAGCGTCATGTACTATGGGCACAAGGAGCGGCTGGGAGACGAAGTGATCCATGCCCCCATAGAGCAGGAGCAGAAACCTCTCTCCGGCAGATCGAAGATCATCATCGGGGCGATCGGAGGGGTATGTACCTGTGTCATGGTGGTTTTCTCCTATCTGCTCTTTCACGGGCAGATCAATTTCAATATTGAGAATTCCAAACAGGTGGAGATTGCTGCCCACAGAGGGCTGTCGGATGAATATCCGGAAAATACCATGGCAGCCTTTCAGGGAGCCATTGACTGCAATGCGGACTGGATCGAGCTGGACGTCCGCCTGACCAGCGACGGGGTTCCGGTGGTGATCCATGACAAGACCTTGAAACGGACCGGCGGCCTTTCAAAACGGATCTGCGATATGACCTGGGAGGAGATCAGTCAGGTGGACGTGGGCTCCTGGTATTCTTCAGCCTATGCGGAGGAGCGGATCCCCAGGCTGGAGCAGGTCATTGAACTGGCCCAGCGCAATGCCACCCGTCTGATCATAGAGCTCAAGCCCTATGGCACAGAAACGAACTTTGCAGAGATCGTGACAGATGTGATCCATCAGTACAATTTCACCGGCCAGTGCATCGTCTCCTCAGATCATGCCCAGATCCTGAGGGACATTAAGGACTGTGATGAGAACATTCAGACCATGTCCATCTGCACCCTGGCTCTGGGGGATTTCAGCAATTCCGAGGTGGATGCCTTCTGCGTGGAGAGTTCCTTTGTGACCAGTCAGATGGTGTCTCAGATCCACAGGGCAGGAAAACTGATCATGGTCTGGACGCCGGATAACCAGCAGCTGATCTCCAGATTCATCCACATGGGTGTGGACTGCATTGTGACTGATAAGGTCACGCTGGCCAAGACTCTGGCTTACAATGCCCAGACTTCGGACCTGCTGCAGGATTATATACAGCTTTTGCTGGATGTTTTCTACCGGGGAGTGAATCTGCCCCAGCTATAAGGCATGGTATTTTACAGGAGGTTTCCAATCCGGAGAGATCAGACATCTGTTCCGCAGAGCGTTTTCGCCGGAGCAGGGGACTTTCTGTTTAGATATATCCCCCTAACAAAAAATAATACTTGGAGTTATGATGTTTGGATATGAGAGAGAGGTATGAGATATGAACAAGTACAGAGACTATGACAATTATTTAAAAGAATACCCGGATGAAAAGGGTTACTTCGGAAAATACGGCGGAAATTATCTGGAGGATCCGGAGCTGCTGAAAGCTTTCCAGGAGTATGCGGATGCCTATCAGACCATTGCCCAGTCTTCCCAGTTCATTGCGGAGCTTCGCCGCATCCGCAGGGATTTCCAGGGACGGCCTACCCCGGTCTATCATTGCCAGAATCTTTCCAATCTGCTGGGCAGGACCCAGATCTATCTGAAGCGGGAAGATCTGAACCACACAGGCGCCCACAAACTCAACCATTGCATGGGTGAGGGCCTTCTGGCCAAGTATATGGGCAAGAAAAAGATCATTGCCGAGACCGGCGCGGGCCAGCATGGCGTGGCCCTGGCTACGGCAGCGGCTTATTTCGGTCTGGAGTGCGACATCTACATGGGCGAGGTGGACATTGCCAAGCAGGCGCCCAATGTGACCCGTATGAAGATGCTGGGTGCCAATGTGGTGCCTGTCAGCTTTGGTCTGAAGACCCTGAAAGAAGCAGTGGATGCTGCCTTCATGGCTTATGCCAAAGAGTACAAGGACGCGGTATACTGCATCGGTACTGCGGCAGGTCCCCATCCCTTCCCTCTGATGGTCCGGGATTTCCAGTATTGTATCGGTGAGGAAGCCAGAGAGCAGTTCCTGCAGCAGACAGGACATCTGCCGGATCAGGTCATTGCCTGCGTCGGCGGCGGTTCCAATTCCATTGGCATGTTCACTCCCTTTGTGGC
>R14__coassemble_1591_pt1 | contig 11081 bp, 10 predicted proteins | sample R14__metabat2_high_PE_030 | metagenome-assembled genome bin R14 | reverse complement strand
TGGGCGCACTTTCCCAAGGGGGAAGTGTGGACACTTTTTTACATGCTTTGAAGACACTAACAAAAATTCGAATGGAGCGACGAATTTATTCGGTGTGGGAATTCGAATTTTTGAAGCGATGCAGCGCGTGGTATCATAAAATTGTGATGGTACGCGACGCACACGGATGTTTTTTGTGATACGCATAATTACAGGAGGTACAGAATGAGCATTAAGACACCGATCATGGAGGAGCCGGCTTTCATTGCGCCGGATGCTTCCATTCACGGAAATGTAAAGATTGAAAAAGATGCCAGTGTGTTCTTTCATGCAGTGATCCGTTCCGAAAATGAACTGATCCGCATCGGTCAGCGGACCAACATCCAGGATGGCTGCGTACTGCACACAGATACGGGCTTTGAGATGAGCATTGGTGCAGACTGCACCATCGGACATGGCGCCATCCTGCATGGCTGTACCATTGGGGATAATACCCTGATCGGCATGGGCGCCATTGTACTGAATGGGGCAGTGATCGGCAAAAACTGCATTGTGGGTGCCGGTGCCCTGGTTCCCCAGGGCAAGGTGATCCCGGATGGTTCTCTGGTGGTAGGTTTTCCGGGCAAGGTAAAGCGGGAAGTGACACCGGAGGATATTGCGGATAATGCAGCCAGTGCAGCCGGATATGTAGCTGAGGGCCTGGAATACCGAAAAATGTTCTAGTACCAACGGGGAAAGTGCCAATGGGGGTGCCAGGCAGAACCGTCCCCGTTGGCACACAGTGAAGAATATGAAAGAAGAGAAGGAAAAAAAACAGCAGGAGGCTGCATGCGGAGAAGACAGGGAACCGGTACAGGTTCGCATTTCCGTGCGCAGTCTTGTTGAATTTCTGCTGCGGAGCGGTGATCTGGACAATAGGATCCCGGGGGCTGTGGAGGCAGAAGCCATGCAGGCCGGCAGCAGGATCCATCGCAAGCTGCAGAAGCGCATGGGCAGCGGCTACCGGGCCGAGGTCTCTCTGAAATATGACCATGATTATCCCCATTGCACCCTCCGGCTGGAAGGCCGGGCGGACGGCATTTTCGAAGAAAATGGGCAGACTGTAGTGGATGAGATCAAGGGAACCTACCAGGATGTGCTGCATATGGAAAATCCCAAAGAGGTGCACCTGGCCCAGGCCAAATGTTACGGCGCCATCCTGCTGGGACAGCATCCGGCCATGGGGGAGATCTCTGTGCAGATGACCTATTGCCAGCTGGAGACGGAACTGGTGCAGCGCTTTCGCTTTTCTTATACAAGAGAGGAATTGCTGGCATGGTTTGATGCGCTGCTGGATGCCTATGAAAAGTGGGCGGAGCTGCAGGTGCTGTGGACAGAAAAGCGGGATCGGTCCATGGAAGACCTGGATTTTCCCTTTCCCTATCGACAGGGACAGAAAAAACTGGTCCGGGACATCTATCTGACTCTGCAGAGGAAGAAACAGCTGTTTGTACAGGCATCCACCGGCGTTGGCAAGACCATGTCTGCCGTGTATCCTTCGGTGCGGGCCATGGGAGAGGGGCTGGCGGAAAAGATCTTTTATCTGACAGCCAAGACCATTACCAGAACCGTGGCAGAGGAGGCCTTCGGGATCCTGCAGAAAAAGGGCCTGGCCTGCAAGGTGCTGACCATTACGGCAAAGGAAAAGATCTGTGCCTGTGAGGAGGTCCAGTGCGATCCGGACAGCTGCCTGCGGGCCAGAGGACATTATGACAGAATCAATGACTGCCTGTATGAAATGCTGACGCAGGAGACCTCTTATCGCCGGGAGCAGATCCTGGCTTACAGTGAAAAATGGCAGGTCTGTCCCTATGAACTGGAGCTGGAACTGACCTGGTTCATGGACTGCATTATCTGCGATTACAATTATGTGCTGGATCCCACAGTAAAGCTGCGGCGCTTTTTCGGGGAAGGCAGCCGCAGCGGAGATTATATTTTCCTGATCGACGAGGCCCACAATCTGGTGGAACGGGCCAGGGAGATGTACAGTGCAGTCATCTGCAAAGAAGATTTTATGGAGGTCAGAAAACTAATCAGACCCCTGGACGGCGGACTGGCAGCAGCTCTTTCGGGCTGTAATAAATATCTGAACGAGCTGAAGGCGGAATGTGAGACCTGCTGCGAATATCCTCATACGGACCAGCTGATCCTGAGCCTGCTTCGCATGCTGGGGAAGCTGGAAGGATTTCTGGAAGCTATACGCAAGGGAAAGATCCATCCCGGGATGAAAACTGCCGGCGGGAGAAAACGCAGAAAGAAGAAAAAGGTGGCACCGGGTCAGCTGCAGCTGCGCTTTGACGGCAGCGGCGCGGTCCTGACAGAGGCGGGCGAAGATTCCCATCCTGAGGACAGCTCCGGACTTTCTGAAGGAGTGGAGCCGGCAGAAAGCAGAGAGGAAGCGGCAGCGGAAACAGTTGGAGCAGCCATGACGGAGGCAGAATTCCGTGCCATGCGGAAGAGAGTCCTGGAATTCTACTTTGATGTCCGCTTCTTTGCGGCCATTTACGAGCTGCTGGATGAGAACTATATCGTTTACGGCAGACGGACCGGCCAGGGTCGTTTTCTGCTGAAGCTTTTCTGCGTGAATCCGGCGAAAAACCTGCAGTCCTGTCTGGATCAGGGCCGGGCGGCTGTCTATCTGTCGGCGACGCTGCTCCCCATTCAGTATTACAGAGGTCTGCTCAGCGGCAGAGGATCGGAGGACTATGCGGTCTATGTGCCGTCACCCTTTGATCCCGCCCGCAGATATCTGACCATTGGCGCGGATGTCAGCAGCAAATACAGCAGACGGAGCCCGGAGGAATATCTGCATTTTGCGGAATACATCCATCGCATTGTTTCTGCCCGGGCCGGCAACTACATGGTCTTCTGCCCCTCCTACAAGGTCCTGCAGGAGATCTATGAGACCTATGCGGAGACCTTTCAGAAGGAAACTGTCAGCTGCATCTGCCAGTCCCCTGGCATGGCGGAAGAGGACAGGGAGCGATTCCTGGAGCGTTTTCATCAGGCAGGACAGGGAACCCTGGTGGGTTTCTGCGTCATGGGCGGCATTTTTGCGGAAGGCATCGATCTGACAGGGGAGAAACTGATCGGTGCTATCCTGATCGGTCCGGGCCTGCCTCAGGTAGGAGAGGAGAAGGAGTTGCTTCGGGCCTGCTATGACAGGCAGGGGAAAGATGGATTTGATTATGCCTATCGTTTCCCCGGCATGAATAAGGTCCTGCAGGCAGCGGGACGGGTCATTCGGACAGACGGGGACCGGGGTGTGATCGCATTGCTGGATGAGCGTTTTTGCTACAGGGAATACAGAGGGCTCTTCCCGCGGGAATGGGACCGGGTGGAGATCAGCCGGCTGCAGAACATTTCCGGGCAGCTGAAGGCGTTCTGGGATCTGGATTCCTGAACTGCCATGCGATATGTAGATTTTTCTGCAGGAAGGATTTTTCAACGATTACCTGACAGTGATTTCCAGAGTCGTCATGGACAATACGCATTGACAAATCCATCTGCATGAAAGATGATAAGAGCAGTTTGACAGAAAGAAAAAGAGAGAGATCCATGGAAGAAAACAAGAAGAAAACAGGTATGTCCAAAGGAAAGATGATCAGGATCCTGCTGGTGGCGGCAGTGGTCCTGGTGCTGGTGATCCTGCAGGCCTGGCCCTACCTGAGCAGGGGGCAGTGTGACAGCAGCACCACAGGCACCATCACGGAGATCGAAGATACAGTGGTCTTCGGCAACAACGCCAAAAATCACATCCTTCACATCAGTTATGAGGCAGAGGGACAGTCCTATGACACGGAGAAAGTGGTAGAGACGGATCTGTATCAGGTGGGGGATGAGATTGAAGTGGAATATCAGTCAGGAGATCCTGCTGTATGCTATGTGAATGACCTGCTGGGCTGAGAGGACAAAGCCAGGGACAGCAGAAAGTTTGAGTCAGTAAAATATAAAGATGAGGTAATACAAAATGATACATGACATTGCACCCAAGAAGATCGTGCTGCCCTACAGACACAGCACACCTGCAGCAGAAGATACAGTATTTGTATTCCGGGGTAACTCCAAGAAGGAGGACCGGGCCCTGATGAAGCTGCTGGACAGCGGCGACCGGGAGCTTCCCACCTATCAGATGCTGCTGGATGCCGGCTATGGAAAGGATCCTGCGGATATTCAGTATCTGTTTGCCATTGATGAGAAAGAATATTTTATGCTGAAGAATCATGGGGCAGATGATGTGCAGCTGGAAGGCTTCACTTATGAAGGCATTCGCTCCTTCTGCGACGGTCCCGTGGTAAATGATACCTCTCTGGCCGGTATGACAGCTTACCATCTGTTCACCTGGTATCGGGACAATATCTGCTGCGGACGCTGTGGGGAAAAGATGGTCCACTTCGGTCCGGAACGGGCCGTACAGTGTCCGGTCTGCGGCAACCTTGTTTTCCCCAAGCTGATGCCGGCGGTGATCATCTGCGTCAGAAACGGAGAAAAAGTCCTGGTCTCCCGCTACAACGGCCGGGTCTACAGGGGCATTGCCCTGCTGGCAGGTTTTGTGGAAGTAGGAGAATCCCTGGAGCAGACCGTGGCCAGGGAAGTTATGGAGGAAGTCGGCCTGAAGGTAAAAAATATTACCTATTACGGCAGCCAGCCCTGGGGTGTGGACTGTGACCTGCTCATGGGCTTTTACTGTGATGTGGACGGCAGCACGGAGATCCACCGGGATGAGGATGAGCTTTCCGCTGCCGGTTGGATCGAGCGGTCTGAGATCCCGCCCCGCACTAATACGGCCAGCCTGACCGCTACCTTGATTGAAGCTTTCCGTACCGGAGAGATCTGATGCACCAGCCGAGCAAAGCAAAAAATCCCCGGCAAAGTCCTTTCGGGACCTTGCCGGGGATTTTTTGCTTTAGCGAGGCGCAAGAACATTCACATGAAGTGGGGCAGGGGCCCCATGGAATGTGAATGTTTTTGGGAATTTCGGGAGTCTGAAGGACGAAGAAATTCCAGGGCGCATCAGACGCAGCCGAGAGAGATAGGGAGGCAAAGTCCTTTCGGGACCTTGCCGGGGATTTTTTGCTTTAGCGAGGCGCAAGAACATTCACATGAAGTGGGGCAGGGGCCCCATGGAATGTGAATGTTTTTGGGAATTTCGGGAGTCTGAAGGACGAAGAAATTCCAGGGTGCATCAGACGCAGCCGGGAGAGATAGGGAGGCAAAGTCCTTTCGGGACCTTGACTGGATTTTTGTCAGCCTGACGGGATAAGTGAGACAGGAAATCTATTGATTTCCGTCTTCGAACTTATGCAGAGCTGCACAGCGAAGTCAGGCGTCTATATCATAAAATGTGGAGTCGCGGGAAGCGCGGCATGGATGTTTATTACGCGAAGCGATTGTCCGCCCGGTAGCCGCCCCAGACCTTGCGCACATTTTCCATGCGGCTGCCCATGCCCATGAGCAGGGAATCTGCCAGGGTGATGGCAGTCATGGCTTCTACCACTACCACAGCTCTGGGAACGATCACCGGATCGTGGCGTCCCTTGATGGAGATCTCTGTGGGGGTGCCGTCTGTAGTTACGGTCTGCTGTACAGAAGATACGGACGGGGTGGGCTTAAACGCTGCCCGCAGGATCAGGTCACTGCCATCGGAGATGCCGCCCAGAATACCGCCGGCATGATTGGCAGCCTTGGTGATCTTTCCGGAAGAATCCTGTATAAAGGGATCATTATTCTCCAATCCTGTGGCTTCCGCTGCACGGAAACCGTCGCCGATCTCCACGCCTTTCACAGCGCCGATGGAGAAGATGGCCTTGCCCAGACGGGCATCCAGTTTCTCAAAGACCGGATCTCCGATGCCGGCCGGCAGACCGCGGACGATACATTCCACGGTGCCGCCGGAGGAGTTGCAGTTTTCGATGCACTGATCCAGCCAGGCTTCTGCTTTTGCGGCAGCTTCCGCATCCGGCATATAAACTTTGTTCTTTGTGATCTCTGCCGGGTCAAAGGAGGAGATGGTGACAGGACCGATAGACCTGGTATAGGTCTGCAGAGAGATCCCCAGCTCAGCCAGCATCAGAGAAGCTACTGCGCCTGCTGCCACACGGCCGATGGTCTCCCGGCCGGAGGAGCGTCCGCCGCCCCGGTAATCCCGGAAGCCATATTTCTGATCGAAGCAGTAGTCCGCATGTCCGGGACGGTATACACCGGAAATAGCGCTGTAATCCCGGGATCTCTGGTCCTTGTTGTAAACGATCATGGAAATGGGTGTGCCGGTGGTCCTGCCTTCAAAAGTGCCGGACAGGATCTCCACCTGGTCGCCTTCGGCTCTGCCTGTGGTGAAACGGCTCTGACCCGGTTTTCTCCGGTCCAGATAAGGCTGGATATCCGCCTCAGTCAGGGGAAGTCCCGCCGGACAGCCGTCCACGGTGACGCCGATGGCTTTGCCATGGGATTCTCCCCAGGTGGTCACCTGAAATATTGTGCCGAATGTAGAACCTGCCATTTGTGTCTCCTTGCTTTCTGATAAATTTTCTGCATCAGGCTTCCCAGTGAATATGATAGGAAGCATCTGCGTCATCCTGCGTATTTACAATATAAATATCTGCTTCTTCTGCGTCAACAGGTACTTCATAGGCAACCTCACCGGTAACCGCGTCATTGCCTGTAGCCAGATCGCCGCCCAGCTGATCCACAACAGGGTAATAATCGCAGCTCTCGCCCAGCACGCTGCAGCGGAAGCTCATGTCATCCACAAGAGCGGGATCGTCATTCAGAGACTGGTAGGTGTAGGTGATCAGAAGAATCTTTCCTCCACTGGTCTCTTCATCGATGGAACGGCGGTCCGTGTAGGAGATATCTTCCACTACAACCTGATAAGCATCACTGCCGTTTAGGTGGAAGGTGCAGGTATCCCCGATTTTTGTGGCGTCCGTATCTTCAGCTTCCGGCGTGGACTTGGGAGCTGCGCCTTCACCGATGGTATCGGCCCCGTCATTTGCGGAATCCTTACCTGTCTTTTCTGCATCGGTATCCTTGCTGCTGTCCTGCTTTTCGCTTGCTGCAGATGGCGTGCCGCTTGCAGCCGGCGTTTCTGTTGCTTCCTTTGAAGCATCTGTGCTGCCGGCGGCATCCGTTGTGCTCTGCGGGGTATCTGTTGTGCTCTGGCCAGCGCCGCAGCCTGTCAGCAGGGCGGCAGAAGTCAGGAGGGCAGCTGCGAGGGAAATATATTTTCTGTGAATTTTTTTATGCATAAGTTGTCTCCTGTGTATCATGAGTCTGTGGTGATTCCGGATGTAGTGAGGAATCGTAAATTGTTGTGGCGCGGGAATTGCGATAGGTCCGTTTTTCCTTATTCTGCCCGAAACACAGAACAGCGCGGGCAGTTCTCACCGGCCGTAAGCCAGGTTCTGCACCATCATAGCATGCTCTGCCGAAAAAACAATACAGGGAGCGGGAAAGAATTTGTGAAGAAAATGAAAAATTAAAAAATCGGGATGTTTCATGTTATAATGTTCTCTGACCATTTGAAAGCAGCGAGGAGACATCATGGGAGTTACGATACAGGATATTGCGTCCCGCGCCGGCGTATCCCGGGGAACGGTAGACAGAGCACTGAATAACAGAGGCAGGATCAATCCGGAAGTAGCCCAGAGGATCCGGCTGATCGCCGAGGAGATGGGGTATCAGACCAATCGGGCAGCCAGGGCATTATCCATGGCCAGACAGAGGAAAAAGATCGGTGTACTGGTACAGGCAGCCGGTACCCCTTTTATGGAAAATGTTCTGGATGGTATCCGGGATGCGAAAAAGGAGTCTGCCCAGTATGGCATTTCTGTCTGCATTCGTACAATAGAGACACAGGACCCGGATCGGGCAGTGCAGGCGTTTCAGGAACTGATGGCAGAGGGATGCTGCGCTTTTGCAATCATGCCGGTGCGTGATAACCGTCTGACGGACCTTGTCAATGCATGTATAGAAAAAAACCTGCCGGTGATCACATTCAACTCGGATCTGAAAAATTCCGGACGAACCTGTTTTATCGGGCAGAATGCCGTACAGTCCGGCAGAGCAGCGGCGGGTCTGATGGCGGATATATTACCCGGCGGCAGTCAGATAGCAGTCATATCAGGATTTGAACAGAATGACGCCCATCAGAATCGTGAGCAGGGATTTCTGCTGGAATTGGAGAAGTTACGGCCGGATATCCGTTCTGCAGGAGTTTTTTACGCTCATGATGAGGATCATGCTGCCTGCGAGATCACGAAGCAGCTCCTTCCAGAAATGATCGACAGGGAAGATCCGGAAAGTTTCTGCGGCATTTATGTGGCAGCAGCAGGTCTGGCAGGCGTTTGTCAGGCGATAGAGGACTATGGTGTCAGGGGACATGTAAAACTGATCGCCAATGATCTTACGGAAGAAAATAAATACCTTATGACGGAAGGACAGGTTCATTATCTGATCGGTCAGAATGCCTATCAGCAGGGATATGAGCCTGTCATGACCCTGTTTTTCTGGATCATTGATCAGCGTCCTGTTGAACCGGGGGAGCAGTATACGGATATTCAGATCCGGACAAGATATAACATATGAAACACGTAAAGAACCCTGCAGGCAGGAAGAATTTCTTCCGCTGCAGGGTTCTCTGGGAGTATTAGGTCTGTCGGTGTTTGTCAATCATCAGTTTCTTCTATGTAATCTCGTAAGAACAGCTGCTCGCGTCCTCCGTTCCAGATGAAATATAAAACATTATTTCCATACATGACCTGCACATCTTCATCAATCTCTGTGTCATCATCATCTATATGGATCGTCTTATAATCGTCACTGAAAGAGTAGGTGCCGTGGCCAATCTTGCCATCGTGATCTGTCTTGTAGGTATAGTCATCATAAAATTCTATGGTCTCAGCCTCCTGACCTTTGAAATACCAGGTTCCAAGGACTGTTGTTTCATCAATTGTTTCCGGTTCGTCGCCGATATCCGACTGGGAATACGTGTTGTGGGAGCAACCGCCCAGCAGCAGGGCAGTTAATAATACACCGAGGATCAGTAATATTTTTTTCATCAGAGTTCTCCTGTTCCGGGGGCCGGATCCCCGTAAAGGGGACCCGGCAATGACAAGTTGAAACTTAAGTTATGCTGCGATTCCAAGCGGTGAGAATACGATATAGAAGATGGCTGCGATCACAAGACCGGCGATGGTAACAGGCCAGCGATATTTCCAGGGCTTCATATCCACTGCACCGACATCCGGAATGGTATATTCCTTTGCGGGGCATACCTTGGACAGGATGAGCATAATGAGAAGATAGATCGGGAACAGTACAGCCATTGCGTACAGGTAATGAATCTCTTCAGTTGATCCCGGATAGCAGGGCTTCAGAATCAGGAAACCACCGTATACTACAAAGTGGATGATCGTAATGAGGTAAGGTGTGAACTTGGGAGCCTTTCTGAACCACATAACACCCAGTACGGTACAAAGTACGGGCAGGGACAGGAGGTTTGCCAGAGAGTTCAGGAATGTTGTAATACCGTTTGCGTACATTACGAAGGGAGAAATCGCGATGGCGATCGCTGCAGCGATCATACCATAGGATTTGGAGATCTTAACAAGCTGGCTGTCGCTCTTTCCCTTGCCGAACTTGGAACCCTTGAAGATATCCAATGTGAACATAGTACATGCGGAATTCAGAACTGAGTTAAAGGAGGACAGGATCGCTCCGAACAGTACTGCCGCAAAGAATCCCATGACCGGAGCCGGTACAACATGGGCGATCAATGCCGGATATGCCATATCGATCGGTGATGCGGAATTGTTGATAGTGTCCTGGATGGCCGGCATATGATATGCAATGATACCGGGGATGATCAGGTACAGGGGGCCGAGGCACTTCAGGAAGCCACAGAAGATAGCACCCTTCTGACCTTCTGCCAGGTTCTTTGCTGCCAGAGAACGCTGAACGAAGGACTGGTTTGTGCACCACCAGTACAGATTGGAGAAAAGCATACCTGTAAAGATCAGCGGCCAGGGCAGGTTGGGCTGAGCAGAGTTCCATGCGGACCATGCATTCAGCTTGGCGGGGTCTGTGTTTACCAGATAGTTCCAGCCTTCAATGATACCGCCGCCGGAGGTCTCCTGACCCAGTACGAACAGTGCGATGAAGGGGATCATAAAGCCGGCGATCAGAAGACCGATGCCGTTGATGGTATCAGATACAGCAACTGCTTTCAGACCACCGAAGATGGCATAGCATGCGCCTACGATACCGATGACGATACAGAGAACAGCAACCGCCTTGAACATATCTCCGCCAAAATAAGTATCGAAGTTGAAGATACGGACAAAAGCAACCGCGCCGGAGTAAAGGATAACCGGCAGGTTCAGGAAGGAATACATCAGAACGATGATGGTGGAGAACATCAGCTTGGTGCCTTTTCCAAAACGTTCTTCCATCATTGCCGGAATAGTGGTCGTACCCATTTTCAGGTAGCGCGGCAGGAAATAGTGCGCCAGGAACAGCAGGGTAAAGATAGAGCCTACCTCAAAGGCAGAAGGGCTCATGTTGGTCTGCCAGGACTGACCGTTCAGACCTACCAGCTGCTCAGCGGAAAGATTTGTCAGAAGCAGGGAACCTGCGATTACAACACCGGAAAGGCTTCGGCTTGCAAGAAAATATCCATCTGCGGTCTGCAGGTTGTCACCCTTTGTTTTTATTGTTGAAATTACAGCTACCAATACGGTAAATGCAACGAATGAAATTATGATCCATGTGGTTGAACTGAAAAATTCCATGGAATCCCCCTCTCTTTTAAAGCAATAACACTTTTTCGATTTGTTTGCGTGCTTCAGATGCCTGCTTCTCTATCTTTTCCGGGAAACCGGAATAAGACGCGCAGGCGATGTTGTTGCCGTCGAATTTTGGAGCATCAACAGTAAACACGATTTTCATGATCCTCTCATTCATTTGAATATTTTATGCCTGATAGAATGCGGGAGTGCCGCCGGTAACTACCTTTTCCGGTTTGCCGGATTTCTGGGAAGCAACCAGAGCATCTGCAGTGATGG
>R14__coassemble_1581_pt1 | contig 11145 bp, 9 predicted proteins | sample R14__metabat2_high_PE_030 | metagenome-assembled genome bin R14 | reverse complement strand
TCGCTTTCCTGCCCAGGTAAAGCTGAAAAACTCTGATGCTCCGCCAGGCCCTGAGTCAGGGTGGTAGGGCCACAGTTGCAGAGAAAGATACAGTGTTTTCAGAGCCTTAGAAAATGTCTCTGAAAAGGCCTTTTCGTTTTTTGCCAGGGAAGAATGGCTGAAAAAGCACGGATGCTCCGCCAGGCCCTGAGCCAGGGTGGTAGGGCCGCAGTTGCGGGAAAAGGCGTTTTCGGATAAACTATATGAAGTCTTGGAAAAAGGAGCAGATCGTCATGAAATTGCGCATTCCCCCAAAAGTAAAAAGCATACTGGAGCAGCTGCAGGCCCGGGGATACGAGGCCTATGCGGTAGGGGGCTGCGTGCGGGACAGCATCCTGGGCCGGGAACCCAATGACTGGGACATCACCACCTCCGCCCGGCCGGAGCAGGTCAAGGAGATCTTCCGGCGGACCGTGGATACGGGGATCCAGCATGGCACTGTCACAGTCCTGCTGGGAGCGGAAGGCTTTGAGGTCACCACCTACCGGATCGACGGAGATTATCTGGATGGCCGGCATCCGGAAAGCGTCAGCTTCACAGCCAGTCTGGAAGAGGACCTGAAACGCAGAGATTTCACCATCAATGCCATGGCTTACAATGATCGGGACGGACTGGTGGACCTGTTCGACGGCATGGGGGATCTGCAGCGGCACAGGATCCGCTGCGTGGGAAAAGCAGAGGAGCGCTTCGGTGAGGATGCTCTGCGGATCCTGCGGGCGGTACGTTTTTCCGCGCAGCTGGACTTCCCCATAGAGGAAAAGACCCGGCAGGCGGCAGCGGAAGCGGCAGAAACCTTGTCCAAAGTCAGCGCGGAGAGGATCTGTACAGAACTGATCAAACTGATCACTTCTCCCCATCCGGAAGTTCTGAAGGAAGCCTGGGACATGGGTATCACCAGGGTGATACTCCCGGAGTTTGATGCTCTGGAAGCAACAGAGCAGAATACGCCCTACCATTGTTACAATGTGGGAGACCATACCCTGAAGGCCATGCAGGAGGTGCCGGCAGACCGTCTGCTGCGGCTGACCATGCTGCTGCATGATATCGCCAAGCCGGACCGGAAAACAACGGACGAAAATGGCAGAGACCATTTCAAAGGGCACGGACCGGCAGGCGTGGCAAAGGCGGAAGCTGTCATGCGGCGGCTCAAGCTGGACAATGCCACCATACAGCAGGTAAAGACCCTGATCACCTACCATGACTGGCGGATGCAGCCGGAGAAAAAGCAGGTGCGGCGGGCCATGAACAAAGTGGGGACGGACCTGTTTCCTGCCCTCATGCAGGTGCAGCTGGCAGATGCTCTGGCCCAGAGTGATTATCAGAGAGAAGAAAAGCTGCAGCGGATCCGCGGGGTGCAGCAGTGCGCGGCAGAGATCCTGGAAAGCAGGGATTGCGTGACCCTGAAGCAGCTGGCCATCGGCGGCCGGGACTTGATGCAGCTGGGATGTTCGCCGGGCCCCGGCATCGGACGGCTTCTGCAGCAGGCCCTGGAACTTGTACTGGAGGATCCGGAGAAAAACAGCAGAGGAACATTGCTGGCCTGGGCAGCGGAGCAGCTGAAGAAGTAAGCTTCTACGGAAAACAGAAGAACAGCAGAGACGCAGAAGCCTGCCGAATATGGAAATTCACGGAGGAATTTCTGTCCGGGTGCATTTTGCTTGACAAAGCGGCGCAGATGCGATAGCATGAGTCTCGACTTTTTGTCAACCAAACATATGCTATAGATGTTATTTTATCCAATCAGGAGGAAAGAAAATGAATAAAACAGAACTGATCGCAGCAATTGCGGAAAAGGCACAGATCTCAGAGAAAGATTCCAAGGCAGCCCTGGCAGCTATGATCGCTACCATCACTGAAGAGCTGAAGAAGGGTGAGAAGGTGCAGATCGTTGGTTTCGGTACTTTTGAAGTCGGAAACAGAGCAGCCAGAACAGGTCTGAATCCTCAGACAGGTGAGAAGATCGAGATCGCAGCATCCAAGTCTCCCAAGTTCAAGGCCGGCAGAGCTCTGAAGGACGCTGTAAACTAAAAAAGCGCGAAGATCAGCGACAGACGTCCTGATCGAAACCGTGAAACAGAGGGGACGGGACCTGCGTTTCGGAATCGGAGTATTTTGAAATGCGGCAGCCGTCCCCTTCTTTCCTGCTGCGGAGGGCAGCCGGCCGGGAGAAGCAGGGATGGGATCTGTAAATTTTCGGGACCGCGCTTCAGCAGAGCAGGTGGAAAAGAAAGGATGATGTGATGGACCCGGACCGGGACATCATGTGAGAAGCTTATGAGATTAGACAAATATCTGAAGGTATCCCGGATCATCAAAAGACGTACTGTGGCCAAGGAAGCCTGTGATGCCGGCAGAGTGAAGATCAATGACAAGGTGGTCAAGGCCGGCGCGGAAGTAAAAGTGGGAGACATCATAGAGGTTTCCTTCGGTTCCCAGCCCATGCGGGTGCGGGTGGTCAGTGTGCAGGAAACTGTTCGCAAGGACGAAGCAAAGGACCTCTACGAGAATCTGTAAGGGGAAAAAGCTTGTGCTTTGTGCCGCTTTGCATTATGATATAAAGGAGTATGAATAAAAAACTTCCCACATCAGAGCCTTCCGTTAGATTAGTGAATGACGGGAATCAAAAACATCTTTTCAGCGCCTGTTTTCAGGGGGCTGCCGGTGCGAAGGAAGTTGTGGCGGTACTGAGTTGCCATAGGGGTTTTCATGAAAAAGACAAAAGCAGTCAGAAATGCAAACAGAACAGCCATGCGGCTGATCATTCTGGTGGTCGTGGTCCTGGGGATCGTGATCGCTGTACAGTCCCACAGGCTGAATGTCAGGATCCGGGAAAACAATGACCGCCTGGCAGAAGTTTCCCAGCAGCTGCAGGATGAGCAGGACAGGACCCAGGAGATCCGGGATCTGGAAGAATATATGCAGACGGACGAATACCTGGAAAAGGTGGCCAAGGAAAAGCTGGGACTGGTCAAGGACAATGAGATCATCTTCAAGGAGGAGGACTGATCCTCAGAGTTTGAAATAAGACAAGAGATAGAGCCATGTGCTTCCGGCACATGGCTCTTTGTGGTGTTGTGGGTACCATGGAATCAAAATCCCGGAAGGAGTCAGAAAAAGGGAGGAGACAGGCTTGCGATATGTTGACAGGGTCCTGAACTACATAAAGGAATATCAGTTGATCTGTCCCGGCGACCATGTGGCTGTTGGTTTTTCCGGGGGCGCTGACTCTCTTTTTCTGCTGACGGCCCTGCAGGAGCTGCGTGAGTCGCTGGCCTGCCGCCTGACCGCTATCCATGTCAATCATTGCCTGCGGGGTGAAGAGAGTGAAGAAGATGAAGCCTTCTGCCGTCAGGTCTGCCGGCAGGCTGACCTACCGCTGCTGGTCTTCCGTGAGGATATCCGCAGCCGTGGGGAGGCTCTGCAGCTGGGGGAGGAAGAGACCGGCCGTCTGGTCCGCAGGCAGATCTGGGAAGACTGCAGGAGCAGGCATGGCATCACAGCCATTGCCCTGGCCCACCATGCCAATGACCGGGCGGAGACCTTTCTCTTTCATGCAGCCAGAGGCAGTTCTCTGGCGGGGGTGGCTTCCATCCGGCCCCGCAGCGGCAGCATTATCCATCCACTGCTCTGTCTGGAGCGGCGGGAGATCGAAGAGGCGCTGCGGGAGGCGGGACTTTCCTGGAGGACAGACAGCAGCAATCTGACCTCTGAGCCGGTCCGCAACCGGATCCGGCATGAGGTCCTTCCCCTGCTGACGGCACAGGTCAATACAGGTGCCGTCCGGCATATTTCGGCGCTGGCAGATGATCTGATGGAAGCGGATCAGCTGCTGAAGGAGCTGGCAGGAAAGGCAGAGGAGCAGATGGTCAGCGTGTCCGGGGGCGGGCGAAAGGGTACCTGTGGAGAACGGTTCTCTGAAAAGCAGCAGAAGGTGAGCCTTTTTATCAGCGAAAAAGTAATGGAGCTGCCCGGATTGCTGCAGCGATATATCCTCATGGACTGTCTGGAACAGGCAGCAGGCGCCAGAAAGGACCTGGGCAGGACCCAGCTGGCCCAGCTGCAGGGCCTGCTTTTCCTGCAGACCGGAAGAAAACTGCAGCTGCCCGGCGGAGTAGCGGCGGAACGGACTTATGAAGGCATCTGCCTCGGTCCGGTCCGGGAGGAGGACAGAGGCCTGCTGAAGCCCATTCCGCTTCTGGAAAAACCGGAATGGATCTGGGGGTCCTATGCTGTGAAATGGCATCTGCAGGAAAACAGAGGGCAAAAAATCGGGGATTTCAAGTATACGAAGTACTTTGATTATGATAAAATAAACAGGAGTCTGACATTGCGCAGCCGTCAGCCCGGAGATTATATGGTGATCGATCCAGAAGGCGACCGCAAGAAGCTGAACAGGATACTGATCGATGGCAAAGTTCCCCGGGAGCAGCGGGAGCTTCTGCCTGTATTGGCTTCCGGATCCGGAGTGTTCTGGGTCTGCGGGCAGCGGGTCAGTGAGGACAGCAGAGTCAGTCCGGAGACGAAAAATATTTTGGTCCTGCAGTTGACGCCTTTGACGGAAGGAGAGACAGATGGAAAACAAGATTAGAGTTTTGATCAGCAAAGAAGACGTGGAAGCCCGGATCCAGGCACTGGCAGATCAGATCAGCCGGGAATACGAAGGCAGGATCCTGCATCTGGTCACCGTATTGAAGGGTGGTGTCTTCATTACCACAGAGCTGGCCAAGCGATTGACGGTCCCGGTGACCATGGATTTTCTGACTGCTTCCAGCTATGGCAGCGGTACGGTCTCCAGTGGAAATGTCAAGGTGGTACAGGGCCTGAGAGAATCCCTCATGGGGAAGGATGTGCTTCTGGTGGAGGATATCATTGATTCCGGCAATACACTGAAGACATTGAAAGCACAGCTGCTGCAGCAGGAGCCGGCAAGCCTGAAACTGCTGACACTGCTGGACAAGCCTTCCAGAAGAACTGTGGAAGGGCTGACTGTGGATTACTGCGGTTTTACCGTACCGGATGAGTTTATCGTGGGCTATGGCCTGGACTATGCCGAAAAATACAGAAATCTTCCCTACATCGGCATATTGGAGTTTGAGGAATAAGAGGTTAGGCAGCATTGAAAAAGAACAACAGAGGTTTTGCCGGGTACGCGGTCTTCATGATCCTGCTGATCCTGGTAGTGATCGTCATCCCCATGTGGATGAACAACAGTACTACAGTGTCCGTGACGGAATTCGAAAAGATGCTGGACAATGAAAAGATCGTCAGCGCCAGCATCAGCCAGAATGCGGAAGTTCCCACAGGCGCTGTCAATTTCGTCACAGAAAGCGGCCAGAAAGGAAAGGTCTATGTCAGCGATGTAAAGGATGCGGAGCAGGAGCTGAAGGACGCGGATGTGGCCTATTCCATTTCGGATGTGCAGAATACCGGCATGTTTACCAATGTCATCCTGCCGGTGCTGATCGGCATCATCGTTTTCTTCCTGCTCTCTCTGCTGATGAATCGTTCAGCCGGAGGCGGCGGAGCCAATCAGCAGATGATGAATTTCGGCAAGAGCCGTGCCCGCATGAGTACAGATGAGGACAAAAATGTCACCTTTGACAAGGTGGCCGGTCTCCGGGAAGAAAAGGAAGATCTGCGGGAGATCGTGGATTTCCTGAAAAATCCCGGCAAGTATACAGCTGTAGGTGCTAGGATTCCCAAAGGCGTGATCCTTGTGGGCCCTCCCGGCACCGGCAAGACCCTGCTGGCCAAGGCAGTGGCAGGAGAAGCCGGCGTGCCCTTCTTCTCCATTTCCGGTTCGGATTTTGTGGAGATGTTCGTGGGTGTCGGCGCATCCCGCGTCCGGGATCTGTTTGAAAACGCAAAGAAAAATGCCCCCTGTATCGTCTTTATTGATGAGATCGATGCGGTAGCCAGAAAGCGCGGCACCGGTATGGGCGGCGGACATGATGAAAGAGAGCAGACCCTGAACCAGCTGCTGGTGGAGATGGATGGCTTCGGCGTCAATGAAGGCATCATCGTGATGGCAGCAACCAACCGGGTGGATATCCTGGATCCGGCCATTCTGCGGCCCGGCCGTTTTGACCGCCGGGTAGCTGTGGGAGCGCCGGATGTAGTGGGAAGAGAAGAGATCCTTCAGGTCCATGCAAAGGACAAGCCTCTGGCGGAGGATGTGGATCTCCGGCAGATCGCCCAGACTACGGCAGGCTTTACCGGAGCGGATCTGGAAAATCTTCTGAATGAAGCAGCCATCCGGGCGGCCAAGGCAGACCGCAGATTCCTGCTGCAGGAGGATATCAAGGAATCCTTCATCAAGGTGGGCATCGGTACGGAGAAACGCAGCAAGGTGATCTCCGACAAGGAGAAAAAGATCACAGCTTACCACGAGGCCGGCCATGCCATTCTGTTCCATGTGCTGGAGGAGATGGAATCTGTTTATACCATTTCCATCATTCCCACAGGTCCCGGCGCTGCAGGCTATACCATGCCCCAGCCGGAAAAGGATGAGATGTTCAATACCCGGGGCAAGATGCTGCAGCATATCACTACCCTGCTGGGCGGCCGGGTGGCAGAGGAACTGGTTTTTGATGATATTACCACGGGAGCTTCCCAGGACATCGAGCGGGCAACTTCCACAGCCCGGGCCATGGTGACCAGGTATGGCATGTCCTCCCGTCTGGGTCTGGTGACCTACGGCAGCGATTCCGATGAAGTCTTCATCGGCAGGGACTGGGGACATACCAAAAACTTCAGCGAAAAGGTTGCCGCAGAGATCGATGAAGAGATCCTGCAGATCATAGAGCAGTGTCATAAAGAAGCCAGACGGCTGATCCTGGAGCACAGGTACGTGCTGGACCGCTGTGCAGAAGAACTGATCCGGAAGGAGAAACTGCACAGGACAGAGTTTGAGGCTCTTTTTGAAGAAGAGGCCGGAAGAGAAGCAGAATAAAAAGAAAAATGGAACCCTTTGGACAGAAGGTTCGGTATAACGATAGCGGCTGCAGGGCCGCTGTTGTTATCACAGGGAAAATAATGGTGGGAAAAGATGGACAGAAATGAGATTCGGACATATGCAATAGAAAACCGGGCAAAGATGGACAAGCTTTCTCTTTTCAGTGATGAGAGCAGGCTTTTTCAGCACCTGCAGACTACAGAGGAAGGAGAGCAGGTGACCCTGTGCCTCCGGGCCCTTCGGGGAGCTGTTGACCATGTTTACCTGATCAGCGGTCCCAGAAGAGAAGAGATGCGGGTGGTACGGGACAAGAATGGCTTTATATATTATGCCATTACGCTCCCTCTGACAGAGAAGGAATTCCGCTACTACTATGAGGTGCATCTGAAGAAAGGTGAGGTCCTGTTCTACAACCGCCTGGGCATCAGCCGGGAACTGAACACAGATTACTGCCTGCAGGTCCTGCCGGATTTTTATGTGCCGGAGTGGGCTCAGGGTGCAGTCTTTTATCAGATCTTTGTGGATCGCTTCTGCAATGGAGATCCGTCAAATGATGTGGAGAGCCATGAATACAGCTACATTTCCGAGCATGTGCAGAAGGTGGAGGACTGGGAGCAGCTGCCTACCGCCATGGATGTCCGCAATTTCTATGGCGGAGATCTGCAGGGTGTGATAGACAAGCTGGACTACCTGCAGGAGCTGGGCGTGGAGGTGCTTTACCTGAACCCCATTTTCGTATCTCCTTCCAATCACAAGTATGACAGTCAGGATTATGACTATGTGGATCCCCATGTTGGCGTGATCCTGACGGAAAAGGAAGGATTGCTGGAGGAAGGAGAGCAGGACAATGCCCGGGCAGAGAAGTTTATCAGTCGGGTGACGGATCCCCGGAATCTGGAAGCCAGCAATGCGCTGTTCATCAAACTGGTGGAAGAAGTGCACAAAAGAGGCATGAAGATCATTCTGGACGGCGTCTTCAATCATTGCGGCTCCTTTCACAAATGGCTGGACCGGGAGCGGATCTATGAAAATGCCCCCGGCTATGAGAAAGGTGCCTTTGTCAGCAAAGACAGCCCCTATCACAATTATTTCCGCTTCTTCAATGAGCACAGCTGGCCTTACAATGAATTTTATGATGGCTGGTGGAATCATGCCACCCTGCCCAAACTGAACTATGAGGATTCCCGCAAGCTGCAGGAAGAGGTCTTCCGTATTGCCAGAAAATGGGTGTCCCCGCCCTTCAATGCCGATGGCTGGCGTCTGGATGTGGCTGCGGATCTGGGCTACTCCCAGGAATTCAATCACAGCTTCTGGAAAGAATTCCGCCGCAATGTGCGGGAAGCCAATCCGGATGCCCTGATCCTGGCGGAACACTATGGGGAATGCGTTTCCTGGCTGCAGGGAGATGAATGGGATACTGTCATGAACTATGACGCCTTTATGGAGCCTGTGACCTGGTTCCTGACAGGCATGGAGAAGCACAGCGACAGCTACAGGGAAGACCTGCTGGGCAATGCCCAGAGCTTCGGAGAGGCCATGCGCTACCATATGGCATCCTTCCCCCGGGCCTCCCTGCTGAGCGCCATGAATGAGCTGGACAATCACGATCATTCCCGATTTCTGACCAGGACCAATCGAAAGGTGGGCCGGGTAGGAGAGCTGGGAAGTCAGGCTGCCCAGGAGGATGTCCGTCCGGAAGTTCTGCGGGAGGCCGTGGTCATGCAGATGACCTGGCCCGGCGCGCCGACTCTCTACTATGGAGACGAAGCCGGTGTCTGCGGTTTTACAGACCCGGACAACAGAAGGACCTATCCCTGGGGGCGTGAGGATCCGGAGATCATGGAATTCTACCGCAGCGCCATTCGTATGCACAGAAGCTATCCCATGCTGCGCAAGGCCTCTCTCCGCATGCTGCTGAAGGAGTACAATCTGCTGGCCTATGGCCGTTTCAATGGCAAAGAATACATGGTGACAGTAGTCAACAACCGGGAAGAGGCGACGGAGGTCCTGCTGCCGGTGTGGATGCTGGGAATCTCCGATATGCGGGACGACCAGAAGCTGACAGAAGTTTTCTCCACAGACCGGGCGGGCTTCCGGGAGGCTTCCGGAGAAAAGGAGCGGATCGTTTCCGGCTATGTCAGTGTTGCGATGCCGCCTGTCAGTACCAGGGTGTTTTATCTGGAGGACAGATAGCAGAAGTGTCCTGACAGGTGATGCAGAGTCCCTTTTTACACGAATTGTCTGACAATGAAGAAGGAGCACACACAATTCTTTTGTCAAGAGGAAAAAAGCATCTGGAGGAATTTTGACAAAATCTACAAAACGGTTGTTCGAAGGGGGATGACAGAAAAATTTCTTATGTAGACCCTGAAAATGTGGATAATGTGGAAAAAATCGTGGATAACTGGAAAAAGCCCTTGCATAAGGGCTTTTTTTTGTGGATAACTTTTGTGAATAATCCATGCCAAATGTGGAAAAGAATGTGGAAAAATCAGGCTTTTTGGAAAAAATCACCATGCCGGGTCATCCGGTTGACGGGGAGGCAACATAATTCCGGCCGGATTTGTCAGACAATAGACCCCACAGAGAACCAATCCATGGTTCTCAGAGCAGCCAGTGCTGTGAACGGATCGTTCGGGATTCTATCAGGGTGCCTTCAGCAGTCGATCGTCAGGGGTGCGTTCTCCGGGTGCCAACGATTACCTGACAGTAACTTTCGCAAGTTATATCTTTGCAGAAGGGAGGAAAATCGGTATACTGGATATGATATGGTCTGAAAATATTCGCAGCAAACTCTGAAGGGCTTTCTGCACCCATTTCCAGCCCATGGATTCACGCGTATCATAGAAAATGTCCGTGGTACATCACGTACCACTACAATCACTATTATTTATAGAAAGAAAAGGAACAATACTTTCCGGGGATCCTCCTGGGGAGAAGGAAGTCAATGAGGAGAAGGAAGAACTGTAAAAAATATATCCTGCCTGCAGTGATCCTGGGCGTGGGTCTGCTGCTGGGCGGTTGTGGGGAAAAGGAACAGATCACGGCGCTGGTCACGGATACAGAAGGTGTCCGGGAAAGCGGGATCAGTTATGAACTGTGGCAGAGTGTAGTACAGATCACAGAGGAGGGCGGAAAATCTGCCTGGTACAGTGCCAACAGTGAAACCAAGGAAGGTTATGCTGCGGCCATGGAGGAAGCAGCGTCCAATGACGCGGATCTGATCATCTGCTATGGAGATACGGCCGGTCAGGCAGTCTATGATGAGCAGCGCCTGGAAAAACAGACGGATTTCCTGCTGATAGAGGCCAGGCCGACCCAGCCGGAGACCGGCAAAACCTATATCAGAGGAAATAGCTGCTGCATCTATGTCAATCCGGAGCAGGCCGGCTATCTGGCCGGCTATGCGGCGGTCAAAGAAGGCTATACCAATATAGGCTTTCTGGCCGGAGAGGCCTCTGATCAGAATATCCGCTACGGTTCCGGCTATCTGCAGGGAGCCCAGTATGCTGCTGTGGAGCAGGGACTGGCGGCCGGCAGTGTGCAGGTGCGTTATCGGATCATGGGAAACAATGCCATCAGTCCGGCCCTGGAGACAGAGATCCGGGGATGGTATGAGGAAGGCTGTCAGCTGATCTATGCCTGCGGATCCGGCCCGGAATATCTGGCCAGATCCGGTGCTGCGGCAACAGGCAATCATATCATTGATACGGATATGATCAATCAGAGTCAGGACGGTGTGGTCCTGGCATCGGCAGGCCTGAATTACCGTCAGGCGGTAGCCTCTGCAGTCAGTATGCTGCAGGATGGCCAGATGGAATGGGGTACGGAAAATACTCTGGGACTGGCTGAGGGTGCCCTGGGTATGGATCTGGGAGAGACAGCCTGGCAGAATTTCGGCCAGGAGGCTTATGACAGGATCTGCACCAGGATCAGCTCCGGGGAACTGACAGTTACGGCGGAGGATGTGTCTGCGGATCCTGCGGCTTATGGAATCACAGCATTGCAGATTGTATTTTGTTGATAGGAAACTCCCCGCATCAGAGCTTTTCTGCAGATTGCAGGTGCCGTGAATCGAAAATGTCTTTTCAGAGCCTTAGAAAATGTCTCTAAAAGGCATTTTCGATTCCGTCAAAGGAAAGCTACAGGAA
>R14__coassemble_1548_pt1 | contig 11333 bp, 10 predicted proteins | sample R14__metabat2_high_PE_030 | metagenome-assembled genome bin R14 | reverse complement strand
AGCCTTAGAAAATGTCTCTGAAAAGGCATTTTCGATTCCGCCACAGGAAAGTCAGGGAAAAGCTTTATTCATACAGATTTATTCATGCAGATCTATTCATACAGATAGACACGCAGCTGGCGGACAAAATCCACAGGAGCTTCCAGCTGTGGCAGATGCATGGTATTGGGGATCACAACGGACTCCACCGCTGCATTGACAGATACATACTGCTGAATGGTGGCGGTAATGTCTTTTTTTGTTTCACCGCCTATGATCACAATGGTATTGTCTATGGATCTGAGGGCGTGAGTGATGTTCAGATTTACAAAACGTCCTGCAATACTGGCCTGCAGATATTTTCCCTTGCTGCCGAAACGATGGCTGTTGAGGTAGTAGGAATCCACAGCGTCTTTCGGTATCCTTCTGGGATCATTAAAGAGATATTTTGTGAAGGCATCCCGAATATTTTTTTTGCTGCTGAGCATGTGATAGACCAGGGTACCGATCAAAGGCTGCTCCAGAAGGGATTTATTCAGTTTTGTCCTGGCAGAAGGGATCCGGTTCAGTTTGGTAAGGGAGACCGGATTGATCAGGATCAGCCGTTTGAAGTAGGCGCGGTTGTAATTGCATGCTGTCAGAACAAAGGAAGCAGACAGACCTGTTGCTGCGATATCTGTGGGCTGACCGATCACATTTTTGATGAATTCTGTCAGAAACTGTACAAAATAGAAATTTGTGAATGTGATCTTCTGCCGTTCGGAATTTCCGCATCCCGGCAGATCCACACAATAAACAGTGTGATTTCCGGACAGAGCATCCACAACTCTGCTCCATTCGTAGGAACTGCTTCCCGCACTGAGATCATGCACCAGCAGCAGAGGGCTGCCGCTGCCCTTCTTTGTGTATGAAATGTCCCCGAATCTCCAGGAAAAAGTAAGAGATCCGGTAGATTCTTTATCGGAAAGCGCTGCCGCCCTGCTGATGCAGCGATTGATCAGCGCAATGGTGCCTGCAGCGGCTGTAAGGATACTCAATGCCGAAATGAGTATTTTCTGATGTTTTTTCATAAACTTCCTCTCGGTTTTTGAATTCTGTAATTGATGATGGTGGTTTCCCAGCAATTGGTCTTTCTTAAGATCTTTCCTTCTGCTGCCAGCTTTTCCCGGATTTCCTGAAAAACAGCCTTATCTATGCCCTGATCTTCCACAAGATGGCGGAAATGCAGCAATGTTGTTTCGGACGGTACCTGTTCTCTGAAAAAATCCAGATGCATGAAAGAGCGCATGGCATAGCTGTCATAGATGGCATCCTCTGTTCCTGCCGCAGACAGATGAAACCATTTTCCCAGCAGATACATGCGTAGCATGGTTTCCAGATCCTTGGGAGGACGGCCCTTCTTACCGCTTGGATAAAAGGGGCGCAGCTGTTCCACCCATTTTTCCCAGGAGATGATCTCTTCCATTTTGTTCAGAAAGAGTTCCCTTCGTGTGATCCTTCTTCTTTGAGAATATTCTACATCACTGAGTGTACGCTGGTACATACTGCCTCCTTTGTGTACCTGCAGCCGGCACGTAATATCTTAAGCAGTGGTGATACAATGTGTATCATACATGTTATTCCCATTCTTTATCATGCGGGATGACATCCGGTCCATATGCATTTAGCAGGATAGCTTTGCTATTTCCCATTCCGATACAGTCCGTGTCTTACTGGAGATATTCACCCCGATCTTATGCAATGTTCTCTTATCCTGCAGATAAGGAAGGGCATACTGTTTTTCTTCAATCTGCTGCAAGGCTTCCTTTGCAGAGCCATCCAGTTTAAATTCGAAGATATAAATATCATGATCGCTTTCAATAATGATATCAGCTCTTCCCCTGCTGTTCTGCTTCTCTATCAGTATTGTATAGCAGGACAACAGGCGATGAATAATATAAAAGGTATACTGAAAATGCGTCTCGAAATTCAAGGCTCGTACATCTTTGTTTGCTTCATAAGGAATGGAAGCCAGAAAAGATGTATAAGCTTCCCGAATCCCATCCAGATCACCATTGCGAAGCATATGATTTAATTGCAGCAGCCAGTTGGTTCTGCCTGCAGATTGGCTTTCCCTGAAATAACTATTTGCGACCAAAGTAACAAAGCCCTTTTTTACCTCATCATTTGGATAATCCAGATAGTACACACGATCACGGCGGTCATATTTTTTGATTGTCAAATATCCGCTTTGGTAAAGCATAGCCAACGGATCTTCCATATCGGCCCGATAATCCATAAAATACTCCGGCTCATAGGGATAAGCAATCAACTTCTGCATATTGATCTGATGCCCTTCCAGCAGTCTGGCCAGATAGGCTGGTGTTCCGGAACTATACCAGTAACTTCCCAAATCCATCTTATTAAAAGCATTGATAATGCTAAATGGATTATAGATATCCAACATACCATTGCTGAAATGATAGCCGTCATATTGCTTTTTTAAAACGGATTTCATCTCCTCCTCAGAGAGATCCATCTCCCTTGCCATTTCCCTGATCGGTTCAGCAAAATCTCTGTATAATTCCTCCTCTGTTATGCCGCAGATCGCATCAAACTTACGATCCATACTAATATCATTTGGCTGATTAAAACCTGAAAAAACTGTGATCTGTGAAAACTTTGTTACGCCGGTTAACAATACAAAACGAAGCACAGCATCAGCGGATTTAAAAGTCCCATAAAAGCTTTTCAGTATATCCCGGTTTATCCGTTCGTTTTCTTCTCCCAGTACATCTAAAAGAGGCTTATCATATTCATCAATTAAAACTACGGCTTTATTCCCGGTCTGTCGATATGCCTGTTCCAATACATACTGAAAGCGGTCTCCCAGAGTACGACAATCTTCATTTTTACCATAAACAGCTTCCCAGCCGGACAGGTACGCATGCAGCTTATCCGTAAGTTCACTCTGATTGCTAAAATTTCCATTGGCAAAGTCGATGTGAAATACAGGATAGACCGTCCAATTCTGCTCTGACTTTTCTATGGAAAGTCCTTGAAACAGTTCTTTTCTTCCTTGAAAATAGGCCTCCAGAGTGCTGATCAAAAGCGATTTTCCAAAGCGGCGGGGACGGGAAAGGAAGCAGACATGCTCTTGTGCCAGCTCATAAACGAGGAGGGTTTTATCAATGTAGACATATCCATCTTTTATCATTGTTTCAAATGATTGTACACTGATCGGATATTTCAAAATTCACACACCCCCTCCGTTTTAAATATGCTCCATTATAACATGTCAACCAGAAGGATACAATGATTTCGCAGGCTGGCAGATTTCTCGATAATCGTATAAACATCAACAGTAACACAATGGTGAAGGACCGGACATTCGATCAATCTCAGACTGTAGACGCAAATGGTTATCAATTAGAGACTGGAATCATATCCGTTTTATGATAGAGGAACAGGTCTTTGAAAATCTGAAAGAAAATAGTATGATGGAGTGGAAAGGATCTACATAGAAATGAGGAATTTATGGAACAGAACAAAAATGATTTTACACAGGGAAGCATATTTCAGAAGCTGCTGCGCTTCATGCTGCCGATCCTGGGGGCTCAGATCCTGCAGGCCATGTATGGCGCAGTGGATATTCTGGTGGTTGGCAGGTTTGGTACAACTGCGGGGCTTTCCGGTGTATCCACAGGCAGCAACATCTTAAACCTTGTGACTTTTACTGTGACAAGTCTGGCCATGGGTGTTACGGTGCTTCTGGGCAGATATATAGGGGAAAAGCAAAATGACAGACTGGGAAAGGTGATCGGCGGAGCCATTTATCTCTTTGCAATCATTGGTCTGGCATTGATGGCGATCATGCTGATCTTTGCAGATCCTCTGGCTGTATTGATGCAGGCGCCGGAGGAGGCCCGGGAACTGACTGCTCTATATGTCAGAATCTGCGGCGGAGGAATCCTCTTCATTGTTGCCTACAATGTGATCAGCAGCATTTTCCGCGGGCTGGGGGATTCAAAGATGCCCTTGCTCTTTGTCGGCATTGCCTGCATGGTCAATGTGGTAGGTGATCTGATCTTTGTAGCCGGCTTCCACTGGAATGTTGCGGGAGCAGCACTTGCCACTGTTATGGCGCAGGCAGTCAGTGTTGTTCTTTCTGTGATCATCATAAGAAAGAGAAGTAATTATTTTACTTTAACAAGAAAAGATATCGGAAATAATAGAGAGGTAAAGAGATTTTTCTTTATAGGGCTTCCAATTGCCGTGCAGGAGCTGTTAACGCAGCTGTCTTTTCTGGCCCTTTGCGCCTTTATCAATCGTCTGGGTCTGGATGCCTCTGCCGGATATGGCGTGGCCAATAAGATTGTCTCCTTTATCATGCTGATACCGGGATCTCTCATGCAGAGTATGGCTTCCTTTATCTCTCAGAATGTCGGTGCAGGATTGCACAGGAGAGCAAAAAGATCTCTCTTTACCGGTATGATGATCGGCGTCTGTGTAGGCTTTGTGGTATGTCTTCTGGCTTATTTCAAAGGTGATCTGGCCGCTTCTCTCTTCTCTTCTGATCCGGCTGTGGTATTGCGGGCCGGTCAGTATCTGAAGGGATTTGCGCCGGAAGCTATTGTCACAGCGATCATGTTCAGCTTTGTAGGCTATTTTAATGGAAATGCGCAGACCCTCTTTGTCCTGATCCAGGGACTGTCACAGACTTTCCTGGTCAGACTGCCGGTTTCCTATTTTATGAGTATTCAGCCGGATGCCAGTCTGACACAGATCGGCTATGCTGCTCCCCTGGCTACCATATTTGGCATTCTTCTGAATGTGATCTATTTCATTCTGTTTACACGAAAGCAAAAAAAGGCTGCTCTGTCGAACAACAGATTTCATGGAGGTTCCAATGGCGAAGAAAAATGATATAAAGACGAATGCCATGCGCATTCTGGAGAAAAATAAGATCAGCTATGATGCGATCTCATACGAGGTGGATGAGTTTGTAGATGGTGTGCATTGCTCAGAGATCAGCGGCGCTCCTGTGGAGGAAAGCTACAAGACCCTTGTCATGAGGGGCAAGAGCAATCAGTTCTATGTTTTTGTCATTCCTGTTGCAGGGGAAGTAGATCTGAAGGCAGCGGCCAGGGCTGCAGGTGAGAAATCTGTGGAAATGATCCATGTGAAGGAACTGACACCTATCACAGGATATGTCAGAGGCGGGTGTTCACCACTGGGCATGAAGAAGCAGTTTCCTACTATCATAGATGCTTCCGCAGAAAGTCTGGAACAGTTTTATGTCAGCGGAGGAAAGATCGGACTTACCCTGCACCTGGCAGTCAGCGATCTTCAGAAAGTCACCAGGGCAGTTTTTGCGGATGTTGTACGGAAATGAGCTTTTGCAGCTGAAACGTCAGGAATGTTTCACGTGAAACATTTTTTGGAGAAATTGTGAGATAAGTGAGACAGGAAATCTATTGATTTTCGTCTTCGAACTTATACAGAGCTGCAAGGCGAAGTCAGACGTCTGTATCATAAAAAGCGGATATGATTCCTCGCTGCACTCGGAATCACCACAAATTATGATGCATATGCATGGCTTCGCTTTGAAAAGCTCCCACCATGCTGAGAACATTCACATTCCATGGGGTCCCTGCCCCACTCCATGTGAACATGTGCCCGGCTGGGTATGTTCTTGCGGGTCGCTAAATCGAAAAATCAGTGCACATTTGCCCACAAAGGGCAGCAGCGCCCATTTTCCGATTTTGCTCCCCTGGTGCATCATAAAATGTGGAGTCGCAGGAAGCGCGGCATGTTTGCACAAATAAAAAACGTTCACAGAGGATCCTCCGGGATTTACTGTGAACGTTTTCAGTATATGGTGAACCAGCAAAAATATATGTGATTGGGAAGAGACTTCACAGAACACATATTTTGTGATGACGAAGAAATCGTGGCATGTCCGTATTTTATGATACAGGTGCATGAAGGAACATTATTTGCTGGTGTACAGGGTAAGGTAAGGACCAAGATTGCCGGCGAGTTTTGCCAGAGGCATGGTATGCACATATACTTTACCGGGACCCGTGACAGTGGTCAGAAACAGGCCTTCTCCGCCAAAGATAATATTTTTTGCGCCCTTTACCATCTGTACCTCCATTTTGCAGGAAGGTGACATGGCAGCCAGCAATCCGGTTTCCAGGACGATCTTCTCTTCTGCAGCCAGGTTATATTCTTCGATGTGACCATCCATTTCCGCAAATACAAGACCCTGTCCGAAATATCTCTGCATGATAAATCCTTCACCACTGAAAAGACCGGTTCCAAGCTTCTTGTTGAAGAAAACTTCACCTCTGACACTTGTCTCACTGGCAAGAAAGGCTCTCTTTTGCAGAATAATGTCATTTCCGTTACTCACGTCAAAGGGAACGATCCTTCCAGGAAAATCCGAAGAGAATGCGATATATCCAGGACCGTGTGCCGTATAAATGTTCTGAAACATTTTCTCTCCGGAGAAGAGACGGCCAAAAGCTCTTCCTACACCACCGTTGGTAGATGTTTGCATCTCCATATTGGGGGACATCCAGGACATGCCACCGTTTTCAGTTGCCATTTGCTCGCCATCTTCCAGGTAACAGATCACTACAGGAAGATTATCACCCTTGATCTCATATTTCATAAGCAGCCTCCAATCGGTTTTTTATATGGTTGAAAAACATTTAATATCATATGTTTCACGTGAAACATTTCATGATACAGACATCGGTCTATGCTTTCATCAGGATTCACCCTGTGTGGATACGAATACTGCGTTGGCTGTCTCTTCCAGAGTAGACTGATCCACTTCTTCGGTTGTACTCAGGTTATATACAATGCCGGGAGCGGTATCCAGCCAGATCAGGACAGAAGCATTGCCATCGGATCCCTGATGGGATTTATAGACGGCATCACAGTTTCCAACCAGTGTCAGCGCTGTGGCATCCCATTCGTAGTAGAGACCACTGATATCCAGAGCAGAATTTTCTGTGGAGGACATGATATCTTCGACAGATGCATCCGGGTCATTTTCTGCTGCAAAAAGTTCCGTTTCGGAAGTTGCCTGTGCTCTCAGATAATAGCTGGTGCCATTGTAAACAAAATCCATTTGCGCAATGGGCTGTCCGTCTTCCATGTCTATGTAGGAATAACTTACATTTTCAGCACCTTCCGGTGTGGGAAGATCGATCCCTGTTTCTTCTGTGACACCTTTTTCGTCACTTTCATGAACGGGATTTGCCATGCCAGCCTCCTGATCAGATGATGATTCTGTATCAGTGGAGGTCTGATCTGTATTGGCTGTTGTGCCGCAGGCACAAACGGAAGCTGTCATAACGGATACTAAAAGAAAAGCCAGAATTTTGTTTTTCATAATATACACTCCCTTCTGTCTTGTTGAATTTGTCTGGGTTTGACTGAATATGACTTAGTTTTAGTATATAACTATGCCACTGTCAATGAAGAAAGAAGGAATATTTTATAAATTAAAACTTCCCAAATCAGAGTTTTCTTTGGGTTACTGAGGACGGGAATCGAAAACATCTTTTCAGAGCCTTAGAAAATGTCTCTGAAAAGACATTTTACGATTCCCATCAAAGCAAAGGTAATGAAAAATTCTGATATTCCTCCACCCACGGGGCCGGTTTTAGGTGAAGTGTATGTGCGGAGAGGTCATTGATGTGAAAAAAGAAGAGAAAACATCTTTTCAGAGCCTTAGAAAATGTCTCCGGAAAGACATTTTGTTTCCCGTCACGGCGAAGTTACTGAAAAACTTCGATTAATGTTTCACGTGAAACATCAGGGAATATGTCATGGCGAGTCATCATAGATCAAGTGGAGAAGTGATGCGGACTTATGATGCGGCCGGAAGCAAATAGCTATTCTATACAGGATGTATGAAGAGATAGCATGAATATTTATAGGGATAATACGGAGAAACGGCAAAGATGTTTGCATGGATAATACAGAGAAACGGCAAAGATATTTGCATGGATGGCACTGAGAAACGGCAAAGATATTTGCATGGATAGAACTGAGAAATGGCATAGATATTTTTATGGATAATACTAAGAAAAGGCAAAGATATTTGAATGGATAATGCTGGGAAACGGTATGGACATTTGCATGGATAATACTGAGAAATGGCATGGATATTTTATATGGATAATGCTATACTAGCCAATGTATAAAAAAACAAGGGGGAATTTCATTGGGAAAAGTACTTGCACTGGCAAATCAGAAAGGCGGCGTGGGAAAATCCACAACAGCTATCAACTTAAGTGCCTGTCTTGCGGAGCTTGGTAAGAATGTTCTGGTCATAGACCTGGATCCCCAGGGAAATACCAGCAGCGGCTTCGGCCTGGAAAAAGGCAGACAGGAACATACCATATATGATGTGATTTCAGGAGAGGCATCTCTGGCAGAGGCTCTGGTAAGCCTTGATCAGATGCGGGAAGAAATGAGTACTTCCACCTTCCTGGGTTTAAAAAGAAAGAAAAAGGCAAAGATCGGAAACATTGACATCGTTCCGGCAAATGTAGACCTTGCAGGCGCAGAGGTGGAGTTGATCAGCAGTGAGGAAAGCCAGGGGATTCTGAAGGAAGCTCTGGCGGAGTATCGGGATCAATACGATTATGTTATGATCGATTGCCCGCCGTCTCTGAGCATTCTGACTATCAATGCTCTGACTGCCGCAGACGGTGTGCTGGTCCCCATACAGTGCGAGTATTATGCGCTGGAAGGCCTGGCTCAGCTGCTGCAGACCATAGATCTGGTGAAAGACAGTCTGAATCCGGAACTGCAGCTGCAGGGTATCATATTTACCATGTATGATTCCAGAAACAGGTTATCGACAGAGGTTGTGGAAAATGTAAAGGAAAATCTGCCGGGAAAATCATATTATACGATGATCCCCAGAAATGTGCGGCTTGCGGAAGCGCCGAGCTACGGACAGCCTATTATATTGTATGATCCCCGATCTACCGGAGCGGATGCTTACAGAAGACTGGCAAAAGAAGTTGTGAAGTGAAAACATCCCGCAGCAGAGCTTTTCCTTAAGTTGTCGGATGACGGGAGCCGCAAACATCTTTTCAGAGCCTTAGAAAATGTCTCTGAAAAGACATTTGCGTCTCCCGTCACAGCGAAGTTAATGAAAAGTGCTGCTGATCCGCCACACCCGAAGCCAGTTTTCAGAGAGAGTCGCGGGGCGGAGGAGAAGTGGTAGAAACATCTTTTCAGAGCCTTAGAAAATGTCTCTGAAAAGACATTTGCGTCTCCCGTCACAGCGAAGGAAAGAAAAACCTGGCGGCAGACAGGGGGTATGATTTGATGTTTCGGAAGCAGTCGCAGCAGCTGCGCAGAGGGATTGTGGCAAGACCAGTTGTTTACGACATACCTGCTCGGGCAGTGGAAAGTCAGATGACAGGATGTATGTCTGGGAAATGTGATATTGGCTAAAACACATTATTATCAAAAAGAGATATAAACTATATTTATTGATATTTTTAATATTATAACTGATAGCATACTAAAAAGAAAGGCAGGAAGGTATGGCCACCAGAAGAGGCGGTTTGAATAAAGGAAAGGGTCTGGAAAGTCTGATCCCGCAGAAGAAGACGGGAAGTCCGGCAAAGAAGGACCTGGAAGACAAAGCAGACAGCGGAAAGACAGAAGCTGTCAGGGAAAAGGTCGTTGAAAAGATTGTTGAGAAAGTGGTGGAAAAGCCTGTGGAGCAGACACTTCGGCTTTCTCAGCTGGTTCCCAACAAGGACCAGCCCAGAAGGGAATTTGATGAAGACTCCCTGCAGGAACTGGCGGAGTCCATCAAACAGCATGGATTGATCCAGCCCATTCTGGTCATGAAAAAGGGAAGGTATTATGAGATCATTGCAGGAGAACGCAGATGGCGGGCAGCCAAGCTGGCCGGTCTGAAAACTGTACCAGTGGTGATCCGGGAGTATTCCCCCCGGGAGCAGATGGAGATCGCCCTGATCGAGAACCTGCAGAGAGAGAATCTGAATGTGATCGAGGAAGCTTTCGCTTATCAGAAGCTTCTGGAGGAGTATCAGATGAAGCAGGAGGAACTGGCAGAACGGCTTTCCAGAAGCAGAACAGCCATTACCAATACCCTTCGCCTGCTGAAACTGGAGGAAAGGGTACAGACTCTGCTGAAAGAAAACCGGATCTCCTCCGGTCATGCAAGAGCTCTGCTTGCTCTGGAGGATCCGGCACAGCAGTATGCCTATGCCATGCTGATCGTCGAAAGAGGATGGAGTGTCCGGGAAACAGAAAAGCAGGTGAAGCGGGCTTCCGCAGAAGCAAAGAAAGAGAAAAAAGAAGCAGATCCCCAGCTACAGGCCATTTTGCAGGATCTGGAGGAAAAGCTGAAGCAGTCACTTGGTACCAAGGTGAATATTCATACAAAAAAGGCGGGTAAGGGCTCGATTGAGATTGAATATTATTCCGAGGACGAAATGGAGCGGATCCTGCACCTGCTGCAGTCCGCCGGGGAGCAGATGTAAGGGAGTGTAACGTATATGCAGAACAATTTATTATCATCTATGGGCATCGATGTCGGCGTGATCCTTCTGCTGATGATCGTGCTGATCATTATTCTGACCTTTATCACAGTGGTCATGTCATTGCGTCTCAGCAGACTGACAAAGAAATATTATCTCTTTATGCGGGGGCAGGACGGCAGGTCCATGGAGCAGTCCTTTGTTGCAAAATTCAAAGAGATCGAACGTATGTCAAAGCTGGTGGATAATCATCACTATGATATTGAGACACTGAAGCAGGAATATGAGTGGATGCTGAGCAAGTACGGCATTGTAAAATATGACGCTTTTGATGATGTAGGCGGAAAACTCAGCTTTGCTCTGGCCATGCTGGACAAGGATGATACGGGATTTGTGATCAATGCTATCCACAGCAGGGACAATTGCTTTGTGTACTTGAAGGAGATCGTCAAGGGTGAGTCCTATATCATGCTGAGCGAGGAGGAAGTGGAAGCTTTGAGAAGAGCTGTGAAATATACGGAAGACAAAGAATTTATCAGTTGATAAGGAAAACTTCCCACATCAGAGTTTTTTCTGCAGAGTGCAGATGCCGGGAATCGAAAAGGTCTTTTCAGAGCCTTAGAAAAATGTCTCTGAAAAGGCCTTTTCGATTCCGACATAGGGAAGTTACAGAAAAACTCTGATGTTCCGTCCCCCCGGAGCCGGTTTTTAGTGAGGAGCCGCAGGGGCGAAGGAGTGGTGATAGAAAGGTCTTTTCAGAGCCTTAGAAAATGTCTCTGAAAAGGCCTTTTCGATTCCGACATAGGGAAGTTACAGAAAAAC
>R14__coassemble_1528_pt1 | contig 11447 bp, 11 predicted proteins | sample R14__metabat2_high_PE_030 | metagenome-assembled genome bin R14 | reverse complement strand
GGAATGGCTTTCTGCAAATATCGGAACGATCATGGTCCTTGCGATTCTGATCGTGATTGTGGCCCTGATCGTTTCGCGTCTGGTAAAAAACAAAAAACAGGGGAAGCATCTTTGTGAATATGCCAACGGCGCAAGCTGTGGCGGGTCCTGCGCCCACTGCGGCGGAGGCTGCGCACATGCGGCGGCTTCCCAAAGGAAAAAATAAGGCGGATTCGGGAAGAATCGCCGGGTACCGCTCATGAAAGAGGACTGTTGTCAGAGGAGAGATCCTGCTGCCCGGCTGCAGTCTGAAAGATGCAAAGACAAAACAAAAGAAGAGAAGAGGTCGGAATGTATAAAACAATCATAGGAATAGACGGGATGATGTGCGGCATGTGCGAATCCCACATCCAGGATACGATCCGCAAAAATTTTCAGGTGAGTAAGGTGACTGCTTCCCATGGAAAAAAGACAGCAGAGGTGATCGCGGAGGAACCGCTGGAGGAAGCTGCAGTGCATGCGGCCATTGATCCAACGGGCTACACGGTATTGTCTGTTGTGTCAGAACCATATGAAAAGAAAAAAAGATTTGGTATTTTTGGAAAATGAAGAAGAAGCGGACTGCAGTCTGCTTCTTTTTATAATGCGCGTAGGTCCATGGGTTGAAAACAGGCACCGCAAAGTAATTCCAACTGCGCATCATAAAATATCTGGTCATGGAAAGCGCGGCATATCGCTTTGGTTTATCTGAGCTTACCCAAAAAATGCAGAAAACTTCGGACTCCTGGCAGCTATACAGATTGGATGCGATTTATTTTGTAGAGGAAGTGACATATTCCTGACAATATTGCCAATATTCAAAACAAAATTGCCACATTTCAACAACAATTGCCTTGTGGGCAAAACTGTCCTCTGCTACAATAGTTAGACGTGTATATCGTGAAAATGTTATTAAGGACAGTACATTATGAATCTGAAAGAACTGAAAGTCGGAAAATCTGCTGTGATCACAGAAGTGGGGGGCAGCGGCGCCCTGCGGCAGCATTTCCTGGATATGGGGGTGATCCCGGGGGCGGAGGTCACCACGGTCAAGTTTGCGCCCATGGGAGATCCCATGGAACTACAGATCCACGGCTATGAACTGACCCTGCGTCTGGCAGATGCGGCGCAGATCGGCATTGAACCCATCGCGGAAAGGACCAACAAGCACAAAAGGATCGATCTGATCGAGGATATTGCCCATCCGGGTCTTGGTGAGCCGGGAAAGTATCATGATGCTTCCACGGAACATCCTCTGCCGGAGGACGCCCTGCTGACCTATGCCCTGGTGGGCAACCAGAACTGCGGAAAGACTACCCTGTTCAACCGGCTGACCGGCGCCAATCAGCATGTGGGAAATTTCCCGGGCGTCACTGTAGACCGGAAGGATGGTCCCATCCGGGGGCATGCCAATACCAGGGTCACAGATCTGCCCGGTATCTATTCCATGTCCCCCTACAGCAGTGAGGAGATCGTATCCAGAAACTTTGTGCTGCAGGATCATCCGTCAGCCATCATCAATATCGTGGATGCCAGCAATATCGAGCGGAACCTGTATCTGACCATGCAGCTGCTGGAGATGCGGATTCCCATGGTGGTGGCTCTGAATATGATGGATGAGGTCACGGGCAACGGAGGCACCATCAACATCAATGAGATGGAGGAGCTTCTTGGCGTACCGGTGGTTCCCATTTCCGCAGCCAAAAACCAGGGCATTGAGGAGCTGATCCGCCATGCCCTGCACATTGCAAAATATCAGGAGCGGCCTCTGCGGCAGGATTTCTGCAGCAAGGATGACCACGGCGGCGCCATCCACAGGGCTCTGCATGCAGTGGCGGCCATCATTGATGATCATGCTGCCCGGGCCGGGATCCCCCGGCGGTTTGCTGCCAGCAAGGTGATCGAAGGAGATCCTCTGATCACCGCCCAGCTGAATCTGGACCAGAATGAAAAGCAGATGCTGGAGCATGTGATCCTGCAAATGGAAAAGGAGAGCGGCATGGATCGCAGCGCGGCCATTGCGGACATGCGTTTTGATTTTATCGAGAGAGTCTGCGAACATACGGTAGTCCGGCCCAGAGTGAGCAGGGAGCGGCTGCGCTCGGAAAAGATCGATCGCATCCTGACCGGAAAATGGACGGCGATCCCCTTCTTCATCGGCATCATGGCGGTGGTATTTCTGCTGACTTTTAATGTGATCGGTGCTTTTTTGCAGGATCTGCTGGATATGGGCATTACCTCTCTTTCAGACGCGGTGGATGCCTGGATGACTGCGGGAAATGTGAATCCGGTCATTCATCAGCTGGTGATCGACGGCATTTTCGGCGGTGTCGGAAGTGTACTGAGCTTTCTGCCCATCGTTGTGACCATGTTCTTCTTCCTGTCTCTGATGGAGGACAGCGGATATGTGGCCAGAGTTGCCTTCTTCATGGATAAACTGCTGCGGAAGATCGGTCTGTCCGGCAGGAGCATTGTGCCCATGCTGATCGGCTTTGGCTGTACGGTACCGGCGGTCATGTCCACCCGTACCCTTCCCTCCAGCCGGGACAGAAAGATGACCATCATGCTGACGCCTTTTATGAGCTGCTCCGCCAAGCTGCCCATCTATGCCTTTTTTGTGAATGCATTCTTCCCGGGGCAGGGCGGCCTGATCATGACGGGACTTTACCTTCTGGGCATCCTTGTCGGCGTGCTGCTGGCCTTCCTTTTCAAGAACACCCTTTTCAAAGGGGAGGCGGTTCCCTTTGTCATGGAACTGCCCAATTACCGTATGCCGGGCGTCAAAAATGTTGCTCAGCTGCTCTGGGAAAAGGCCAAGGATTTTCTGAGCAAGGCTTTCAGCGTGATCCTGATCGCTACCATTGTAGTCTGGTTCCTGCAGAGCTTTGATCTGCAGCTGAACATGGCATCGGATTCATCCAACAGCATCATGGCAGTGATCTCCGGCTATCTGGTGCCGGTTTTCCAGCCTCTGGGGCTGGGGGACTGGAGAGTGGTGACTTCTCTGATCAGCGGCTTCATGGCCAAGGAGAGTGTGGTCTCCACCATGGAGATCCTGTTTGCCGGCGGCATTGCGGAAGCATTTACTGCTGCCTCTGCGCTGGTCATGCTTGCCTTTGCCCTGCTTTATACCCCCTGTGTCGCAGCCATCGCTTCCATCAGAAGAGAACTGGGAAACCGCTGGGCCGTAGGTGTGGTGATCTGGCAGTGTGTGGTCGCCTGGGTGGTTGCGTTCGTTGTGCATCTGATCTGCATGGGTGTCGGAATATAATAGAAAATGGCGAAGTAACTGATATTTTGCCATGACCTGGCCAGTTTCAGAGAAAGTCGCTTGCAGGGAGAGAGTTGTCACCAGGATCGATGCTTTACGAGGAGAAGTAGTGTAGAAAGTTTGAGATCTGTTATATAACAGTCAGGAGATTTTCAATGGGATTTTCAGATATTCTGGTGATCCTGATCGTGTGCGGGATCATCGCCGGAGCTTTTGCCATACGGTATTATCGCAGAAAACATGGAAAAAGCAGCTGCTGCGGAGACTGCGGCGGGTGCAATGGCTGCAGAGGTCGTAAGGGAAAATGATGCGACAGAACTGCCGGGTTAAAAAACGTCCCTAACAAGAAAGGTTCCCCGGAAAGTATTTACCGCTTTACCTTGATAAAGAAAAGTGCTACAATGGCAAAGGTATGTGTATGTAAAGGAGGGGCCATGAACAGAAATACCACCGCAAACAGGTCAGACGAGATGTATCGTGCGATCCTGGAACTGAAGGATCTGGAAGAATGTAAGCTTTTCTTCGAAGATCTTTGCGCCATGACAGAGCTGCGTTCCATTGAGCAGCGCTTCGAGGTGGCAAAGATGCTGCGGGAGGAAAATGTCTACACAGAGATCATGCAGAAAACAGGTGCCAGTTCCGCCACGATCAGCCGCGTCAACCGTATGCTGCAGTATGGCAACGGCAGCATGAGAAGGATCCTGGGACGGATGGCAGAAAAAGAAGCGCCCCAAAAAGAAGAATAAACAGGAGGAGACAATGAAACAGTTAATGTTGGGAAACAAGGCTTTTGCCCGCGGTCTGTATGAGGCAGGAGTCAGCGTGGTTTCCAGTTATCCCGGTACCCCCAGTACTGAGGTCACAGAAGAAGCCGCAAAGTATGATGAGATCTATTGTGAGTGGGCGCCAAATGAGAAGGTAGCCATGGAAGTGGCTTTCGGTGCGTCTCTGGCAGGCAAGAGAAGCTTCTGCGGCATGAAGCACGTAGGCCTGAATGTGGCTGCGGATCCCCTGTTTTCCTGCTAGTATTCAGGTGTTAACGCAGGTATGGGCATCTGTGTGGCAGATGATGCCGGCATGCATTCCTCTCAGAATGAGCAGGATTCCAGACATCACGCCATTGCCTCCAAGGTTCCCATGCTGGAGCCCTCGGATTCCGCAGAAGCCCTGGAGTTCGCAAAGAAAGCTTTTGAGCTTTCCGAGGAGTATGACACACCGGTCATCATGAAGATGTGTACCCGCGTTGCCCATTCCCAGAGCATCGTGGAGACCGGTGAGCGTGTGGTTCCGGAGACCATTCCCTATGAGAAAAATATTGCCAAATATGTCATGATGCCGGGCAATGCCATCCGCCGTCATCCCGTTGTGGAGGAGCGGACCCGCAGACTGCAGGCCCTGGCTGAGGATTGTGAATTCAACCGGGTGGAGATGGGCGATACCAAACTGGGTATCATCACACATTCCACTTCCTATCAGTACGCAAAGGAAGTTTTCGGTGACCAGGCCAGCATCCTGAAGCTGGGCCTGATCAATCCCCTTCCCGTGAAACTGATCCAGGACTTCGCCGCAAAGGTGGACAAACTGGTCATCATCGAGGAACTGGATCCCATCATCGAAAATCACTGCAGACAGATGGGCCTGGAAGTATCCGGCAAGGATGTGCTGCCCATCGAGGGTGAGTTCTCTCAGAGTCTGATCGCAGAGAAACTGGGCGTGGAGCTTCCCGCTCACAAGGCACTGGAGGAGACGCTGCCGGGCAGACCGCCTGTTATGTGTGCAGGCTGTCCTCACAGAGGTCTGTTCTATACCTTGTCCAAAAACAAGATCACCGTACTTGGTGACATCGGCTGCTATACCCTGGGTGCTGTGGCTCCTCTGAGCGCCATTGAGATGACCCTCTGTATGGGCGCATCCATCAGCGCGACCCATGGTTTCAACAAGGCCCTGGGTCAGGAGAGTGAAGGAAAGACCGTTGCTGTCATCGGTGACTCCACCTTCATGCATTCCGGTATGACAGGTCTGGCAAATATCGCTTACAACCAGAGCAATTCCACTGTCATTATCCTGGACAATTCCATCACAGGTATGACAGGACATCAGCAGAATCCGACCACCGGTTACAATATCAAGGGAGATCCCGCCGGAAAGATCGATCTGGAAGCTCTCTGCAGAGCCATGGGCATCAATCGTGTGGCTGTTGTGGATCCCTATGATCTGGCAGAATGCGACCGTGTGATCAAGGAAGAACTGGCTGCTGAGGAGCCCTCTGTAGTGATCAGCCGCCGTCCCTGCGCTCTGCTCAAGTACGTGAAGCACAATCCGCCTCTCAAGGTCGTTACTGACAATTGCAAGGGCTGCAAGGCCTGCATGAAGCTGGGCTGCCCGGCGATCAGCGTAAGAGACGGAAAAGCAGCGATTGACAACACACTTTGCGTAGGCTGCGGTGTATGTCAGCAGCTTTGCAAGTTTGATGCTCTGCAGGCATAGGAGGGAAGAACAATGACGAAAAATATTATGATCGTTGGTGTCGGCGGACAGGGTTCCCTGCTGGCCAGCAAGTTGCTGGGTCATCTGCTGCTGACAGAAGGCTATGATGTAAAGGTTTCCGAGGTGCATGGCATGAGCCAGCGTGGCGGAAGCGTTGTAACTTACGTGCGTTTCGGTGAGAAGGTATATTCTCCCATCATTGACAAGGGCGAGGCAGATTTTATCGTTTCCTTTGAGAAGCTGGAGGCAGCCCGCTATCTGGATTTCCTGAAGACAGACGGCCGGGTAGTTGTCAATACCCAGCAGATCGATCCCATGCCGGTGATCACAGGCGCTGCGCAGTATCCGGAAAATCTGATCGAAAAGATGGTAGAGTTGGGTTACAATGTAGATGCCATGGACTGCCTGAGTCTGGCTACCGAGGCCGGCTCCGCCAAGGCCGTCAACATCGTGCTGATGGGACGCCTGTCCAAATACTTCCCGGAGATCCCCATGGAGAAGTGGCAGCAGGCCATCCAGGACTGCGTACCGCCCAAATTCCTGGAGCTGAACCAGAAGGCCTTCCTGCTGGGAAGAGGAGAAGCATAAGAGGATCATTCAGGGTTTCAACTGCATTTTCGGGGGGGCCGAAAGGTGGTAGAGATAGAGGCAACAAGAAAATAAAGCAAAACAAAACGGGAGATTTTATTATGGGAAATTACTACCAGGAAGAACTGGAAACCATGCCCCTGGAGCAGCTCCAGGCACTGCAGAGTGAGAAACTCGTAAAACAGGTACAGTATGTGTATGACAATGTGGAATTCATGCGCAATCGTATGGATGAAGCAGGTGTGAAGCCCTCCGATATCAAAGGGATCGATGACCTGCACAAGCTGCCTTTCCTGACCAAGGATGATCTGAGAGATCAGTATCCCTATGGCCTGCTGGCAAGACCCTTAAGCGACTGCGTACGTATCCAGTCCACCAGCGGTACCACAGGCCGTCGTGTAGTCGCATTCTACACCCAGCACGACCTGGACATCTGGGATGAGTGTTGCGCAAGAGCCATCATGGCAGCCGGCGGCACAAAGGAAGACGTCGTACATGTATGCTATGGCTATGGTCTGTTCACCGGTGGTCCCGGTCTGAACGGCGGTTCCCACAAGGTAGGCAGCCTGACCCTGCCCATGTCTTCCGGTAATACCGAGCGTCAGCTGCAGTTCATGGAGGACCTTGGTTCCACCATTCTTTGCTGCACACCTTCCTATGCTGCAAATCTGGGTGAGGCCATCCGCGACAGAGGCATGAAGGACAAGATCAAACTGAAGGCCGGTATCTTTGGCGCAGAGCCCTGGACAGAAGAGATGCGTCAGAACATCCAGGAACTGCTGGGCATCAAGGCCTATGACATCTATGGCCTGACCGAGATCTCCGGTCCCGGTGTATCCTTTGAGTGCGAGGCTCAGGCCGGCATGCATATCCAGGAGGACCATTTCCTTGCAGAGATCATCGATCCCGATACAGGAGAGGTTCTGCCGGAAGGTTCCGTTGGTGAACTGGTATTCACCTGCCTGGACAAGGAAGCATTCCCCCTGCTGCGTTACCGTACCCGTGACCTTTGCGTTCTCACAAGAGAGAAGTGCAAGTGCGGCCGTACTCATGTCCGCATGATGAAGCCCAAAGGAAGAAGTGATGACATGATGGTTGTCAAGGGTGTCAATGTATTCCCCAGCCAGATCGAGACAGTTCTTCTGAAGCAGGGTTATGAAGCAAACTATATGATCATCGTTGACCGTGTGGGCAACTCCGATACCATCGAGGTACAGGTAGAGAAGACACCGGCCATGGCAGCTGATCCCAACTTTGATGTCAAGGCAGCTGAGAAGAAGATCGTGACAGGTCTTCGTTCCATGCTGGGCATCGGTGTAAATGTAACCATTCTGGAGCCCTATGCCATCACCAGAAGTGAAGGCAAGGCTGTACGTGCCATTGACAAGAGAAATCTGTATCGCTGATGATCGTAGATTTTCACTGTCATACTTTCCCGGACAAGATCGCTGCGGCAACGCTGGAGTTCCTGTCCGGGAAATCCCATAGTGTTTATTATACGGATGGAACGACTGACGGGCTGTCCGCATCCATGCAGAAAGCGGGTGCGGATCAGTCCGTCAATCTGCCTGTGATCACAAAGGCCGGACAGGCACGGAAGGTCAATCATGGGCTGTATCTCCGTCGGGAAGAGCTGGAAAAGCAGGGGATCATCTCCTTTGCCGGCATCCATCCGGAGAATGAAAACTGGAAAGAAGAGTTAAAGCTGATCAAAGAGGAAGGATTCGTCGGCCTGAAGCTGCATCCCTCCTATCAGGGGGTGGACCTGAATGATATCCGCTATCTGCGGATCATTGAGGAGGCCTCTGCCCTGGACCTGATCATTACGGTGCATTGCGGCATTGACCTGGGGATCCTGGGGCACAATTACGCATCCGTGGATCACATCCTGCAGGTGCTGCAGGAGGCAAAACCGGCGAAGCTGGTCTGCGCCCACATGGGCAACTGGGACTGCTGGGACCAGGTGGAGAGCGACCTTTGCGGAGCGCCGGTCTGGTTTGACACAGCCTTCTCCCTGGGAGAGGTCCGTCCCAAACCCGGCACACAGATCCCGCCTTACCGGCTGCGTACCCTGGAAAATGAAGACTTCGTCCGGATCTGCAGAAAACATGGCACAGACCGGATCCTTTTCGGTACTGACAGTCCCTGGGAGGACCAGGCGGAGGATATCCGTAAGATCCGGGAGAGCGGACTGACAGCGGAGGAATGCGATGCGGTGCTGGGGGACAATGCAGAGAGGTTGCTGAAGTTGTAATATTTCCCACATCAGAATTTTTCAATGTGCTGAGTGACGAAAATCGAAAACATCTTTTCGGAGCCTTAAAAAATGTCTCTGAAAAGACATCATAGGCCGATCAAAAAAAGTATATATCGAAATGGTCAGAGAGATCGTAGAAAGTGAGGCGGTCAGCAATGAAAATTATTCCGAACAGTTCAAGCTGAGGCTTCCTAAAAGTCTGCACCGAACACTGGCGGAAAATTCAAAGATGGAAGGTGTGAGCATGAACCAGTATTGTCTCTATCTTCTGGCTATGAATACTAATCTCAAAAGAAAATGAACGGTGCTGCTGATTTCAGGGTTTGGCTTGCCTTAGTCGGAGGGTTGTGGTATAGTAGCACTACATGTTTATCACTTTAACAGATTAAAATGTTAATCAGCTAAATATATTACAGTTGTAGAGATTCGACGTAAAACGGACGACAACAGAAGAAAAAGTAGAGAAGGAAAGAGGAGAAGAAACATGCCGGTTACTGATTTGCTGGAGAGAAACAGGAAACTGTATGGGAATGAGGTTGCTCTTGTGGAACTGGATCCGGGTACAACGGATACCAGAAGAGGCAACTGGAAGGAATATGATCTGGTGCAGGAATTGTCCCCTGTTGCCTACAGGAGAGAGATCACCTGGACCGTATTTGATGAGAAGGCCAACCGTGTGGCAAACATGCTTCTGGACCGGGGCATCCAAAAGGGCGACCGGGTTGCCATCATGATGTTCAACTGTCTGGAGTGGCTGCCCATTTATTTCGGTATTTTGAAAAGCGGCGCCATTGCAGTGCCTTTCAATTTCCGCTTTGATGCAGATGAGATCAAATACTGCGCAGATTTGGCAGAGATCCACATCCTTTTCTTCGGACCGGAATTTGTAGGCCGTATTGAATCCATTCAGGATGAGATGATGAAGGGCCGTCTGCTGATCTATGTAGGCGACAATTGCCCGGAATTTGCAGAAAGCTACAGAGAGCTGTCAGCTGATTATCCCAGCCAGGCGCCGCTGGTACGTCTGGAGGATGAGGATGACGCAGCCATCTATTTCTCTTCCGGCACCACAGGCTTCCCCAAGGCCATTCTGCACAATCACGAGAGTCTGCTGCAGGCAGCCCAGATGGAGCAGAAGCATCACCTGACTTCCCGGGAGGATGTCTTCCTCTGCATTCCGCCTCTGTATCACACCGGCGCAAAATTCCACTGGATGGGCAGCCTCTGCGCAGGCAGCAAGGCAGTTCTGCTTAAAGGCACGAAGCCGGAGACCATTCTGAGAGCAGTTTCCGATGAAGGCTGTACCATTGTCTGGCTGCTGGTACCCTGGGCACAGGATATCCTGTCCAGCCTGGACCGGGGAGATCTGAAACTGGAGGATTACAAGCTGGATCAGTGGCGTCTCATGCATATCGGCGCCCAGCCTGTTCCGCCTTCTCTGATCCGTCACTGGAAGGAGTATTTCCCCAACCATCTGTATGATACCAACTATGGTCTGTCTGAGTCCACAGGCCCCGGCTGTGTTCACCTTGGCATTGAAAATGTGCACAAGGTTGGCGCCATCGGTGTGCCAGGTTATCGCTGGGAATGCAAGATCGTGGATGAAGATAACAATGAGGTTGCTTTCGGTGACGTAGGTGAGCTTTGCGTCAAGGGTCCCGGTCTCATGACCTGCTATTACAATGATCCGGAAGCCACTGCGGCTACTCTGATCGATGGCTGGCTCCATACCGGAGATATGGCCATGCAGGATGAGGATGGCTTCTACTTCCTGGTAGACAGAAAGAAGGATGTCATTGTCAGCGGCGGTGAAAATATTTATCCCGTACAGATCGAGAATTTCCTCAGCGCTTATGACAAGATCCAGGATGTAGCCGTGATCGGTCTGCCCAATCCCAGACTGGGTGAGATCACCGGCGCCATTATCCAGGTCAAGGAAGGCATGACCTGTACAGAGGAAGAGATCAATGAATTCTGCATGGGCCTGCCCAGATACAAGAGACCCAAACAGATCATCTTTGCGGATGTTCCAAGAAATGCCACCGGCAAGATCGAGAAGCCGGCCCTTCGCAAGAAGTACGGCGCTGACCAGCTGGTTGCTATGCAGAACAGAGGTTGATGCGGGGCTGCATATGTGGGTTGAGGCTGAAGCGGAAGTCATATATGCTGGACAGAAACTGACGCAACACATATAAGATAAGATAAGAGCAGAGCGCTGCCGGTATGATCCGGTGGCGCTTTTTTAGGAAGCGGATGGAAGCTTGGCAGGTACGATCCGCGCCAACATGTCTTCTCCTCCTTCGACTGCGGATGGAAGCCTGGCAGGGATGATCCGCGCTGACATACCTTCTCCTCCTTCGACTACAAATGCAGGGAGCTATAGACAAAAGCGTCGCATATTTCCCGGAAGGCACCGCTCAAATCTTCAGAAAATGCCGGATGCATTTTCCGAAGTTTCGCTCGGAAGGCATTCCTGAAAAATGCCTTCCGTCCGCGGGAAATACGAGCCGCTTTTGAACGCTCCGGCTGCATTCTCCGTAGGCGTCAGAGAAGGCATGCCGGCTGCGGAATGTTCTGCGCTGTTGGGAATTGATCTGGCGGGCGGATGAAAACTTGAATTGGAGAAAATATCCGCCAGCGGAAGCGAGTTCAGGCGGATGGAATCAAGATAAGAGAAAACCATCCGCCGGAAACGAGGCTGGCGGGCGGATGAAAACTTGAATTGGATAAAATATCCGTCAGTAGAGGCGATTTTGGGCGGATAAAATCTTGATACGTGAAAATCATCCGCCGGAAACGAGGCTGGCGGGCGGATGAAATCAAGAC
>R14__coassemble_1518_pt1 | contig 11498 bp, 8 predicted proteins | sample R14__metabat2_high_PE_030 | metagenome-assembled genome bin R14 | reverse complement strand
CCGGGAGTGTCCGCATGTTTATGGTTACAGATATGGAGATCGCCACCTTGTTCTGGTTATCATACAGCAGACTGTTCTCGTATCGATCCAGCAAAAGATGAAGGATCCGCTCATCGTATCTTTTCAAAATGCCTCCCCTCCCAAAAGCTTAATTTCCCAGACTGTATTCCTCTATAAAGCTCTGCTTTCCGGCCTGCAGGGTCAGCAGGATCTTATCCATTTGCGGCCCGATATACTGGATCTTATCCGGCGGCGCCGCAATGATGACCTGCAGATTGGAATGGGTCAGAAAATCAAGAACGCCGGACATACGATCGTCATCCATGTTGTTGAATGCTTCGTCCATCATCATAAGGCCCACAGCATCTCCGCCGATGCTGTTGCGATACAGCTGAATGAAGGAGGCTGCCACCGTGATATAGAAGGGCGTCTGGGTCTCGCCGCCGCTCTTTTCCCGGCTGACCTTGGAATACAGCATATAATTGCCATCCGGAAGGGTGATCTTGATATCGTAATCCATATAGGAGCGGTAGTCTGTAAAAAATTCCAGTGTTCTGGCGCTGTCTTCATCATCCAGCGTCAGCTTTTCGAACAGTTCATCAATGACTTCCTTGTGATTCTGCATGAATATTCCGGAAAAGATGGATTCTCCCTGGGAAAGGTTGAAATCATCCATGATCATGGCATAATAATGCTTCACACTGCTCTTTGGCTCATAGAGGAAGGTATAGCTTTCCTTGCTGAAATGGATCTCTGCCAAAGCGCGGTTTAACTCCCGGAATTCCTGCCGGGCCTGCTTGATGTTTTCCTGCAGACGGGACAGAAACTGTTCCCGGAATTCTTCTTCCGCTGCCTGCCGGGCATGATAGACCTTCTCCTCATATTCCAGAAGCCTGGAATTCTTTAACTTATCGTATTCTTCTCTGAAATCCGGGAAGCCGGCCAGAGAATCTGCAGCGCCGAAGTCATGGGCAACCTTATACTCCCGCATGGAACGGACCATTTCTTCCTCGGCTTTCTGCCGCAGGGTCTGGTTGGCTTTCCTTGCCCGCTCCCGGTTTTCTCTGAACTTGTAAAGGTCCGCTGATCTGGTCAGCTTTTCATATTCAGCGTCACATTCCTCAAAACGTTCAAAGAGTTTTTCGGAGAGCTGCTCCACCAGGGCTGTCTGCCCGGCAAGACTGCTTTGTGTGGAATGGATGGTCTGCTGATTGTGGGTGATCTGCTCCTGCAGACGTCCCTGCTTCTTCAGAAGATCTGCCAGGACGGTATCCAGCTGCAGCTTTTCTTTCTTTAGTTCCGTCAGATGGACCTGCTTCAGGATCAGAGTCTCATTTTTCTTTAATTCTTTGATGGCTTCCCGGCATTTCTGCAGTCTGCTTCTGTGGGCTCTGGCATCTTCCAGCCGGGGCAGACGGAAGCGGATCTCGTGTTCACTCTGATCGTCCAGGAGAAGCTCCTGCTTCTTCATCTGATCTATATCCTGTTTCCACTGTTCCCGTTCCTGCTTCAGAGCGAGTTCCTCCTGCCGGGCCTTTTCCAGCTGCTTTTTTACAGCCTCCGCGCCAATGTAGGGAGTCTCATAGATGGCCGGCGGGATGGCAGATGCCACATGATTCTGATAGCGCATACAGCCTCTGGTGATCGCCGTTTTGTGCTTTTTCAGTTCCTGATAGGAATTGCAGCGCTGTACACGCCCAAGGACCATATTGATATAGCGGCGGGCCCAGATGTTTTTTGAAGTAACGACCTCCGCCAGACTTCCTTTGGGCGCTGCATCATAATCTTCCAGTCTGCCGGTATTGATCAGCCCGGCTCCGTAGGCTTTCTTCTGCGCCCGCAGGCGGTCATACACACTCAGGGCCAGATCAAAATGGTCAGGTTCTACCAGCAGATAGAACCTCTGGGTATTGAGATAACCTTCCACGGCATTCTGCCAGGCCGGATCCGTCACCTCCAGGGCTTCACACAGCACCCGGACCTGACCATCCCGCTGCGTCTTTGAGAACTGGTCCCGGATGCTCTGCTGCAGAAGCGTCACTTCCTTTGGATAGATCAGCCTTCTGGCTTCCAGCGTACGAATCCGATCACGGACATCTTTCAGCTTTGCATCTGCATTTGCCAGTTTCAGATTTGCCCCGGCGATCCTTTGCTGCAGCTGCCGGAGCAGCTGCTTCTTGAGACGGATCATGTGTTCCAGAGAAACCATCAGGTCAGCCAGACTGCTCAGATTGTCCAGATCCGACAAAAGCGCGATCTGCTCCTGAAAGGGTTCTTCCTCCAGCTTGGCGGTCTCCAGGAGTTTCCGATCATTTTTTATAATATTTGCAGCTTCCTTTTTCAGAAGCTTCACTTCCTGCTCTTCCGCCCGGAGCAGATGTTCCAGAGAACTTTCCTCCTTTTCCAGTTCAGCCAGTGCTCTGTAATCTTCATTGTGCTGCATTTCCACTTCCAGGGAAAGGATCGTTTCTTCTTTCATGACCTTGAGCTGATAATTGTGGTCATACTGCTTTCGGGTCTCCTCCTCCTGTAAACGGATCCGATGGATATCCTGCTCCGCCTGGGCGATGACCTGGCGGTAAATATCCTGCTGGGCTCTGGCAATAAAATATTCATGATTGCGGTCCAGACGCTGGTAATTCTCGACTTCGCCTTCTTTCCGGCAGATCGTTTCCAGCTCGTCGATCCGTCGTCTGACATCACGGAGCATACCCTCCAATTCCTGGTAACTGTGGACATTTTCCCGGAGAGCATCGATGTTGACTTCTTTTGCGTCCAGAACATAGGAGTAGACAAAATCCTTGATATCGTGGATGGGTTTGAAAGCCATGGCTTTGGGTATCAGGGTGAAAAATTTCTCGTCCAGACGGCCAAAGCGGGAAAGGATCATCTTTCTGGCTTCATTCAGGGTAGTGGCGAAGGTTTTGATCCCCTTATTGCTGCTGCGAAAAGCATGGATGCCCTTGACCTGCCGTTCCCGGAAAAAGAGGTCATCCCGCAGGGTCTGTTTCTCCATCAGGTACCAGGCGGTATTGGGCTCTTTTTCTTCTGTGGCCGTATCCATGACAACACCCAGAAGGAAGGGACTTTTTCTGACTTCGTCATAAAATTCCAGACAGATATGTGCGGAAAGTGCCCCCGTTCTTTCATACGGATGATCTTCCTGCCCGGTCTTGCATCTGATGTAGCTATTTAAATTACGTTTTCCTTTTTCATGTGCAGCCTTGTTGAAATTGGCTTTGGAGCAGGTAATGACAAACTGAATGGCATCCAGAATGGTAGACTTTCCGGCACCGTTCTCACCGGACAAGAGGACAAACTGGTCGAAAGGGATGGTCTCGTCACTGAAACGATGCCAGTTAATCAATCTCACTTTCTGTAACTTCTTCATCAGACAGCCTGCCTCCTTTCCGGTATTTTTCCATCAGCTCGCTGACTCTTTTGATATCCTCGACCCGCACGGCCATGAGAATGGAATCATAGATGATGATGCGGGCATCCTCCTGAGACAGGTCCTTGTCCAGAAGACCGATCAGGTTGTAGCGCCTGAAAACCTGCAGAGCATTTCCCATGGTGGTCTTGTCGATCTGCTTATCCCGGATCTTCATGGAGAGATATTTTTCCTGGATATCTCCGATATTGATCAGAACATCTGTCAGAGACAGTTCCCTTTTCTTTTCATCGTACAGGATACGAAGGATCAACAGGATAATGGTTTCGTTCAATTTGAGATGCACGTGATTGAAATTTTCCCGGTTTACCAGTTGAATGACCCCATATTCCTCATTGATCTCCAGCACGTATCCAAGAATATCCAGATAGCGTTCAAACACTTCCCGGTGCCGCATGATAAAATAGTAATCGGACTTCGTGGCTTCGTTTTGCTTTGTGATAAAGCACATGCTCATCATCTTATTGCATACTCTGCGAAAAGAATCCTGGTCCTTCTGAAACATTCCTTCAAATAAATCCATAAATCATTCCTTATTTTTCTGGCTTTTTTACCTGCGCTCTATGATAAAATCCCTGAAACGATAGCCGTCTTTTTCTATGGTATCTTTCATTTTGAGACGATAACTCATGTTCTTTCTCTGGCCGTATAGGCGGATATAGATCAGCCGGATAAAGGTCTCAACATCCTGCAGATCGATCTCGGAGGCAGATATCTGACTTCGCTCTCCCAGAAGCTTTAGTACATACTGATCGATCTTTTCCCGGCTCAGCGTTTTCTCCAGCTTTTCTCTGATCTGCTCCACCTTATCTTTGCGCTCCGATGTGGGGATCTCCACAAGGGGAACCTCCTGCGGCACAAAAACTTTTTTGCCTTTCATTGGAACGTACATGGAATCCATGTCAAGAAAATTCCAGGAAAACAGTTTGATCAGGCCGTCCATTTCCTCCAGCTGGTAGATGGCATTGTAATCCAGCTTCTTTTCAGTGATCTCTTCATTCAGGTCCATCAGGATGTTGCGGAGCTGTCCCTTCAGATCTTCACTGCTTGATAAAAGGAAGCGGGCGCGGCCGATGGCGGCCTGCTGGTAGCGGGTGTTCTTCTTGTTGATATCCTCCAGGATCAGATCCATCTGGCGGAAGGCATCCACGACATTGTGCAGCATGTTCATGACCTGCTCCAGGGCTTCTTCTTCCGGGATCTCCCGAATCTGGGCAATGTCTTTTGCGGCAGCCGCCTTATAGCGGTTGCTTCTGCTGTGCTTTTCCAGGGAGGAGATGATCTCCGGACGGTATTTTGCTACATTGTCCGAAGTCATCAGACGGTGGTAAGCCTTGTCTACAATATTGGTGTAATAATCATTCAGCAGAGCATCCATGATCTCCGCAATGGTACTGTATCGTGTCAGTTCATCGATGTATTTTTTGATATTGGCATTCAGACTTTTCAGACCGGTGATCAGCTTTTCTGTATTTTCCACGATCTGCAGCAGAGCGACACCGGCCTGCTCGGTTCCCGCTTTTGTCAGGGTATATATGGTATAAACATAGCCCTGATATTCAGGTTTCTCCTCCTCTTCCATAGACAGGAGGGCCTGGATCAGGCGGATGGCATAATCATGGAAATGGACTCGCTGGACATAGTTATAATCCACATCAATATAGATCCAGCCGTATCGTTCCAGCTTACGAAGGATCAGGTTGGCTTTGTCCCGGGCATCGCGGCTGCTTCCCTCCATTTCTTCTTCGTCCAGATCCGCAGCCATATTGGATTCAAAATAATAGACCAGTTCGTCTACCAGCACATCCCTCTGAACCCCAAAGGACAGCTGGGCATGGGTTATTTTGTACAGGCAGCAGATGCATTCCCAGTATACGATCTTGCTTCGGGATGCCAGCGGATGAAAGAACTGATCCGGCACCACCTGAAATAGATTTTCTGTTTTCATGAGAGATTCCTTTCGCCAAACCGGACCAGGTGAGATACAGGGTATGTCTGAAGCGCGGGCCGGCAATCCGGACCTGGCCAAAGACATGTCTATACTACCACAAAAGTACGCTTTTGCACTACTGTATGATGCTGCATTCCCAGGAAAATCTGCGGCAAAGGCCCCGGTTTACTTCCCTGTGATTTCTGCTATAATCAAGGGGTCGGAACTTTCCTTTGCGGAAGAATTACGGAAAACGCTGATGCCCGCCGCATTGTGGCCGGCTTCGAAAAATACAGCAGAAAGGGCAGAACTTCTGCAGAAAGGATATAAAATGAAAGAAATTACCATCACAGCAGCAAACTTTGAAGAAGAAGTATTACATTCCACCCTGCCGGTCCTAGTGGATTTCTGGGCAGTCTGGTGCGGTCCCTGCACCATGCAGGCCCCCATTCTGGCGAAACTGGCTGAGGATCACGGTGATCAGGTAAAGATCGGCAAGGTCAATGTGGACGAAGAGATGGCCCTGGCCCAGCAGTACAGGGTAGCCGCCATCCCCACAATGCTCCTCTTCAAAAATGGAAAAGTGGAGAAGACCTGGGTGGGACTGACGCAGAAAGAGGAGCTGCTTTCCGCACTGTCCTGAAATCATCCCGGCAGCAGCATTAACTCAGGGGGATAGGATTGAGAAAAATCTGTTGCCTATAACAAAACGTTCCACGGCAGAACATTCTCTTAAACTGCTGAGTGATTAAGAATCGAAAAATTCTGATGAATACTATACCAGGGTCTGCTTCAGGAGCAGTCGCTTGTGTAGCAGATATGTTTGCCCCGTGTGCAGGATAAAATCACTTTATCCCATTGCAACGGAGCAGACATTTGTTTATAATAGGGGCAGAGGAGAGTATTCTCATCGGCGTGGGAATTCGAATTTTTGTCAGCCTGATGGGATAAGTGAGACAGGAAATCTATTGATTTCCGTCTTCGAACTTATGCAGAGCTGCATAGCGAAGTCAGGCGTCTATATCATAAAATGTGGAGTCGCGGGAAGTGCGACATGGAGGTTTTTTATGGCAGGAACCAATGCAAGAGGCATCTACACAGATGTCAATGATATCCGCAAAAAAGTTTACGCGGAAGTAGCAAAATTATCTTATGAATACGATGGAGATCTGTCCGGCATGGCTGAGATCGCCTACAATATTATTCCGGGAGAAGAATCCAAATACAGGGAGAGTGTATTCCTGGAGCGGGCGGTCATCAATGAACGTGTCCGCATGGCCATGGGCCTGCCCTACCGTCGGGCTTCGGAGACCACATCTGTGCTGCATGGGGCGGAAGAGTGCGTGATCCCGGAGAAATATTACCAGCCGCCGTTGATCAACATCATCAAATTTGCCTGCCACAAATGTCCGGACAATGAAGTCCGGGTGACAGATGCCTGTCAGGGCTGCCTGGCCCATCCCTGTGAGAAGGTCTGCCCCAAGGATGCCATTCATCTGGAAAACGGCAGATCCGTCATTGATCAGGAGAAATGTATCAAGTGCGGCAAGTGTCTGAATGTCTGTCCCTACAATGCCATCATCCGGATGGAGCGGCCCTGCGCCAGGGTCTGCGGCATGAAAGCCATCAAATCCGATGAGATGGGCAGGGCCACCATTGATCAGGAGAAATGCGTCTCCTGCGGTATGTGTCTGGCCAATTGTCCCTTTGGCGCTATTTCTGATAAAGCCCAGATCTTCCAGTGCATTCAGGCCATTCGCGGGGAGGCGCCGGTCTATGCCATCATCGCGCCGGCTGTGGCGGGACAGTTCGGAAAAGACCTGAAACCGGGAAAGATCCGGGCTGCTTTCAAAGCCCTTGGGTTTGAGGACGCCATCGAGGTAGCCATTGGCGCTGACCTCTGTACCCTGGAAGAGGCCAAGGATTTTGTGGAGGAAGTGCCGGCAAAGATTCCCTTCATGGCCACATCCTGCTGCCCGGCCTGGTCTGTTATGGCCAAAAAACTTTTCCCGCAGCAGAGTGAATGCATCTCCATGGCCCTGACCCCCATGGTCCTGACCGGACGTCTGGTAAAGAAGGAGCATCCCGGCTGCAAGGTAGCCTTTATCGGTCCCTGCGTCGCAAAGAAGCTGGAAGCCAGCCGAAGGACCATCCGAAGCGATGTGGATTTTGTGCTGACATTTGAAGAAGTGCAGGGTATGTTTGCCGCGAAAGAAGTGGATTTTACGGCTCTGGAGGAGATCGGTTCCATGCATGGAGCCAGCGCGGATGGCAGAGGCTTTGCCTATGGCGGCGGTGTAGCTGCTGCAGTTGTGAACTGTATCAAAGAGAAGTATCCTGACAAGGAGATCAAAGTGGCCAATGCAGAGGGGCTGGACGAATGCCGCAAGCTGCTGCAGCAGGCCAAAGCCGGAAAGATGAACGGCTATCTGCTGGAGGGCATGGCCTGTCCCGGCGGCTGTATCGCCGGTGCCGGCACCATTCAACCCATTGTCCAGTCAAAGAAGGCAGTAGAGGCCCACAGAAAGGTATCTACCAGGCAGCATGCCCATGAGAGCGATTATCAGCATCTGCTGGAGATCATTGAGGAAGGGCATTTCTTCCAGAAGCAGGAAGAGGAAGCCGACTGATCAACTGCAATAACAGATTGAGAAGAAGAGCATCGTGGTGAAGACCACGGTGCTCTTCTTTTATGATACGCGTGGAATTGTGGGATAAGTGAGACAGGAAATCTATTGTGATTCCGGGTGTAGAGAGGAAACATGTCCGTTTTTGTGCATACATAGTTAGCGACAACAAATTAGATAAGGCGAATATTATAAATTATGCTATTCTAACCGCCAAACAGAGAAGATCCAGCGGAAATATAAAAATAAAATAAAAAATGCGGAAAATATCATAAAAAAATGGATTGACAAATTGTTCGCGCGAAAGTACAATACATCAAGGTTAGAAAACTCTAACCCAGATACCAGAAAAATGGTTAGAAGCAAAAAACTTTTCAGGATTGCAGTATATCTTGCTGCAGGGAGGTGCCTATGATGCCTTTGGTTTTTGCAAACCCGGAGGAGGAGAAGATCATCCAGAGAGTTTCAGGAAGTGCTGAAGTGAAGAAACATCTGGAAAATCTCGGATTTGTTGCCGGAAGCACAGTCAAGATCATCAACATGATCAGCGGCAATATCATTGTTCAGGTGAAAGAGGCCAGAGTAGCCATCAGCAAGGAATTGGCACAGAAGATTTTTGTCTGAAAAAAGAAGGAGGAAGGTATGAGGACACTGCGTGAAGTAAAGGTCGGCGACACCGTAAAGGTAGTGAAGCTTCATGGAGAAGGCGCTGTCAAAAGACGTCTGATGGACATGGGGATCACCAAAGGTGTTGAGATTTTCATTCGGAAGGTAGCTCCCCTGGGTGACCCGGTTGAGGTTACCGTACGTGGTTATGAGCTTTCAGTTCGTAAAGCAGATGCTGAGATGATTGAAATACAGTAACAGAGCAACAAGTGATTTTGAGAGGACGAAAAGCAAATGGGAATTAGAATTGCATTAGCAGGAAATCCGAACTGTGGTAAGACCACATTGTTCAATGCCCTGACAGGTTCCAACCAGTTTGTTGGTAACTGGCCCGGCGTTACAGTGGAGAAAAAAGAAGGTAAGCTGAAGAAGCACAATGATGTTGTCATCACTGACCTTCCCGGTATTTACTCCCTTTCTCCCTATACACTGGAGGAAGTCGTAGCAAGAAATTATCTGATCGGTGAGAGACCGGATGCCATCCTGAACCTGATCGACGGTACCAACCTGGAGCGTAACCTGTATCTGACCACACAGCTGGTAGAGCTTGGCATTCCGGTGGTTGTAGCTGTCAACATGATGGACGTAGTAGAGAAGAACGGTGACAAGATCAACACAAAGGAGCTGTCCCGCCAGCTTGGCTGCCCGGTCTATGAGATCTCTGCCCTGAAGGGTACCGGTATCATGGAAGCCGCAGAGGGCGCCATGAAGGCAGCCGGTGGGAAAATGATCCCCCAGCACACCTTTTCCGCAGGCGTGGAGCATGCGCTGGCTCATATCGAAGAGGTCACTGTGCATGATCTGCCGGAAGAGCAGCAGAGATGGTTCGCCATCAAACTGTTTGAGCGTGACAGCAAGGTGCTGGAGCAGATGAATCTCTCTGCTGATGTACTGGCGCATATTGAGAACGATATCAAGACTGTGGAAGAAGCAGAGGATGATGACGCCGAGAGTATCATCACAAATGACCGTTACGTATATATCGGTGAGGTCATCGCCAGCAGCTACAAGAAGGCAAACAAGGGCAAACTGACCACATCCGATAAGATCGATAAGATCGTTACCAACCGTTTCCTGGCGCTGCCGATCTTTGCAGTGATCATGTGGCTGGTATACTATATTTCTGTCACTACTGTTGGTACGATCGCTACTGACTGGGCAAATGACGGTGTGTTCGGTGATGGCTGGCACCTGTTCGGTATCGGTTCTGCAGAGGCAGAAGAGGCTGACGGTGAATACTCTGATGCAGTTGCAGCCATCCAGGCTTTCGCAGATGAAGGCATTGGTGAGGATGCAGAGCAGATGTCTGAACTGCTCGGAGCGGAAGAGGATGATTACGATGCGGAAGCAGTTCTGGAGCTTGTGCCTGTTTATGCGGCAGAGATTCCGGATGACGCTACTGTATCTGTAGACGTTGAGAGTGATGAAGACCTTACCATTGAGACAGTCGAGTACACCGGTGAGGATGCGCACAATGCAGTAGAAGTGATCGAGAAGTACGGTGCGGAAGCTCCGGATCCCGCTTCCTATGGTATCTGGGTTCCCGGTGTTCCGGTCCTGATCGGCAATGCACTGGAATCTGTCAACTGTGCAGACTGGCTGTCAGGTCTGATCCTGGATGGTATTGTAGCCGGTGTCGGTGCAGTCCTTGGTTTCGTTCCTCAGATGCTGGTACTGTTTATTTTTCTGGCATTCCTGGAGTCCTGCGGTTATATGGCACGTATCGCATTCGTGCTTGACCGTATCTTCCGTAAGTTCGGTCTTTCCGGTAAATCCTTCATTCCGGTACTGATCGGTACAGGCTGCGGCGTTCCCGGTATCATGGCTTCCCGTACCATCGAGAACGAAAGAGATCGTCGTATGACCATCATGACAACAACATTTATCCCCTGCGGAGCCAAGCTTCCTTTCATTGCTCTGATGGCAGGCGCTCTGTTCCAGGGGGCTCCGTGGGTTGCTCCGGTTGCTTACTTTGGCGGTATGGTTGCCATCGTTGTATCCGGTATCATGCTGAAGAAGACAAAGATGTTTGCAGGAGATCCGGCTCCCTTCGTTATGGAGCTTCCTGCTTACCACTGGCCTACAGTAGGTAATGTGCTTCGTTCCATGTGGGAGCGTGGCTGGTCCTTTATCAAGAAGGCAGGTACCATCATCCTGCTGTCCACCATCTTTGTATGGTTCACTACCTATTTCGGCTTCACAGCAGAGGGCTTCCGTATGCTGAGTGAAGACGAGATCGACATGAGTATTCTGGCAGCCATCGGCCGCGCACTGCAGTGGATCTTCATCCCGCTGGGCTTCGGCAACTGGCAGGCAACTGTGGCTTCCATCACAGGTCTGGTAGCAAAAGAGAACATCGTTGGTACACTGAGTATCCTGTATCAGTCCGGAGAGGCAGCTTCCGCCATCGGCAACATCGCACTGGCATTTTCTACAGCTTCCGGCCTTGGCTTCCTGTTCTTCAACCTGTTCTGCGCTCCCTGCTTTGCAGCAATGGGTGCCATCAAGCGGGAGATGAACAACCGCAAATGGTTCTGGTTTGCCATCGGTTATGAGTGCGGTTTCGCTTATGTGATCGGCCTGATCGTATATCAGATCGCTCTGTGTGCATGCGGAACCCCCAACATCCTGGGACTGATCGTAGCGATCGTGCTGATCGTGCTGATCATCGTACAGCTGTTCCGTCCTTACAAAGAGGCAACAACATTTACCGGCAAGGTAAAGGTCAGCAAAAAGAAATAACATAGTTGAATGAAACTGGCGGGGCTGAAGGGATTTGGCCCCGTCTTTTCAGACGGAAGGAGAGATGTCAGCATGCTGGAAT
>R14__coassemble_1489_pt1 | contig 11700 bp, 11 predicted proteins | sample R14__metabat2_high_PE_030 | metagenome-assembled genome bin R14 | reverse complement strand
CACTTGGCTCTTTTTATTTGATTTTCTAATTTACACCATTATAAGGGCTTAATCTCGATCATCTTATGGGGGTCACCCTCCATAACGCTTCGGTCCATGAATGCGCCGGGGTCACCCTCGTCACCATTACATACTACGTAACGTTCTGTTTCTTTCTGTCTTGCTACCTGTTTCCACTTGTAGCCGGTCTGGAAGCCGCCGCCTCCACGTCCACGAAGATTGGACTGTTCAACAACATCAGCAACTTCCTCGGGAGTCATGGTGGTCAGAGCCTTTACCAGAGCCTTGTAGCCGCCCTTTGCCAAGGACTCTTCCACATGCTCAGCATCCATATGTCCGCAGTTCTCCAGAACCAGACGGGTCTGCTTCTTGTAGAAGGGGATCTCTTCCTGCTTCTCATATGCCACGCCATCCAGCTTGTAGACCAGACGATCAATGATCTCGCCATTTTTCAGAGTCTTCTCGAAGATCTCTTCACAATCATCTACAGATACCTTGGTATACAGAATACCAAGAGGCTCGATACGCATCAGCGGTCCCATCTCACAGAAACCGTGACAGCCTGTCTTGTGTACGCCTACCTCAGAACCATGGGCGATCTCGGGACCGAAATGGATCTCGATGTCAGGATTCTCAGCGGCAAGAGCCTTCATCTTTTCACAAATGTCTGCCGAACCTCCGGCAAGACAGCCGGTACCTGCACAGATCAGGACACGGACTTTTTCTTTCGCTACTGTCTCCACACATTGCTTGCGGAGACTTTCCAGCATTTCAAAACTTTCTATTCTCTGCATACAATCAGCCCTCTTCTCTTAATTTCTTCAGTAACTCAGTTGCAGCATCGGGTGTCATCTTGGGATGAACAACATCATTTACTGTCAGCGCCGGTGCCAGACCGCATGCGCCCAGACAGGAAACGGTTTCTACTGTGAACAGCATATCATCTGTGGTGCTCTTTTCCTTGGAAAGGCCCAGATCGCTGTACAGTCTCTCGAGAACTGCTGTGGATTTACGTACATGGCAGGCTGTGCCATCGCAAACCTTGATCACGTATTTTCCCTTGGGATCAAAGGAAAAATTCTCATAAAATGTTGCTACGCTGTAAGCTTTTGCCTCAGTAATGCCAATCTCCTTTGCAACGTAAGTCAGAAGTTCCGGCGGCAGATACCGATATTCAGCCTGAATATCCTGAATGATCGGGATCAGAGAGGATTCCTTCTTTCCGTGCAGGGAAATGACCTCATCGGCTTTGTCATAATAACTTTGCTCTAACATCTTCCTTCCCTTTCTTTTCTTTCAAATGTCTGTAAGTACCCATATATGACATTATGATAGGATAAACCGGCATTTTATTCAAGTATTTTTTAAAATACATACAAATTAGTCTTGTCTAACTCTTTTGTTTTTGTTTACTTTTCACAAATGCGGGTTTTTCTTCTTCTTTCGCTCTTTCTTTGCCCGCAGCAGATGAAAAAGACCCGGTTATTCTGTTTTGCTCCGGCTCTGTTATCCTCTTTCTTTGCCTGTATCAGGTGGAAAAGACTCTTTCAAAGAAGCACAGCAGGCCGTCTCATGGGCAGAAAAAGAGGATCTCCCTGATCCCGACGGCATACCTTCCGCTTGTTTTCCTTCCCCTTCTGCTATAAGATAAGAGGCAGCTGCGATTCCTCGCTCTATTCGGAATCGCCACAGACCATGATGTAAACGCATGTCTCAGTTTTTTTTAAAGCAGCTCTGCATAAGTCAGAAGAGAAAGATCAAAAAATTTTCTGCTTCACATATTTCGCCATGCTGCAAAAATTCACCATATACAGGAGTCTGACATATGAATCCGGAAAAAGCAGAACAGAAAGAACGGGTGATCCTGGTCGCTGTCACCGACAGCGACGGAATGCCTCCTTCCGTGGAGGAACTGAAAGAACTGGTAAAGACCGCCGGTGCGGAAGTTGCGGCCGTCCTGGTCCAGCACCGCTCCGCCATGCACCCCAGAACTTATCTTGGCACCGGCAAGCTGCTGGAGCTGGAGCAGATGATCTCTCTGACAGATGCCACCGGCATCATCTGCGATGATGAACTGACCCCTTCCCAGATCCGCAGCATGGAAGAGGTCCTGCATACCAAGATCATGGACCGGACCCTGGTCATTCTGGATATCTTCGCTGCCCATGCCACCTCCGGCGAAGGCAAGCTGCAGGTGGAGCTGGCCCAGCTGCGCCACCGGCTGACCCAGCTGACCGGCATCGGCCGGGATCTGTCAAGACTGGGCGGCGGCATCGGTACCAGAGGTCCCGGTGAGAAAAAACTGGAAACAGACCGCCGTCTGATCGGCCGGCGGATCTCCCATCTGAAAAGGGAGCTGAAGGACCTGCAGCAGCACAGAGATCTGACCCGGGCCCAGCGTATGGAGTCGGAGATCCCCATTGCCGCCATCGTGGGGTATACCAATGCCGGAAAGTCCACCTTGCTGAACCGTCTGACCGGAGCGGAGGTGCTGGCCGCAGACCAGCTTTTCGCCACCCTGGATCCCACCACCCGGCTGCTGGAGCTTCCGGGAAAACGGCAGATGCTGCTGACAGACACCGTCGGCTTCATTCAGAAGCTGCCCCATCATCTGGTGGAAGCCTTCCGCAGCACACTGGAAGAGGCCGGCTATGCCGATCTGATCCTTCATGTGGTGGATGCCTCCAACCCCTTCTGGGAGCAGCAGGTCAGAACCGTTTACGAGACCCTGCAGTCTCTGGGGATCAGCGGCAAAAAGATCCTGACCGTATTCAACAAATGCGACCTGCCGCCGGCAGAAGAACATTTCTTTGACTTTAAGGCAGACAGGGTCCTGCATATTTCGGCAAAAGAGGGCATCGGCATGGAAGAGCTGAAGGAAGCTCTGACAGACCTGATGCGGGATGAGATGCAGTACCTGCAGAAGGTGTTTCCCTATGCAGAAAGCGGAAAAATCGCCCTGATCCGCAGGTACGGTGAACTGCTGAAAGAAGAATACAAAGAAGACGGCACCCATGTGGAGGCCTATGTGCCGGCCCGCCTGCTGCGGAAGCTGGAGCTTTAGGACCACCGAAGTTGAAAATACAGCGCCCCTGTCTCTCCGAAATCCCGAAGAGGCAGGGGCTTTTTCAGTCAGGGCATTCTCATCCTTCCACTGCGTTTCGCTGCAGATATTCCGCCGCCGCGGTAGCCGCATTTGCACCGTCTGCCGCCGCAGTGATCACCTGGCGGATGGGTTTGACCCGGATATCTCCGGCCACATAAAGTCCCGGCACCTCTGTTTTTCCGTCTTCACCGGCGGGCACATAGCCTGCTTCATCCAGGGCCACCAGTCCCCGCAGCAATCCTGTCTGCGGCACAGAACCAAAGGCCACAAAAACGCCGTCCACTGCCAGCCGGCGGCCGTTGTCCAGAGCCATACCGGTCACCTCATCCTGCCCCAGGATCTCTTTTGTCCGGGCGCCCAGCACCAGTTCGATATTTTCCTTCTTCCTGACCAGAGATACCGTGCTCTCCGCTCCGCGAAAGCCATCTCTTCTGTGGACCAGATAAACCTTTTTGCAGATATCTGCCAGGTAAAGGGCATCATCCAGGGCCGTGTCTCCGCCGCCCAGCACAGCCACCTCCCGATCCTGATAGAAGGAGCCATCGCACAGGGCGCAGAAAGAAACCCCTGCGCCGATCAGCGCCTCTTCTCCCGGCACACCGATCCGGCGGGGCGCAGCGCCTGCGCTGTAGATCAGGGTCCTGCCTTCTATCTTCTCTCCTTCTTCGCAAAGGAGGGTAAAGCCATCCGCTGTCCTGCGGATCTCTGTAACCTCCGCTTCCAGGAATTCCGCGCCCAGCTCTGCGGCATGGTCCCGGAACTTCTCTCCCAGCTCATAACCGGAGATCCCGGGCAGTCCCGGATAATTGTCCACCCGGCCGCTCTGGGCGATCTGTCCTGTTCCCTCATACTCTTTTTCTATGACCAGAACCCGTAAACCGGCTCTTTTTCCGTAAACAGCGGCCGCGCATCCTGCCGGTCCGCTCCCTATGATCAAAATATCGTACATCCTCTATGACTCCTGTCTTCCGTAATGCTTCTGATGTGTCTGCCGGTACCGTATTTTTCCGAAACAAAAATATATCGGCCCGGCTTTTCTGCAATCTTTTCGCCCATTATAATTCACCATGCCTGCAAGGTCAAATCCGGCAGGACAGCTGACCTTCCGCTGCAAACTCCGGCACTTTCCTCTCCGCGACAGGGCGCAGGGAAACCTCTGCGTATTCGGAAAGAAGAATACCGGCTGAAAGAAATATTTCTCCATCCTGCACTCCATCCTGCAGCAGGATTCGGCCCATCCTCTGCCATGATCGAGGGTATGATGATCGCAGCTTATGCTGCAGGCGCACAGAATGGTTATATCTATGTTCGTGCAGAGTATCCTCTGGCTATCGAGCGTCTGAAAGCAGCCATCAAGGCTGACGAAGAAGCAGGTCTGCTGGGTGACAACATCCTGGGTACAGACTTCTGTTTCCATCTGCATATCAACCGCGGTGCCGGCGCTTTCGTATGCGGTGAGGGTTCTGCCCTGACAGCATCCATCGAAGGCCAGCGTGGTATGCCCCGTGTAAAGCCGCCCCGTACAGTTGAGCAGGGTCTGTTTGGCAAGCCCACCGTTCTGAACAACGTTGAGACTTACGCAAACGTTCCCATGATCATCCTGAACGGCGCAGACTGGTACAGGGGCATCGGTCCGGAAGGAAGCCCGGGTACCAAGGCATTTGCCCTGACAGGTAAAGTAAAGAACACAGGTCTGATCGAGGTTCCCATGGGAACTACCCTCCGTGAAGTCATCTTTGATATCGGCGGCGGTATCAGCGACGGCGGAAACTTCAAGGCCGTACAGATCGGTGGTCCCTCCGGTGGATGTCTGCTGACTTCTGACCTGGATGTATCCCTTGATTTCGACAGCCTGAAGAAGATGGGCGCTATGATCGGTTCCGGTGGTCTGGTAGTTATGGACGAGAGCACCTGTATGGTAGAGGTTGCCCGTTTCTTCATGAACTTTACCCAGAACGAGTCCTGCGGTAAGTGCGTACCCTGTCGTGAAGGTACCAAGCGTATGCTGGAGATCCTGGAGCGCATCGTTGCAGGTAAGGGTGTTGAGTCTGATCTTGACATGCTGCAGGAACTGGGCACCATGATCAAGGAAACCGCTCTTTGCGGTCTTGGCAAGAGTGCACCCCAGCCGGTACTGAGTTCCATGAAGGGCTTCCGCGATGAGTTTATCGAGCATGTAGTTGACAAGAAGTGCCGTGCAGGTAACTGCTCTGCCATGAAGAAGTATGTCATCGATCCCGAGAAGTGCAAGGGCTGCTCCAAGTGTGCACGGAACTGTCCGGTCAGCGCGATCAGCGGAAAGGTGAAGTCACCGTTTGTGATCGATACTCAGAAGTGTATCAAGTGCGGTGCCTGCATGAGCAATTGTGCATTTGGCGCGATTTACATCGAAGCATAAAGGGGGGCCGCCAGAATGAGTAATAAAAAATATCTTACAGTCAATAATAGAAAAGTTGCTTTTACAGATGAGAAGAATCTTCTGAGCGTTATCCGCAATGCAGGTATCACGATCCCGACCTTCTGTTATCACTCTGAGCTGTCCACCTTTGGTGCCTGCCGTATGTGTGTAGTAGAGGACAATCGCGGACGTATCTTCGCATCCTGTTCCGAGAGACCCCGTGAGGGCATGATGATCTACACCAACACTCCGAGACTGCAGCATCATCGTAAGATGATCCTGGAGCTGCTCCTTTCTGCACATGACAGAGAGTGTACTACCTGCCGTAAGACAAACAACTGCGAACTGCAGAACCTGTCCTATCAGCTGGGCGTAGGTCGTGTACGTTTTGAAAACTACAAAGAGAAACAGCCTCTGGACATGAGTTCAGACTGCATCGTTATCGACCCCAACAAGTGTATCCTCTGCGGTGACTGTATCCGTACCTGTGAGGAGCTGCAGGGCGTCGGCGCCATCAACTTCGCATTCCGTGGTTCCAATACCCGCGTGATGCCGGCCTTTGGCAAGAGCATGGCTGAGACAGACTGCGTAGGCTGCGGTCAGTGCCGTATCGCCTGCCCGGTAGGTGCCATCACTGTTAAGACAAATGTACATGATGTATGGGCTGCTATCGCAGATCCCACCAAGCGTGTGGTTGCACAGATCGCTCCGGCTGTTCGTGTAGCTATCGGTGACAAGTTCGGTTTCCCGAAGGGAACCAACGCCCTTGGTCAGATGGTTGCAGCAATGCACATGATCGGCTTTGACGCTGTATATGATACAAATGTCGGCGCAGATATGACTATCGTAGAAGAGGCTGCTGAGCTGGTTGAGAGACTGGAGAAGAACGAGAATCTTCCTCTGTTCACATCCTGCTGTCCCGGCTGGGTGAAGTTCTGTGAGAACAGATATCCTGAGTATCGCGGCAATATCTCTTCCTGCCGTTCACCAATGGAAATGTTCGGCGCTACCCTGAAGGCAGATGCCAAGCTCAATCCTGTAGATGACAGGAAGCTGGTTGTAGTGGCTATCATGCCCTGCTCTGCAAAGAAGGGTGAGATCAAGCGTCCGGAGCATTACATGGATGGCGAGCAGATCATCGACTATGTAATGACCACAACAGAGCTTTCCCGTATGATCCGTGAGTCCGGTATCGATCTGAAGAATATCGAGAACCAGTCTCTGGATATGCCTTTCGGTCTGGCATCCGGTGCCGGTGCTATCTTTGGTATTACCGGTGGTGTTACAGAAGCTGCTCTTCGTCACATCGTTGGCAGCAACCGCAATGCAGATCTGGAAGAGATTGCTTTCAGCGGTGTTCGTGGCTTCAGAGGAATCAAGGAAGCCAGCATTGATTACAAGGGCCGCGAGGTGAAGATCGCAGTTGTGCATGGTCTGGCAAATGCAGACAAACTGCTGAAGATGATGAAGGCCGGTGAGGTTTACTATGACTTCGTTGAAGTTATGGCCTGTAGCCGTGGCTGTATCGCCGGTGGTGGTCAGCCTCTGCCCAGCGATCGTGGTACCAGAGACGCCCGCAGGGCAGGTATCTATGATATCGACCGTCGTTCTCAGATCAAGTTTGCCGGCGAAAATCCGGTCATCACTGACCTGTATGAGGGCATCCTGAAGGGACGTGAGCATGAGCTGCTGCACAATCCCCATGTAGAGTCCTGCGAGTTCGCAAAATAATTGCATGATCCTGTGAAAGATCACAGATGAGCAGCCGCCGTACGGAGTTCCGTACGGCGGCGTTCGTTTTGTATGGAGGTAAGATTTGAAGATCACATTGAATCCGGATGAGAATATTGTGAAAACCGTGCAGGAGGGGCTGCGGCAAAAGGACGGTTACTGTCCCTGCAGGCTGGAACGGACAGAAGATACCAGGTGCATGTGCCGGGAATTCCGGGAGCAGATCGCGGATCCCACCTATGAGGGCTTTTGTCATTGCATGCTTTATTATAAGAGCCTGGGGGATTGAGACAGGTCTGCTCGATGCTGCAGAAGTCTGATGCGGAGTGAAATTTCAGCTAAAAAAGAACCTGCCGCGCTTCCCGGGACACTACAGATTTATGGTGTGCAGTTGGAGCAGCTTCGTTATGGGGACCTGTCCCGATCGCACACAGTTTTTGCCGTTTTGTCATAAGCTGAAAATGTTCGCAGCAAGCCGGGAGGGGCTTCCTTGCGCCTCTCTGTGCTTTCATGGTATGATAGGACGGTACGCAGCAGATTGATAGAAAAATTGAGGAAGACATATGAAGATATATCTGGCAGGCCCATTTTTCAATGAAAAAGAAGTGGCTGCAGCACAAAAGGCGGAGGAGATCCTGCGTCGGCGGGGGTTTTCGGTCTATAGTCCCAGGGAACATGAGTACAGGGGAGCGGAAGCAGTAGGATCTCCGGCCTGGTCTCTGGGTATCTTCCGGGAGGACCGGAAGTTCATTGACTGGTGTGACTGTCTGGTCCTGCTTTATCACGGAGCTTACAGTGACAGCGGCGCCGCCTGGGAGTGCGGCTATGCCTTCGGCATTCACAAGCCGGTACTGGTGGTACAGCTGGGGCAGGATTCCAATCTGATGGTCCACGAAGGGTGTCACAGCAATATCACTCTGGAAGAGCTGGAGACCTATGATTTTGAGACTATGCCATCTTTTGGGTACACCGGAAAAATGTTCTGAGAGTTGCAGACAGGATGGACAGAGTATGAAAAACTGATAGGATTCCCGGTATATCCGGAATCACCACGGATCATGATACTGTAGGAATCCTGAAGGATAGTTGTGGAGAACAGTTGGACTGCGGTGCGGGAGCTTATAGAAAGCAGCGGAGATCGGACCATAGCGAGGGAAACTATAGAGAGCTGCGGGTGCCAGGACAGTGGTACAGGAAACGGTAGAGTATAACGCGGCAGGAATCTTTGTGTGAGAGGATCACAGAAAGATGGCTCCGCTTCAATAAAAAGAGAGCAGCAGAGATGAACGGAGAAGCAAGAAAAATGCTGGAGGGCCTCAGAGAGGGAAAATTCTCTGTGGATGAGGTCCTGCAAAAACTGAAACAGGAGCCTTTTGAGGACCTGGGATATGCCCGGGTGGATCATCACAGGAAGCTGCGGCAGGGATTTTCCGAGGTGATCTACGGAGCCGGCAAGACAAATGAGCAGGTGATCGGCATCATGGATTCCCTGCTGAAAAAGGGGAATGAACGTGTTCTGATCACCCGTATGCGGGAGGGGGCGCCGGAGGCTGTGAGACAGCATCTGGCAGAACACTATGAAGATATACAGTTCCATTACAATGATGCGGCTGCTCTTGGCATCGTGGGAGAAATGCCGGAGCCGGATGGCATCGGAAAGATCCTGATCGCTACCGGCGGTACCAGCGATATCCCGGTGGCGGAAGAAGCTGCCCTGACGGCGGAATATCTGGGAAATGAAGTGGTACGCCTTTACGATGTCGGCGTGGCAGGCGTTCACCGGCTCTTTTCAAGGTTGGACCTTCTCATGGATGCCAGTGTGGTCATTGCCATTGCCGGCATGGAGGGAGCCCTGGCCAGCGTAGTGGGCGGCCTGGTGGATTGTCCTGTGATCGCAGTTCCCACCAGTGTGGGGTATGGCGCATCTTTCGGAGGAATCTCTGCCCTGCTGTCCATGCTGAACAGCTGCGCCTCCGGGGTGTCTGTGGTAAACATCGACAATGGATTCGGCGCTGCCTATCAGGCGGCCCTGATCAATCATGTGAAATAGGAAGAAAATGTCTGATCCGCAAATGCGCGCGGATCCGCTGAGCAGCAGAGGGCTGCTATAGATCAAAGGAGATTCTATTGAAAACATTATATCTTGATTGCGGAGCGGGAGCGGCAGGAGATATGCTGGCGGCTGCTTTGCTGGAACTGCATCCGGCGCCGGAGACGGTACTGGAAAAACTGAACAGTCTGGGACTGCCGGGGCTGAAGATCCGCAGAGAAGCTGCAGAGCGCTGCGGTATCCGGGGCAGCCTTTTCTGCGTGGAGATCCATGGCGAGGAGGAGTATTCCGAGGATCTGCACAGCCATGAAGGGGAGCATGCCCACAATCATGAGGAGCATACCCATAGCCATGAGGAGCAGGTTCACAGCCATGAGCATACCCATGCGGACGGCAGCGTTCATAGCCACGCCCATAGTCATGAGGGAGAGCATGCCCACAGCCATGAGGAACATATCCACAGTCATGGAGAAGGGCAGGCGCATGTCCACTCGCATCATTCCCTGGAAGAGATCTGCGGCATCATCAGGAAGCTGCCCCTGTCCGACAAGGTGAAAGAAGATGCCTGTCAGGTCTACAGCCTGCTGGCAGAAGCGGAAGGTCAGGTCCATGGACGGCCGGCAGGAGAGGTACATTTTCACGAAGTAGGTACCATGGATGCCATAGCAGATATCGTATCAGTGTGTCTGCTGATCAGGGAACTGCAGGTAGACAGGATCCAGGCATCCCCCATCCGGACAGGCAAAGGCCAGGTCCGCTGTGCCCACGGCATCCTGCCGGTGCCGGCACCTGCCACAGCCAGATTGCTGCAGGGCCTGCCGGTATTTGCCGGGGATATAGACGGAGAAATGTGCACCCCCACAGGGGCAGCGCTGCTCCGCTACTTTGTGGATGAATTCTGTGTCATGCCCCTGATGGAGCCGGAAGGCATCGGCTATGGCATGGGAAAGAAAGAGTTTCCTCATATGAATGGCATCTGCGCCACCATCGGCGAAGAAAAGGATTTCAGTGAGCTGGCAGAGAAGGTCGGAGAACCGGAAACTTCGCTTGCGGCAGATCCCGCAGCAGAAGAAAAAGCAAATGACAGTCTGAGCGGTGGTCGGGGCGCTGTTTCTGCAGGTTCCGCATCTGTTTCACCGGGGCAGGCGGACCGGAGAGATCCGGATGATACGGAGGAGATCCTGGAACTTTCCTGCAATCTGGATGATATGACAGGGGAGCAGATCGGCTTTGCCATGGAGCAGCTTTTTGCAGCCGGCGCAAGGGATGTCTTTACCCAGGCCATCGGCATGAAAAAGAACCGGCCGGGCGTCCTGCTGACGGTCATCTGTGCAGCGGAGGACCGGGAGAAGCTGGTCAGAGCCATGTTCCGCCATACTACTACTCTGGGGATCCGGGAGACTTTGTGCAGACGCTATGTGCTGAAGCGGAGCATAGAAGAAAAGGAGACTGACTTTGGCCCCCTGCGCTACAAGGTATCAGAGGGCTACGGCATCCGGCGCTGTAAGCCGGAATACGAGGATCTGGCGCGCATGGCCAGAGAGCAGGGCTGCAGCATAGAAGAACTGCGCCGGAGGATTTAGGTGCCAACGGGGACGGTTCTGCCTGGCACATGCTCTGAGGTACGTGCCAGGCAGAACCGTCCCCATTGGCACCTGAAGGTTTACGAGGAGAAATGGCATGGAAAGTTCCGGTCGGAAATTAAAAAACGGAAAAGGGTTTCCGGATGCAGAAAAACCGGCCTTTTTCCGTAAGATCAGGGAGCATCGGCCGGGCATCATCGGAGAAAGAGAGATCTTTCGCAGCGCGGTCTGTATTCCTCTCCTGAAAAGCGCGGAAGGGTACCATGTTCTGTTTGAGGTACGGTCCCGCAGGATCCCGGACCAGCCCGGGGACATCTGCCTGCCCGGCGGCAGGATGGAGCCGGGGGAGAGTCCGGAGGAGACGGCCCTTCGGGAGCTGTGTGAGGAACTGCTGATCTCCGGGGAACAGGCCAACCTGATCGGCCCCAATGACATTTTTCACAATGGGAATCTGATCATCTATCCCTACGTGGTCCTGCTGTCCGACTATCGGAATACCTTTCATGAGGCAGAGGTGGAATCGGTATTTACCGTGCCTCTGCAATATTTTAAAGAGACAGAGCCGGAGGCTTTCTGCGTAGGGTCTGTGGTGACACCCGGGGAGGATTTTCCCTATGACCGCATCAACGGCGGCAGAAACTACAGGTGGAGGGGACGATCCTCCGTGGAATTGTTTTATCAGTATGAGGGGCACTGGATCTGGGGCATCACTGCCCGGATCATGAGAGCCTTTGCGGAGGGATTTTTATGATACCGGGGATTAAAGCAGGTGAAAAATGGGCGCACTTTCCCAAGGGGGAAGTGTGGACACTTTTTTACATGCTTTGAAGAC
>R14__coassemble_1459_pt1 | contig 11887 bp, 11 predicted proteins | sample R14__metabat2_high_PE_030 | metagenome-assembled genome bin R14 | reverse complement strand
ATTGCGGGAGCGCTTCAGTGCGGAGCAATCCGCGTTGCCTCGAAAAGCCGAAAAGACATTTTCGCTTCCCGCCATGCCAAAGCAGTGAAAAACTCTGATGCTCCGCCACCCCGGAGCCTGTTTTCAACATGTGGCGCTGGCGCGGAGGTGAGTGATGGTGAGCTGCAAAATCTATGCGCCCATAGGGAGCAGAGGTTTTTTGCGAATGCCTTGCAGGATTGCGGGAGCGCTTCAGTGCGGAGCAATCCGCGTTGCCTCGAAAAGCCGAAAAGGGCAGGAGAATACTATGAAGAAGTTAAAACGGCAAAAGGGTATGGCCTGGCTGATCTTTCTCCTGATCCTGGCCATTCTGATCATGCTGGTGATTATCCTGATTCCTGTGGTGCAGCATATGAACGAAGCCCACGGACAGGATATGGATACCAGAAATGAACAGACGGCAGAGGATTCTGCCCTTATGAAGGTTGTGGCAGACGGTCCCTTTGAGGCCATCTATGACAAGGTAAACAAGAAGTGGGTTCCCCTCGGTGAGCGGAAAGAGGTTCCCACTTATGGGGAATCCGAAGCCCACAAAGGCATGGTCCTGTATGTGCGTGCAGATGAGGATATGAGCATTCATATGACCTGGATCGATCCGGACCAGGACGAAGCCTATGAGTAGAAATCCCACCCCGGGAACGAAGCTTGTAAGCAGAGATAAAGGACAGATTCTGCCCCGGCTCGAGGTCAGTAAACATAGAAAAGCAGACCGGTTCCGTTCCCAACGAAGTCTGTGAGCAGGGAAAAGGACAGATTCCGCTCAGAAAAAAGGCTTATGAGGAGTAATCATACGATGTGGATTTTTGAAGACATGTTGATTCTGATCTATTGCTGCGTGATCGCAGGTATTCTGGGAGCTGTTTTCGGCTCCTTTTTGAATTGTGCTGCCTGGCGGGTGGCCCACGGGGAGTCCGTGACAAAGGGCAGGAGCCATTGCACCTCCTGCGGGCATGTGCTTTCCGCACCGGATCTGATCCCGGTATTTTCCTGGATCTTTCTGGGGGGGAAATGCCGCCATTGCGGAGCAAAGGTCTCTGTGCGGTATCTGCTGGCGGAGCTGTTCATGGCAGCAGTCTTTGTGCTGACCCTGCTGCAGGGAGGAATGACGGTGCTGACCCTGCGCAATCTGATCCTGGCCTGCCTGCTGTTCCTGCTTTCCATGGTGGACCTGGAGATCTTTGAGATCCCGGACAGCTGCATTGTCATTGCCCTGCTCCTGTGGGCTGTCACAGCGCCCTTCCTTATGGCTTCCTGGGCAGAGGTGGGCTGGCATGTGCTGGCTGCAGTGATCTATGGCGGCGGTATGCTGGCATTTTCCCTGCTTTTTGACCGGATCATGGGGCGGGAGACTATGGGCGGCGGCGATATCAAGCTGTACGCTGTGGCAGGACTCTATCTGGGTCTGCTGCCGGGCCTGTTTACCCTGATCCTTTCCTGCTTCCTTGGTCTGGCTTTTGCAGCAGTCTGCCGGTCCAGGATCAAAGAAGCAGACGGACAGATCCCCTTCGGACCGGCCATTGCTCTGGCTTCCTGGCTGATGCTGCTGTATGGTGATCTGCTGGCCGGCTGGTATCTGGGGCTTATGGGGTTGTGAGCAAACGTGTGAGCGATCAGGAATCCTGGGCTCATGGGATTGAGCCGGTGGGCGAGCGGTCAGGTAAGCGGGCTTATGGACATGTGAGCAGATGTGTGAGCGGTCAGGTAAGCGGGCTTATGGACATGTGAGCAGACGTGTGAGCGGTCAGGTAAGCGGGTTTATGGGCTTGTGAGCGACAGGCGATGGATCAGGTATGCGGGGGCTCATGGGATTGTGAGCTGACAGACGAGCGGCCAACAAAGATGCGAAAATGAAATAAGACTGGCCAGATGTCAGATCGAAATAAAGACAGGCTTCGATGGGATAGATTTTCACGAGGCAATCTGTTATGTCGGTGAAGATATGGAAACAAAGAGAAGAGCAACAGTCTGAAGAAAGGAAGTATAGGATGAAGAAGATCAAACTTGGCGTACTCGGCCTTGGCCGAATCGGAAAGATGCACGTAGACAATATTCTGACCATGCCGGAATATGAGATCACAGTGGGCTGCGATCCCTATCTTTCAGATGAACTGGCAGAGTCTCTGGTGGCCAAAGGCATTGGCCGCTGCACAAAAGATCCGGATGAGGTCTTCAATGATCCGAAAGTGGAAGCTGTGATCATCTGTTCTGCAACCGCTACTCATGCAGATTTTATTATCCGTGCTGCCAGGGCCGGAAAGGATGTCTTTTGCGAGAAGCCGATCGATCACGATGTAGACCGTATCGTGGAGGCGATCAAGGCTGTCAAGGCAGCCGGCGTGATCCTGCAGGTTGGATTTATGCACAGATATGACAGACACCACGGCGCTATTGCGGATATGGTACACGAGGGAAAGATCGGAAAGCTGGAAGTACTGAAGATCGTTGAGAGAGATCCCATGCCGCCTTCCATGGATTATATCCGCGTTTCCGGTGGCATCTATGTGGATTTTATGATCCACGATCTGGATATGGCCCGTTACATCACCCAGAGCGAAGCAGTCAGCGTATTTGCCACCGGCACATCAGTCTGTGATCCGGAAATCGGCGAACTGGGAGATTTTGGCAGCGGACATGCCTTTGTAAAATTTGCAAACGGCGCACTGGCTGTGCTGGAGACCAGCAGAAGATCCACTTTTGGAAATGACCAGAGAATTGAAGTGCTCGGCTCCAAAGGCATGGCCATAGATGACAATGAATTCAATAATAATGTTCGCTTCTTTGCAGAGGATGGCTGCCACATGTCAAAGAGCCCCTGGCATTTTCAGGAACGCTATAAGGAAGCTTTCTTTAACGAGCTGAAGGTATTTGCGGAAGCAGTCCGTACCAGAACAGAGATCGCTGCCAATGGGTTTGATGGCCTGCAGGCTGTGCTGATCGCAGAGGCTGCGGCAAAATCCGCAAAGAGCGGCAGGATGGAGCCTGTAAGAACCATAGAAATATAAGTCATTAAAATTTTCAGCACTAAAGCCTTTTTATACGCTATGGCATGACGGAAAGTGAAAACATCTTTTCAGAGTCCTGAAAAATGTGTCCAAAAAGACATTTTCACTTCCGGTCACGGCGAGGTGAATGAGATACTTTGATGTTCGTCGCACCCAGGCCTGTTTTAGAAACAGTTGCTCATGCGAGGGAGGTTAGGATGTGATCTGATATTTTTCAAAAAGAAGCAATGCGGGTAGTTTGAGCAGGTCGATCTGCGGTGACGACTGGATTCTGCTCTGTGCAAATGGCAGGCTGTTTAAAATCCCGCATGACATCACAATAGGATTTACAGAAGGAGAAAGGTTGCTACATGAAGAAAGTATTAAAACTTGGTTTGCTTGGATGCGGAAGACTTGGCAGATTACATGCGGAAAATATACAGCATTATGTGACATCGGCAAAGATCGTTCTGGCAGCGGATCCCTTTATGAATCCGGACATGGAGATGTGGGCAAAGAGTGCCGGCATTGAGCGGTGCAGCAGCGATCCTGATGATGTGATCAATGATCCGGAGGTAGAAGCTGTCTTTATCTGCTCTTCTGCCAATACCCATTCGGAGTATATTATCAAGGCCGCCCGGGCCGGTAAGGACATTTTCTGTGAGAAACCGATCCACACAGATATTCCCGGTATCATGGCGGCTCTGGAAGCCGTAGAAAAAGCCGGCGTTAAGCTGCAGATCGGCTTTAACCGCAGATTTGATAAGAATCATACGGCGGTCCGGGACGCAGTGGCTTCCGGTGAACTTGGCCGCCCTTACATTGTCAAGATCACTTCCCGGGATTCCATTGGTCCGACTATGGAATATGTAAAAAATTCCGGCGGGCTTTTCTTCGATATGGTGATCCATGATTTCGACATGGCTCGCTATGTGACCGGTGCCGAGATTGAGGAGATCAATGTGATCGGCGCAGTTCTGACGGATCCCCGCTATGCGGACTATGATGATATAGATACCTCGATCGTTACCCTCAAATTTGACAATGGCATGCTTGGAGTTCTGGACGGATGCCGCACAGCTCCCTATGGTTATGATCAGCGGGTGGAAGTGCATTGTGAAAAAGGATGTGTGCAGGATACCAATGTGCTGCAGAACCAGGCTGTGATCAGCACGGCGGATGGCGTGCGTACCGGCAAGCCGGAGTGGTTCTTCCTGGAGAGATATAAGGATGCTTTTGTAGAAGAGGAAAAAGCTTTTGTTCGCAGTGTACTGGAAGATCTTCCGGTGGCCGTGACAGGTTATGACGGATTGATCCCGGTGAAATGTGCGATCGCAGCTGGTATTTCCCTCAGAGAGCACAGAGCGGTGAAAATTTCGGAGATCCACTAGTATGGTGCGCCCGGATTCATCGGACCAAACGCAGGATTAATCTTTCACAGAAGGAAAGTGGTATCCGCGGGGCTGTCCTGACAGGGGTGACGTTTGCCGCTTTGCCTGCGTGTGAGGTGTGACCTGCCTGATTCCGAAGAATAAAATTCGGGTGGCTATACTGACCGGAAGCAGGAACGCAGTCTGTTAGCTGATAGATTGTATACATAGTAATTTCGCTTATGAAAAGGTTGTATGGATATTACAAAAGTGTTAAAATCAAGGCGTGAAAGTTTTTGCGGGGGTCATTCGTCCAGGGGTGAAGAAAAGGCGCTGTCGAAAAGGTCACAGGATTTTGAAAATTCCGAAAAAATCCAGAAAAATGATTTTTGCGTGACTTTTTAGTGACCGGGCGGCGGTATAGTTAACTCAACAAAGACGAAATAAAACGTAAAGACAGAAACGTTTTAGAAATGAAAGGAGACACTACTATGAAGAAGAGAAACAACAAAAAAGGTTTTACACTTGCTGAGCTGCTGATCGTTGTAGCTATTATCGCTGTATTGGTTGCAGTAGCAATTCCGGTATTTACTACTCAGTTGGAGAAATCGAAAGAGGCAACTGATCTGGCAAATATCCGTGCAGCGTATGCAGAGGCTTCCGTTGCAGCATTAGATGCAGATAATGGTACGGATGGTGTTGCTGATTCTGTAGCAATGACTCAGAATTCCGGTTGGGAGTATGAAGATAATCATATTGCAGGCGTAACAACTGATATTCCTGATGTTGAAAAAGGTGATATTGTTACTGTAACAGTCGATGGTGAAACAGGAGCAGTATCTTTCGCAGTAAAATAATTTAACACGGAACACTAAAATAGAGTTTCGTAAATGATCAATATCAAATCCCCTGAAATCCGAAGATTTCAGGGGATTTTCTTTCATATATGAATCATTGACTCTGCTACACCTCTTTTTGCACATTTCGTCCGTCTATCTGTACTGGTTGTTAACAGGCTGGGGTGCCATTAGGGACGGGTGCCATTAGGGACGTATCCAAGTGTCAACATATACCTGCGGGGATCAGGCAAGCCAGGAAACGGTTTTATGACTCCTGACGGTGCTATTCGAGACGTATCCAAGCGTCAACTTATAATTCCACGTCAATTCAAAAAAGGGATTAACGGTCTCGTATGCCCATCAAGCCCTTTTAATGTCGATATCATGCAATTGATAGTAGAGACAACGGAATAGTAAACACAATGAAGACAGCAAAGAAAAACCTTCCCGCACCTATAAGTGCAGGAAGGTTTTTCGTGTTTCCGGAGAATCGTTTCCATCTCCCTATTCTGGTTATCAGTAGAGTGAATTCTATAATAAAGGCGGTCAGCATAATACCGACCGCCAAACAATTTCATTATTTACTTAACACATTCTGTCTATGTCTGAGATTTAAGCAACACTCAGTGTGATGGAACCATCATCATCATAGGTAAATGTTAAAGTCTTGTTGCCAGCACTTCCACCAAGCTCATCTGTCAGCGCACTCCAATCTACACCATTAGGAAGATCTTTTGTTGCATCACTCCAACCGGGCGCCATTAGGGACGTACCCAAGTGTCAACATATACCTGCGGTGATCAGGCAAGCCAGTAAACGGTTGTATGTCTCCTGCATGTGCTATTCGAGACGTATCCAAGCGTCAACTTATAATACCACGTCAATTCAAAAAAGGGATTAACGGTCTCGTATGCCCATCAGGACTTTTTAATGTTGATATCATGCAGTTGATAGTAGAGACAAAGGAATAGTAAACATGACGAAGAAAGCAAAGAAAAACCTTCCCGCACCCATAAAGTGCAGGAAGGTTTTTCTTCCAAAAATCGACAACTGATGTCAATTTTATTCTACTTGAATGATTATTCAGCACCCCATCCCTGAGTACCGCAGCCATCAACTGTATCTGTATAATCCACACGATACCCCTTGCCTTCATCATATGTTGCAGTGATGGTGCCGGCATTCAGGGTGATCTTCTGACCATCCGATAATTCAAATTCACTGACACCGGAAAGTTTCATGCTATCATCGGTATCATCCATCAGGAATGCGCTCTGGCAATCTGCATAATAGGAACGGCAGTTGGCTTCATCTGTTGCAACTCTTGACTTATGCAGCTGTGCAGTAAATACCGGAATCTTCACCGCATCCCCACCAGCATCTGTTCCATAGCCGCCGCAGCATCCAGCTTTGCCTGACGTGTGGTATGGGCGTAGATATTCATGGTGGTGGAGATATCAGCATGACCTAACATTTCCTGCACCATGTTCATGGGTGCGCCGGACAGCAGCAGATTGCTGGTATATGTGTGCCGCAGGCAATGAAAGGAAAAATGCTCCAGGCCTGGCAGCTTCTTCCGGAGGCGGGTGATCGTGCATCCAAGGGTTCTGGGGCTTTCATATGCGCCGTCTCTTCTCTGGCAGACCATATGAAGCGGATAATAATTGTCCGGAATGGGTTCGTCTGCAGGCAGGACATGCAGGGGATAATGTTCCCGCCCATCCATAAGCATCGTACTGTAGTAATTTCTTTTGAATGCGGCCGAACATTGCAGCGTAGAGGTGCGTTGTTCATCGTATATCTGCTGCAGGATGCCTTGCAGCACAGGACCGAAACAGATCATGCGGGAGCGTTTACTTTTGGTGGAGGAGAGCTCCGCAAAATTCCGGTGGACCTGATTATATACATAGCTTCTTCTTATCTGCATGGAACCATGCTGCAGGTCGATATCTTCCCAGGTCAGGGCACACACTTCCCCCAAACGCAGCCCGGTGTAATAAGCTATCTGCACAGGCAATGCAGCCGGATCATTTTTCTTCTTCAAATAGTCAACAATACGGCAGAAGTCCTGATGGGAAATTAACTTCCGGGGAACTTCCACAAGGTTTCCGAACAGAGCAGTGTGCTGAGCCGGCACCGGTGTCCGGACAAACCCCATGGGATTTTGCGGGATCCAGCCAAGCCTGCAGGCATAGTGAAAGGCATGCTTCAGGGGTGCCGTGAAATGGGCCAGATGTCCGCAGGCATAGCCAGGATGAAAAACATCAGCGGTATCTGTAAATCCCTGCAGCAGATCAGACAGAAAACTTTCCAGCATATGGACAGAAATATCATTGATCTTTTGCCCCATGATGGGATGGGCCTGCATCCGGCGAATGGCAGACATATAGTCCCGGATCGTACCGGAAGCCAGCGGGGAAAACAGCAACTCCTCCTGCTGCCAGCGAAAGAGCAGGCTGCTCAGGTTCATCTGCAAGTTGCTGCATTTGCTTAAAGTGTGATACATATGGGTGGTACCTCCTTTTTAGCAATGACACCAGGGACGTACCCAAATGTCAACTTATGATGTGATATTGATATCATTTATAGTGAGAAAGAGCCTCCGAAGTTCTTCGCTTCGGAGGCTCTTTCTATTCCTTTTCTCTGAGTTATTGACCTTGCAGCATTTCCCCATCCCTGCCCTAAAATCCGGCATACTGCATGGTGGGTATGACTTTTACCCGCAGGGCATGCAGCGTATCACGGGTGAGTTTCGTGCAAAAGCTATGCGTGGAAACGAAAGGGACGATGGTTGTGCACGAAACAGACTGTTGTCGGTAAGCTTGTAAAGCTTGTAAACAGCGGAGTGCTGTCGAAACTAAGTAAAAGTGTTTATGAAACCACCAATTACAGCGGCGAGGAGTCAGACTTTTATTATGCAAGAGCATATGCTCCTGAAGGAGTAATATGTCTGATGAGCGCCGCGGTTTTTTATGGACTATCCACATACAGACCGGATGTGGTTGATATAGCTATTCCGAGGAGCCATAAAGTATCCACACTGCCGGATTGGCCGGTTCTTCATGTGGTTTCATTTTCCACAGAGAGATATACTTTAGGTAAAACGGAGCAGATAGAAGGCGAAAACAGATACAGTATTTATGATATTGAAAAAACAGTCATTGATATCCTCTTTTATCGAAATAAGGTCGGAATCGAGGAAACAAAAGAAATTCTTGTGAATTATCTTAATCGCAGAGATCGGAACCTGATCAGGCTTCATGAATATGCAAAGAGACTTAGGGAAACGCTGATTTAATCAACATTTCGACAGACTGCACCGTAAAGCTATAGTATAATAGAGATATCAAGTAAGGCAGGTGCAGTCGTATGAAACAAATTTCCTTAAGTGATATCGAATATTCAAACCGCAAGAAGAAAACCAAGCGGGAAGAATTTCTGGATTCCATGGATCAGATCATTCCCTGGGATCACTGGATCAGCCTGATCAGAGAGCACTACCCCTCAGGCAAACGGGGCCGCCCGCCGAGAGGGATCGAGACTATGCTCAGAATGTACCTGATGCAGAACTGGTTCAATCTGTCGGATGCCGGTATCGAGGATGCCATTTACGACAGTTATGCCATGAGAAAGTTCATGCATATCGACTTCTTTAATGAGCAGGTACCGGACGCAACAACCCTGCTGAAGTTCCGCCATCTGCTGGAGCAGCATAAGATCGGCGAGCAGATATTTGCAGATGTTACTGCCCGGCTCGAGAAAGCAGGTCTGATCATGCATGGCGGCACGATCGTGGATGCGACCATCATCTCCGCACCCAGTTCTACCAAGAACAAAGAAGGCAAACGGGATGAGGAGATGCACCAGGTCAAAAAAGGCAACCAGTGGTACTTTGGCATGAAGGTCCATGCAGGTGTCGATGCCGGAAGCGGCTATGTCCACACGATCACAGGTACGGCAGCCAATGTTCATGATGTCAACGAGACGGAGAAGCTCATCCGCGACGACGATGAAGTCGTATATGGAGACTCAGGATATCTCAATGCCAGGAAACACATGAAATCCATAGATCCCGAGCGCCTTGCATCTATCAGGTTTCGGATCAATGCCCGTCCTTCCTCCATCAGAATGTCCAAAGAATATGGCGGCATCCAATGGGATAAGGCTATTGAAAACCGTAAGTCATCCACCAGATGTAAGGTGGAACATCCATTTCTGATCGTCAAACGTCAGTTTGGATACTGCAAGACAGCTTATAAGGGTCTTGTAAAAAATATGAATCGCTTCAACATTCTCTTCGCCTGCGCAAATCTGGTGATGTGCGTGAGAGCCGGACGAGCCGAAGCCTTTTGTATGGGGTAACTATGCCCTTTTCGGGGAAATAGCTCGGAAGGATCAACAACAAAAAGGGTTATATGAGCCCCTGAAAGCGAAATTCTTCTTGAAATTCGTTCCCAGGAGCTCCTGGAAGCGCTAAATACTTATTTGTTCAGCGTTTCCTTAGATGCGAAAAGGTACTGTGCACTTATCTGGAGGTACTGATTTAATGAATGCGGAATCGGTAAAAGCAAGACTTAAGAATATAGCCAAAGAAACAGGGAGAACATTTCAGGATCTGCTGGTTTCTTATGGGATGGAAAGAACTTTATACAGATTATCCATCTCAGATTACAAAGAAAAATTTACCTTAAAGGGTGGTATATTTTTATATGCCCTGTATGACGGAGATTATCCGAGAGCAACGGCCGACATTGATCTTCTTGCCAGGGGTATTGGTAATGATATCGATGTCATGAAAACGGTATTTGAAAATATATTTGCAATCAATACCGATGATCCGCTTCGGTTTGCAATCGAAACTTTAGAAGTAAAATCTATCACAGAATTTAAAGAATACCATGGCGTCAATGTTTCTGTCACTGCTTTTTTTAGGGAAACGCGAATAGCGATTTCCATCGATATAGGATTTGGAGATTCGATATATCCGGACAGGGTGTTGATGGATTTCCCTGCATTATTGTCAGAGGAAAGACCGAAAGTATATGTATATTCTTTATATTCAAGCATTACTGAAAAATTCGAGGCAATCGTCTCTCTTGGGTATGATAACAGCAGATTCAAGGATTTATATGATATCTATGTCAATGCTCGGAACTATGATTTTGACGGGCAGGTGCTGGTAGCAGCTGTCAAAGAGACCTTTGAGCACAGAGGAACGAATTTAAAGCCTATAGTTGCATTTGAAGAAGACTATTCACTGGATCCTGTCAGGTTATCAAGATGGAATGCATTTTCCAGAAAAAAGAAGATAGGATTGGATGTAAGCCTGGCTCAAACAATAGATGGTATAAAGACGTTTTTATTGCCGGTTGTCGAGGCTGTAGAGAACGAGAAAGACATGAATTTCAAATGGAATTGTCAGCAATAAAGATGGATATAGAATGTATACATTTTAAATGTTTACCCCCTTGATGCCAATTCCCCCCTTCCCCCTTGGAAAGAGTGACAGATAGCGTGACAAATGGCACTCTATAAAAAGTAAAACATCATTTCCGACCTCTTCGCGTGGCCGCAATCTCAGCATTGATCTCATCCAGAGTCATCTCAGAAACGCCTGATGCCTTTGCCGATGTGTTCATATTCTTCATAGCTGCTGCAGCAACTCCGGCATCATCGACTGTATGGTATCCTTTTCTATCATCTGTACAGAACGATGCATTTCAGCCGCTACCGTCTCGATGATTGCTTTCCAACTGTCCCGATCATTATTATACCAGCTCACTCATAAGCCCTCCTTCGTAAAGATTCCGGTAAACCCTGTCCGGATACAGCGAAAGATATTCTTTCACGATCTTAAAATCCAGCTTAACGGTGTCAATGTATTTTTGTAATTTTTTCCTGCGCTCTTCCCCGGAGATTTCACTGTATTTATCGATCGATGTCATAAGATCCAGAAATTGAAGTGCAGATTTATTTTTTTCCGTAATCTCAGCAAGCGGTTTGTAGACGATGACCGTGTTTCCATCCACCAGCTGTTTTCTCTGTTTCGTCGTAGCTTCGTTGCTGCAAACTTCATAGCAGGATGGGTTCTGTGTTGTAAACCCATACCTGTTCGCCAGGGAAAGTCCGGTAACATAACCGGATACTTTTCCTTTCGTACCCAGGTATTTTTTCTCTATATATCGGTCCATGGAAATGCGTCCTCTTGTCCCCAGAATCGTTACATACGGCAGATAGTAAACGCCGTTGTACAGACGCTCAAGCTTTCCCTGATCAACCAGCAGTTTTACCTCCTGACGCAGATAATCATCTGAATTGCGGGGAAGTTCATAAAAAAAGATTGGCTCGCCATTTTTGAAATTTTGGAGGATATAGTCATATACCATTTCACAAACCTCACATTTCCGAAAATTATATTTTCTGTTATATGATATATCGATGGAATGAATTTTGCAAGAGGCATATGAAATTATTGTGGACCACAGGGGACAATCTTTTATCCGCAAACAGAATCACCGTTTCTGTTCTACAGGTCACCATGTGAAGGAATGCACCGGTTGCGCGGGTTTTTCGGGCATATGATTTCACTGATCGTAGTGTGTGGCCGGGTATGTATGGCTTTGCACAATGGTGCATTTTCAGTCATTAATAAAAATAA
>R14__coassemble_1435_pt1 | contig 12002 bp, 10 predicted proteins | sample R14__metabat2_high_PE_030 | metagenome-assembled genome bin R14 | reverse complement strand
CGTGATATATTGTTAAAAAATTTGGAAAGCGGGAAAAATCCGGCAGATATGGGAAATAATCCGGCAGATATGGGAAGAAATACGGCAGAAAATGGAAAAAACCCAGAGAAAAGAGGGGAATCCGGAAAGAAGGGATACAGATCATATCTGCGCCCATGAGAGAAAAAGACAACAGACAAAACTGCCTTTTCGAAGAAGTTCCGGAATTATGTCAGAAGCAGGTTGGAATATTGACAGCTGCACATATGTTAGGACATACTAATTAGCGGATACTAACAACCAGATGAGGTTAATGAAGGAGGAACTATGAGAAGAAAGCATTCTGCAATGACAAAAACGCTTTCCGGCATTCTGTCAGTAGCCATGATCTGTTCCCTCTCCGCAGTGCCTGCCCTGGCAGATGTTGTGGATGTGGAAGAGGATGTAATCGCTGTGGATGCAGAGGGAGACAGTGCTGCAGATGAAAGTGCAGCTCCGGCTGAGAATGTACCGGATGAAACAGTAGTGCTTGCGGAAGCAACGGAAAATGAACCTGAGGATCCGGTTTATGAGGAGATGGTCTCAGCCAGCATCGGTGGTGTGACCTATTATTATGCCGATACCGAAGGGGATGCGGAAAATACCGTTTATCAGGCTAGTGTTACAACAGGCAGGGGGTCCAGTGCAGTTACCACAAAATATGATTATACAAAGGATCAGATGACAGAGGCAGCTGATTCTGCTGTGTATTATGTGGTTTCCCCTACAGGCACAGCTCTGACCGGCACTCTGTATGGTTATGGTGATGGTACATCTACAACCTACAAAGAAGTTTACAATGGACTTGGCGTCAGCGCAGATGACAGCTATGATGCCATCTCCAGCGCAACCAATTTCACCAGTTTCCACGCAAAGGACATCTCATCTGTGGTAACATATGGCACAGATGCGGAAGGCAATAAAGCCATCACAGGACTGCAGCTGGAAAGAAGCCCAAAAACTGTAGAGGCAGATGCCTATGTGGCAGCAAGTGTTCTGAAAGCTGCAGAGAAGGAGCTGACGGAGGAGCAGAGCGCTGCCCTGGATATTACGCTGAAGAAGAATCCGACAGTCGTACCGGCAGGCACTGTCACACCGGCCCTGACATCCGCCAGCTACACAAGCAGCAGATATGGCACGGGTGAGTTTGCTATTGTGCCGGATGATGCGGTAGAGGGTTATGTCTGGAGCGAGTACTGGGATAACCTGTATGCAGCAACCGTCAGCGATGGCGAGACAACGGTCGGCGCTGTACATTGGATCGATCTGTATGGTGAGGATGCCGGTACCTACTATGTGAAAGCTTATGCTGCGGCAGATGACAACAATGTAGCTCTGGAGAGCGATGCGGCTGTTCTGAAGATCACGCAGGCAGCAGCCACTGTATCCGTAAAGACTACTGCAAAGACGCTGAAGGCTGCAACCGTAAAGAAGAAAGCCCAGAGCTTCTCCATCGGTGCATCCGTCACCAGCAAGGGCAAGCTGACCTATAAGATCAGTAAGTACGGCAACAAGGCTGCAAAGAAGTATCTGAGCATCAGCAAAGCCGGTAAGGTCGTTGTAAAGAAGGGTACTCCCAAGGGAACCTACAAGATCACTGTGAAGGTTTCTGCTGCAAAGACAACCAATTACAAGGCAGCAAGCAAGACCGTGACCATAAAGGTAGTAGTAAAATAAAAGAAAAAAGGAAGTGCCGGCGGAACCGAAGGTTTCCCCGGCATGGCTGAAAAAGAAAAAAGGCTCGCAGCAGGAGGCTGATCATTGATCGGATCTCCTGCTGCGGGTCTTTCTTTGCGGAAAATATCCATGGCACGTTGCGCACCAACACAATTTTAAGATACTACGCCTGGCTACGCTTTGCTGCTCTGCATAAGTTCAAAGACGGAAATCTACAGATTTCCTGCCTCGCATATCTCGTCAGGCAAAGACATACAGGCAGCATAGAACATACAACCGGCGATGTGTTTCAAAGTATATCAGAAATGCTCCTGCAAAGCCGATTGGATGGATTGCTCCATGCTGGTTGACATGGAGTTTCAAATCGCATCAGGGATGCTCCTGCAAAGCCTTTGCTGCCAGACGGTAGCCGACACCATAGACAGACTGGATCTCGAAGGTTGCCTGCGGGGGCAGTTTTTTTCGGATCCTCTTCACCACAGAGTCCACGGAACGGGATTCTCCATAGTAATCGTAACCCCATACAGCTTTCAGAATCTGATCCCGGCTCAGCACTTTGCCTGCATTTACGGCGAGATAGTAGAACAAAAGGATCTCTTTCGGAGTCACATCCAGCAGCTGCTCGTCGATCCGGACAGTCATGGCGTCCTTGTCTACTGTCAGATTGCAGAAGCTGAGCTGCTGCAGCTGGCCGGAAGCCGGCTGTCGCGACAGCAGTTTCTTTACCCGGAAGACCACTTCTCTGGCGGAAAAAGGCTTGCAGACATAATCATCTCCCCCCATCTCGAAGCCCAGCAGGCGGTCGAATTCTCTGACGCGGACGCTGAGAAAGAGAATGGGGATAGAAGAAAACTCCCGGATCTCTCTGCAGATCTCTATGCCGGAGACATCCGGCAGCATGGTCTCCAGGATCACCAGCTGATATTCTTTCTCGTGCAGTTCTTCCAGCGCAGTCTTTCCATCATATACTGAGCAGACAGAAAGTTCCGCCGCTGTCAGGAGCGGCGTCAGGGCCTCATGAGTGGCATGGTCATTGTCGCAGATCAATATTTTGCTTTGAGTTATACCCATAAAACGAAAAACCTTTCCTTGGAGATTCGGATAGTGGTGTGCGGGTGGCTGCTAAATGGTAGAAAAAACTAACCGCAGAACCTGAAGATCCGGATGGATCAAACGAGGACCCACAAAGAAAAGATAGAGCTTTCTGTCGGAAATGTCAAGAATATCAGCCATGAAATGTGCAGATCGAAGACAAAAATCAGCATAAAAATGGCAAAAAAGATGGAAAATAGAGAAAAAACGAAGAGAAAATTACAATTCAGAGCGGGAAATGACAAGAGTTTGACAAGGTGAAACGGTACAATCCTTACGTTGAATTAGCTGTCTGTGCCGAAAAGAATGTTAGAAGCAACTATTAAAGATGTTCAAGGGCGCGACAGCATTTAAAAAAGGGCAGGATTAGGCAAAACTAATAATACCCGTACAGCATTTATTGTTTTTCGCATCTCTTATGTAGCAGAAGGAGGAGATTATGAAGCGAAATTCCATCAGCAGCAAAGCACTGGCTGGTTTCATGGCTGCAGCAATGGCTGTAAGTTATGCACCGGCTGCCGTATTTGCGGACGACGCAGAAGCAGAGGTTGTGGATCTGGCTACTGCAGATGAGCCTGCGGAGCAGCCGGAGGAAGGCGGCGATGAGGCTCATTATGTAACGATGAACGTACCTTATGATGATTTCTATGCAGCTTATGATCTGACGGACAAGGCTGTCTGGGATGTCAACGGGGAAGGACTGGATGCCGTATCTACAGCTACCACCAGCAAATTTCTGGGAACCACGGGCCTGGCAAATGGTACCTACAATGATGGCACCTACATTCTGGGCGTTTCCCTTCCGGTGGAAGTGGACGCGGAAGAATATGACCAGCTGGCAACAGATCTGACAGTGAATGACAACTATTACTTTACAGATCTGGATGAGGCACCCGCTGCTTACAGTGAACTGACCATCGGCGAGGACGGCAGCTACAGCTTTTCTGCTCTGCAGGCTTATACCGGCAGCACAGAAGGCATGAGCGTAGCGGAAAGCGCAAACGGTTTCCTGACAGCAGGTTATGGCGATTATCAGATCGATCTGGAAGGCATCCGTACAAATGGCACTCTGGCAAACGGTGAAAGCTATGGCGCTATCTATGGTGCTATCCTGTATACAGACAATGGCAAGAGCCTGGGTATGACCGCGCTGGAGAACCTGTGGTTCGGTACCAGAGTGGACAATGTGGAAGTGGCATTCTCTATTCCGGAAGGTCAGGGCCTGAAGAGAGGCCACGGCAGTGGCGATGCCTTCTATCAGTTTGCAGACATCAACGGCCAGAAGCTGACCGGCGTTGATGTGATCACAGACCTTGGTGTGATCAGCCTTTCCGCAGATCTGACTCTGACAGAGTATTATGCAGGTGATCTGAGCGGCCTGACTTACAATATCTATGCAGATGAGGATGTGCTGTATATCAGCGGCATTCCGGCAGAACTGAAAGATGTGACGATCAGCCTTTCCAATGGTCTGGCAGATAAGGCAGCTGTAAGCGAGGACGGAGAAGTGCAGCTGACGGCTATGCCCGTGGCAGGCGTAAATTACACAATGACCATCAGTTCTTCCAACTTTACGGATATCACAAAGACTGTCTGCGTATCCATGAGCGCAGAGCAGAAGGTAGAACTGAAGAAGTGGAGAACAAAGGGCAAGGCTGTCCTGGCACAGGAAGAGGATACACAGCTGCAGGAGCATGTGGCTGAGATCACAGCTCTGCTGCAGAAGAAGGATGCGACTTCTCAGGAGGCTGTTGAACTGATCAATGAAGTGAAACTTCTTGTCAAGAAGCATTATCAGCAGATCACCGTAAAGGCACAGATCTATGGTTCTGACCTGCAGATCACCCTGGACGGCACAGCACTGGCAGATCTGGAGAACCCCACCTTCAAACTGACCGGCGGCAGCGGCAGATTCGTTTCTACCTATGCAGAAGGTGATCTGTCTGAACTGGAGGTCATTCTGGAGAATGCACCGGCAGCAGGTACTGCATGTACCCTGACTGTTATGGCAGATAATATCGCAGACAGCGCAGTCAGCGTAACTGCACAGGATAAGATCGTAAGTATCGTCACACTGGCCAATAAGAGCGTGGTTTACACAGGCAAAGCTGTTGCCATGACAGGGGCTGAAGTGACCGGCAGCTTCGGTGCAGTGACTTATCAGTATTATTCTGATGCGGCCTGCACAAAGAAGGTTGCTGCATCTGCAGTGAAGAATGCAGGTACTTATTACGTGAAGGCTTCCGTAGCGGAGGACAGCACCTGTACAGCAGCAGTCAGCGAGGCAGCTACTCTGAAGATCACACAGGCTACAGCTACTGTGAAAGTAAAGACTACCTCCAAGACATACAAGCTTGCTACAGTTAAGAAGGCAAAGAAGGCATTCTCCATCGGCGCTTCCGTGACCAGCAAGGGCAAACTGAGCTACAAGATCAGCAAGTATGTTACATCGAAGGCAAAGAATTACCTGAGCATTAACAAGAGCACCGGCAAGATCACTGTTAAGAAGGGTACCCCCAAGGGAACCTACAAGATCAAAGTGAAGATCACTGCTGCAAAGACAACAAATTATAAGGCAGCAAGCAAGACAGTGACCATCAAGGTGGTTGTAAAGTAAAACACGATATTCAAAACGGGCGGGAGCGATCCCGCCCATTTCATGTAGAGCAAGATGTACAAAAGAAAGGGGATTAGATGACACTAATTCTACTTGCTACGGCAAAAAGAACGGTGCTATAATCTGTTCGGAAAGACTAACCACATATCATAGAATTATGCATTGCAGACACAGGAAAACATGAGTGATAAGGAAACAAACAGAAAATTCAGTCTGAAGCAATTCGGAAAACAGCTCCACCATCTGTGGCCGGTGCTTCTGGTGCTGGTACTGGTGGCAGCCATGATTCCTCTGACGGAGCCCATCCTCAGTGAGATTCCGGAAAAGCTGATCATGATCGAAACCGCTCAGGCTGCGGAAGACGATGGAAGCACTGCTTCCCGCAGAAAGAAGGATGAGGCAGCCGGCGAGCAGGCAGTGGGAGATTATGAGGATGGTGTTTATGAAGGATCCTCTCAGGGCTACGGTGGTCCGGTCAGTGTCAGGGTTACTGTCAAGGATGGTCAGATCGTATCTGTGGAGATCACCAGTGCCTCCGGTGAGACAGAGCCGTATTTCTCTCTGGCCAAAGGAGTCATTGACAACGTGCTGTTGAAACAGACCTGGGAAGTGGATGTGATGTCCGGCGCTACTTACAGCTCCAGAGGCATCCTGGGTGCCATCCAGAATGCCATCACAGGAGAAACAGTGGAAAATGAGGCTGCTGAAAAGGTTGAGCCGGCCGGCTCCCTGGAAACGCAGGCTTTTCAGGACGGAGACTATGCAGACGGCGTGTATACAGGTACTGCGCAGGGCTTCGGCGGTCCCATTACTGTACAGGTGACGGTTTCCGGCGGCAAGATCACCAATGTGGAAGTGGTCAGCGCAGGAGGTGAGACAGCCTCCTACTGGAGCAATGCAGTCTCTGTGATCCCAAGGATCATTGCGGCAAGCTCTCCCAATGTGGATACGGTTTCCGGTGCCACTTACAGTTCTACCGGCATCCTGAATGCGGTGAAGAATGCCCTTTCCGGCGCGGCATCCGCCACACCGACAGTCACACCGACACCTACGCCTACACCCAAACCGGTCAATAAGACAAAAACACCTTCCTCCGGTTATAAGGACGGCACCTACACCGGCAGCGCAGAAGGTTTCGGCGGAGATGTGACCGTAAAGGTAACCATCAAAAACAATAAGATCACCAAGATCGTGGTGACAGATCATTCCGGGGAGACACCTTCCTTCTGGAACAATGCAAAGGCTGTGATCAGCAGGATCATTGCCAAAGGCACGCCGGATGGCGTAGATACGATCTCCGGCGCCACCTACAGTTCCACCGGCATTCTCAATGCGGTATGGAATGCCATGGGCAAGGCAGCGGTAAGTCCCACAAAGACACCGACCAAAACGCCAACACCGAAACCGACCAAAACGCCGACAGCCACACCGGTTGTCACCGTGGATCCTACTGAGACCCCGGAGAACGGGATCTATAAGGATGGCACTTATACCGGAACTTCCACCGGATACAGCAAGGGAAAGATCGCAGTGGAGATCACTGTAAAGGATGACAGGATCACTGCAGTGAATATTACAGCCAATGAGAAGCAGACCCCAAGCTTCTGGAAAAAAGCGCTGGCAGTTGTGGATAAGATCGTGGCAAATGGTACTGTAGATGGTGTGGACACCGTCAGCGGTGCAACCCTCAGTTCCGGTGGTATCCTGAATGCAGTGCGGGATGCCCTGAGTCAGGCGGCTGTGTGTCCGACAAGCACACCTACAGCAACGCCGACGGCTACACCGACCGCCACGGCCACACCGACAGCTACGGCAGCTCCCACAGCAACCCCCACGGTGACAGGTACGGCTACACCGACTGCCACACCCACCGTGACAAGTACGGTGACACCTACGGATACGCCGGATGCCACCGGGACACCGACAGCAACACCCACCGAAACACCGGCGACAGGGGCTTATAAGGACGGCACCTATACCTCCTCAGTGGTGGGATGCGACGGCGGATTCTTCACCTACACGATACAGGCAACGGTTACTGTCAGCGAAGGAAAAATCGCGGATATCAGCGTGGCCTACGTAGACTGGGATCCGGACGAGTACAATGATGAAGATAACAACTATTATCTCTTCGATGTAGCTTTGCCTGCGGTGAAGGATGGTGTGATCGGCGCCCAGAGTGCTGGTGTGGATGTGACCAGCGGAGCGAGCTATTCCACGCCTAGTCTGCTGCAGGCAGTCAGGGAAGCGCTGGCCCAGGCAGCAAACTAATAGAGGAAGATCAAGTGAGCAAATAAGAGAAGGATAGGTTCTGCGAAACAATTTCTTCCCGGTCTGCTGCGGGCAGTCAGGGAAGCATTGACGCAGATCAGGTATGCAACAGTTCTATAGAATGCAGGTACAATATGAAATACGGAAGCTTTATCATGAAAATGGTCTGTCTGCTCGGCATAGTGGGAGTTCTGGTGTTTTATCAGAATATCGCTGTCAGCCGGGCAGCGATCATAGAGGAGAATGAGGAAGCGATCGCTGAAGTCGAGGCTTACAATAAGCAGGTAAAAAAGGCTATGGCAGCAGCTTCTGAGGCCGAGGAGGAGAACAACAGCCCCTATGGGGATGGGGTTTTTACAGGCACAGGAAATGGCTACGGCGGGCCGGTAGTTGTGGAAGTCACAGTGGAAGACGGAGAGATCACTGACATTGTGTGTACAGAACACAGTGGAGAAGATCCGGCATATTATGCTATGGTAGAGCCTCTGATGGACGATATGGTGGAGGCCCAGGGAGATGATATTGATTCTGTCAGTGGTTCCACCTTCAGTTCCAAGGGACTGATCGATGCTGTCGGAGAGGCTCTGGATCAGGCGGAGGCGGCAAAATGAGTGAAACTACAGCAAGGCCGAAGTTGACTGTGGCGCAGCGGAGAAAACGAAAGATCCTGACGGCAAAGCTGGTAAGAGCAGGGATTCAGCTCTTTTTCTTTCTGGCAATGCCGGGTGCCTTTGCCGCAGGCTTCAACGGAGTCAAAACCATTTTCCAGACGATTGGAAGCGGCGGGGTGCTGGAAGGCAGCAGCTTTGTCCTGGCATTGGCCGGACTGTGTGCTTTTACCGTCCTGTTCGGTCGGTTTTTCTGCGGCTATGCCTGCGCTTTTGGCAGTATGGGTGACCTGGTGCACTGGCTGTCTGCTCTGTTTCAGAAAAAAATATTGAAAAAGAAGAAAGTATTTGCCTTTTCCCCGGCCGTGTTACGCTGGCTGCAAAAGATCAAATATGTGAATCTGGTTTTTATTGTGGTTTTGTGTATGCTGAGTCTGTACTCTGTGCTGAACGGCAACAGTCCCTGGGATGTATTTTCTCGAACTACATCCATGCAGGGAATACCGGAGGGTTACACGGTCGGTATTGTTTTGCTGGTGCTTGTGATCGCCGGGTTTGCTTTGCAGGAGCGCTTCTTCTGTCAGGTGCTTTGCCCCATGGGTGCCGTCTTTGCTTTGCTGCCGACCTTCCCCTTTGCATTTCTGCAGAGAAAGTCTGAAAATTGCATCAAAGGCTGTGACGCTTGCCGAAAGCAGTGTCCGGTAGGAATCAAGCTGGAAAAAGACGGCCTTCGAAATGGAGAGTGCATCTCCTGCGAGAAATGTACCGGTGTCTGTCCCAAGGGAAATATCTCCAGGACTGAGCTGAGAGTGCTGAAAAATGAATATGTGTCGCTGGCCATCCGGGCAATCCTGTTTTTTGCCCTGGGCTGCTGGCTGGGCCTTTGCCGTTTCCTGTGATCCGGTGGAAGGTTTATGGTTTATGAGACTGAAGGGGCAGGAGATGTGCTGCGGAGATCTGAGGATCTGCCGGCATTGATTCTGTCCCTTCTCTTATGATGCAGCATGGAGTGTGGTGCTCTTTTTTCAGAAACCCACATTGACACGTGAGATGCGGTGCCGTAAGCTGTAGTGGAACAGAATGATATGCTGGCAGAGGGACATGACGAAGACCAGGGACCCTGTTTGACGGAATCAGGTCAGGCGGACGAAATCCGGATATAGAAAATCTATCCGCCGGGAGAGATGGCACAGTTATCTTCACTTATGTAACAGACAAAACCAAAAGATATGGAGATTTGCTATGCAGATAGAATTTATCAGAGTAAAAGAAGAAGAAAGTGAGATGCAAAAACTCTCAGCATTGGCCACGGAGATCGTCCGCGAGCATTTTGACCCATTGATCGGGAAGCCTCAGAACGACTATATGCTGGCAAAATTTCAGACGGAGGAGGCGATCCGTCAGCAGATGGAAGACGGTTACCGGTATTATTGGGTCGTTGCTGACGGAAAGATCGCCGGCTTTCTGGCATTCTATCCCAGAAAAGGCAAGATGTACCTGAGCAAGTTCTATGTGCAGAAGTCCTTTCGGGGAAGACATCTGGCGGCGAAAATGCACGATTTTGTTTGTCAGGAAACTATGCGGAAAGGTCTGTCTGCGATTGAGTTGAATGTCAACCGGGGGAATCTGCAGGTGATCGACATTTATGAACATCTGGGCTATCATAGGATCCGGGAGGAGAAAAATGACATCGGCGGCGGATTTTTCATGGATGATTATGTACTGGAATGCCGGTTATGAACTGTCTTTCCGACCACACCTGAAGGAGAGATTTCCGGGTCATGCGGACGTGGCAATTTCCAAGGAGGAGTTACATGATTGTATATTATAAGGAAGGCGGACTGCAGAGAAAGGCCCGCAGGATCACTTTGAGAAGTGCCGGTGAGCCGGCAGCGTATGTCAATATTTACACCTTGCAGAAGATGTCCCGGAATCCTATCTTCACCAACTGCCTGCAGTTTGATCTGGATGAGACTTCTGTGGTAGATGCGCTGACAGAACGGGTAGATGCAGAGAAGGGGATCTGGCGCAGCCGGGTCACCATCCATAATCCCGGGGATATCGTCAACAATGCGCCGCAGGTGGAGGATATCGAATATGGATCCTACATGGTCTATGCAGAGCCGGATCAGATCCTGCTGACGGCAGATGAGGACAGTAAGGAGCTGAATTATGCCGGCCTGGATGAGATCACGCTGGACCGGAGCTTTATCAATATGCAGACCATGCAGGAAGTCGAGGGGGATCTGCAGATCGGCAGAGCTCTGTGCAAGGTAGACATTCTTTCTGTTCCTAAAACCGGCAGCAGGACGTTTGCAGGCGTGGCCAGATTTGTGGAATTGAACTTCCTGTTCCATCAGCAGGATCTGCGAAAATGGAAGCAGTATGTGCCGGAGATCGTAGAAATGCTGACAGGCGTGGTTCCGGACAAGAAGAATGTATGAAGATGGAGAAAACTTTCTGCGTTGGCAGAGACAATGTGCAATCTGTTTTGCAAGCTGAAAAAGTCGGCAGCTCAGTGCGGATTTATCTGCGAAAGGACAGTTGTGCCTGCCTGGGAGGTTATTTTCTGATATAGAGAAATTGGTGAAAATACACAAAAAAACAGAAAAGAAGCCGGGAAAACAGTGCGTTTTTTCGGCTTCTTCCTTGTGTATCAGGATATTCTAAGCTATAATAAAGTTGGTTTCATCGTTCCGGGGAGGAGTACAGCCTGGCTGTATTGCCGGCATCTATGTTTTATTTATAGTTGAGACTGAGCAGTAGACATGCGCGGCAGCGGTGAACCTTTCAGAAAATGACGACGGCATCGCGCGGTATTGCCCTGCAGGAGAGTTTTCACTGCAGACAGTACATGGGAAGATGATGCTCTCTGAAATTCACATGGTGCAGCAGGGAGGGAAGTGCTTCCCGAAAGCTAAACAGTGCAGCAGGAAAGACAGTATTTCCTGAAAGCTAAACAGTGCAGCAGGAAAGGCAGTGCTTTCCGAAAGCTGAACAGTGCAGCAGAAAGGGCAGCGCTTTCCGGAAACTACACAGTACCTCAGGAAAGGAGAAAATGAGCATGGGACTTTTTGACAAAAAGTACTGTGACGTCTGCGGCAACAAGATCGGCCTTCTGGGCAATCACAAGCTGGCCAACGGCAATCTGTGCAAGGATTGCAATGCGCAGCTGTCCCCCTGGCTGACGGGACGCAAGCAGATGACAGTACAGGATATCATCGCGCATCTGAATTACAGAGCAGAAAATGCCAGAGTCCTGGAAATGTTTCAGGAGACCCGGGTGGTAGGCACCAATATGCAGGTGCATATTGATGACGTACATGGCTGGCTTTTCTTTACCAGGAGCACAGATTGGAGAAAGGCAAATCCGGATGTGCTGCGCTTTGACCAGATCACAGGTGCGGACTATCAGATCCATGAATATGAGCATCAGACAGCAGTAGAAGTGGAGAATGTGGCACCTCCGCCAGCTGAGCCTCCGGTTCCGCCAGCCCCTGCTGCAGATGCTTTTGGCAGACCGTTGGACGAATATGGCAGGCCGTTGGACGAATATGGCAGACCGCTGGATGAATACGGCAGGCCGTTGGATGAATATGGCAGACCTGTTCCTCCGCCACCAGGACCGGCAGGCAGACCGACCCCGCCGCCGCCGCCCCCGCGATGAGCCCCGACACCGCCCCCGCCACCGCCAACGAGAGCACGGACGCCGACGACGC
>R14__coassemble_1367_pt1 | contig 12360 bp, 8 predicted proteins | sample R14__metabat2_high_PE_030 | metagenome-assembled genome bin R14 | reverse complement strand
TCATCAGGAATGACATGGAGATCGGCATTGAGACCATTGCCGGCGGAGACATTCTGGAGAGAGGTATGATTACCATAGATGCAAAGATCTTCTCAGAAATGATACGGAGACTTCCTGATGATCAGGTCATGATCTCCACAGATGAAAATCTGACGGTTTATATCAGCTGCGGAAAGGCAAACTTCAGGATTCCGGGAAGAGATGCTGCCGAATTTAATAGGCTTCCCTATGCAGATAAAGAAGAAAAGTTGACCATTTCCCAGTATTATCTGAAAGAGATGATCCGCCAGACCATCTTCTCCATAGCTCCCAGTGAAAATAATAAGCTGATGACAGGAGAGTTATTTGAAATCAAAAATAATGTACTGAAAGTTGTTTCTCTTGACGGTCACAGGATCGCCATCCGCAAGATGCAGCTGGTAAATCCCTGTCAGGACAAAAAGATCATCATTCCCGGCAAGACACTGATAGAGATATCAAAGATCATATCCGGAGAGATGGATGCCAATGTGGATATTTTCTTCATGGATAACTATGTCCTGTTTGAATTTGATCAGACTGTTCTGATGTCCAGACTGATCGATGGGGAATTTTTCAGTATTGATCAGATGCTGTCCGGTGATTATGGCACCAGGATCACGGTCAACAGAAAAGAATTTATAGAAAGTATAGAGAGAGCTTCTCTTCTGGTAAAAGAAGGGGACAAGAAACCTATTGTAGTGGACATTGAAGATGATCAGGTGCATCTTTCCATCAATTCCGTACTCGGTTCCATGAATGAGTCCATGGATGCTGTGAAAACAGGAAAAGATATGAAGATCGGTTTCAATCCCAGATTTATACTGGATGCCATCAGAGTCATAGACGATGAGACTATAGATCTGTATATGGTAAATGGAAGAGCTCCCTGTTTCATAAAAGATGAATATGAAAATTATATTTATCTGATTCTGCCGGTAAATATAGATTATTGAAGTAAAAAATAAGTGGAGTAACTTCTATGAAAGAGATAAAGATCAGGGATGAATTTATAAAGCTTGGTCAGGCCATGAAGCTGGCTGGTCTGGCAGGAGAAGGTGTGGAGGCAAAATTCCACATTCAGAATGGAGAAGTCAAAGTAAATGGGGAAGTTGATACCAGAAGAGGAAAAAAACTGGTACCCGGAGATGTCTTTTCTTTTCAGGGAGTGGATGTAAAGGTTACAAACTAAATGTTTATAGAATCATTGGATCTGCTTTCCTACCGGAATTACCGGGAATTATCATTAAAATTTGATCAGGGAACCAATCTCTTCTATGGAGACAATGCCCAGGGAAAAACAAATCTCCTGGAGGCAATCTACCTTTGCGGAACCACAAAATCCCACAGAGGCAGCAGAGACAGGGAGATCATCAGTTTTGATCAGGATGAGTCTCATATCCGCATGAAGATCAGAGGAGAGGGAAGGTTTCACAGGATCGATATGCATCTTCGGAAAAATAAATCCAAAGGTGTAGCCATTGATGGACTTCCCATCAAGAAAGCTTCTGAACTATATGGTCTGATCAGTATGGTATTTTTTTCACCGGAGGATCTGGGCATCATCAAAAACGGGCCGGCAGGAAGAAGAAGCTTTATAGATAGTGAGCTCAGCCAGTGCAGCAGTATTTATATGAGAGATCTGATCTCCTATCACAAGATATTGAATCAGAGAAATAAACTGCTCAAGGACATCAGAGAGAAAGAAAATCTGATGGATACACTGGAGATCTGGGATCAGCAGCTGGTCAGTTGTGGAAGATCCCTGATCAGGGAGAGAAAAAAATTTATCCGGAGAATAAATCCTGTACTGGAAGAGATTCACTTCCGGCTGACAGGAGGAAAAGAAAAGATCTCTTTGTTGTATGAAGCAGATACAGAAGAGAGTTTATTTGAAGAAAAGCTTTTTATAGCCAGGGAAAGAGATCTGAAGCAGCAGTTTACTTCTGTGGGACCTCACAGAGATGATTATCCTGTATTTGTCAATGATATGGATCTGAGAAAATACGGATCTCAGGGACAGCAGAGAAGTGCCGCTTTATCTTTAAAACTTTCAGAGATAGAGATATTAAAGCAGATCAGAAAAGAAGATCCCGTTCTTTTACTGGATGATGTTTTGTCAGAACTGGATGGAAACAGGCAGAATTATCTGCTGAAACAGATAGATCAGATTCAGACATTTATTACTTGTACAGGTATGGAAGATTTCGCAAAACACAGCTTTTTATGTAAGAAAGTATTTCACGTAAAAGAGGGAAAGATAGAACAGAACTGTTAAATGGAGTAAGCTATGAGTTTTGAAGAAACAAAAGTAAATGTGGAATATGGCGCCGATCAGATCCAGATTCTGGAAGGTCTGGAAGCAGTTCGGAAAAGACCGGGTATGTATATCGGAAGTACCTCTTCCAGGGGTCTTCACCATCTGGTATATGAAATTGTGGATAACTCTGTAGATGAGGCACTGGCAGGATTCTGTACCAATGTAAGTGTTGTGATCAATCCTGACAACTCTATCACAGTATCAGACAATGGACGCGGTATTCCCGTTGGCATCAATCAGAAAGCCGGTATTCCTGCAGTGGAGGTAGTATTTACAGTGCTTCATGCAGGCGGAAAATTCGGCGGCGGCGGTTACAAGGTTTCAGGTGGACTTCATGGTGTAGGTGCTTCTGTAGTAAATGCCCTTTCCAACTGGCTGGAAGTAAAGATCTACAAGGATGGTATCATTTATCAGCAGAGATATGAGAAAGGCATTGTCTGCTATCCTCTGAAAGAGGTTGGCACCTGTCCGGAACATGTGACAGGAACCACAGTTACATTCCTTCCCGATGATACCATCTTCGAGGAGACTGTTTTTGATTATAGTGTTCTGAAGACCAGATTGCGTGAGACCGCATTTCTGACTAAGGGTCTGTGTATTGTTCTGAGAGATGACAGGGCAGAAGAAAAGACAGAGGATACCTTCCATTATGAAGGCGGTATCAAGGAATTTGTGGAATATCTGAACAAGAGCAAGACAGCTTTGTATGAAGAGATCCTCTATTGTGAGGGAGAAAAGAATGGTGTCTATGTGGAAGCTGCCATTCAGCACAATGATTCCTATACAGAAAATACCTACGGTTTTGTAAATAATATCAATACACCGGAAGGCGGTACCCATATTGTCGGTTTCAGAAATGCGCTGACCAAGATCTTCAATGATTATGGAAGAAAAAATAAATTATTGAAGGATAGTGAGCCAAACTTAAGTGGTGAAGATATCAGAGAAGGTCTGACAGCTATTGTAAGTGTAAAGATCGAAGATCCTCAGTTTGAAGGTCAGACAAAGCAGAAGCTTGGTAACAGTGAAGCCAGAGGTGCAGTAGATAGTATCGTCAGCAATTATCTGACACTGTTTCTGGAGCAGCATCCTCAGGTTGCACAGACGATCGTTGAAAAATCAGTGGTATCCCAGAGAGCCAGAGAGGCTGCCAGAAAAGCCAGAGACCTGACCAGAAGAAAAAATGCGCTGGATGGTATGTCTTTGCCGGGTAAACTTGCAGATTGTACGGATAAAGATCCGAAAAACTGTGAGATCTATATCGTAGAGGGTGATTCTGCAGGAGGATCTGCAAAATCAGCCAGAAGCAGGGCTACACAGGCGATCCTTCCCCTTCGTGGAAAGATCCTGAATGTGGAAAAAGCCAGACTGGACAGAATTTATTCCAATGCAGAGATCAAAGCCATGATCACTGCTTTTGGTACAGGTATCCATGATGATTTCGATATCAGCAAGCTTCGCTATGACAAGATCATCATCATGACAGATGCGGATGTAGATGGCGCTCATATTGCCACATTGATGCTGACCTTCCTGTACAGATTTATGCCGGAGCTGATCAAACAGGGGCATGTATATCTGGCCAAGCCGCCTCTGTATAAAATTGAGAAAAACAGAAAGGTCTGGTATGCCTACAGCGATGAGGAACTGGATTCCATTCTGAAAGATATCGGCAGAGACAGCAGCAACAAGATCCAGAGATATAAAGGTCTGGGAGAAATGGATGCAGATCAGCTTTGGGAGACGACCATGGATCCGGAGCAGAGGATCCTGCTGCGGGTCAATATGGATGAGGATGATGCTTCTGAACTGGATATCACCTTTACAACACTGATGGGAGACAAGGTAGAACCCAGAAGAGAATTTATAGAAGCCCGTGCCAAGGATGTGAAAAATCTGGATATCTGAAAATGACCTTTATCAAAGAAAGGATACATCAAATTGGAAGAAACAATTTTTGATAAAATAGAAGAAGTCGACCTGAAAAAGAAAATGGAAGACTCTTATATCGATTATGCCATGAGTGTCATTGCATCTCGTGCACTTCCGGATGTCAGAGACGGTCTGAAACCTGTACAGAGAAGAATCCTCTATTCTATGATAGAGCTGAACAATACACCGGACAAGCCTCACAGAAAATGTGCCCGTATTGTCGGTGATACCATGGGTAAATATCATCCCCATGGTGATAGTTCCATCTATGGTGCTCTGGTAAATATGGCCCAGGACTGGTCCATTCGTTATCCTCTGGTAGACGGACATGGAAATTTCGGATCCGTGGATGGAGACGGCGCTGCAGCCATGCGATATACAGAAGCAAGGCTCAGCAAAATATCCATGGAAATGATATCTGATATCAACAAGGATACCGTGGATTTCATCCCGAACTTTGATGATACAGAGAAGGAGCCGGTAGTACTTCCTTCCAGATATCCCAATCTGCTGGTCAATGGTACAACAGGCATCGCTGTCGGTATGGCGACAAATATCCCGCCCCACAATCTCCGGGAAGTTGTCAATGCCGTTGTAAAGATCATTGACAATTATATAGAGCTGGACAGTGAGACAACACTGGAAGAAGTCATGGAGATCGTAAAGGGTCCTGACTTCCCCACAGGTGCCGAGATCCTCGGCAGAAGGGGAATTGAGGAAGCTTATCGTACCGGAAGAGGAAAGATCAGAGTCCGTGCAGTCACAAACATAGAAACACTGCCAAACGGAAAAACACAGATCATCGTGACAGAGTTGCCTTATCTGGTAAATAAAGCACGTCTGATCGAAAAAATTGCTGAACTTGTAAAAGACAAAAAAATCGAAGGGATCACTGCCATCAATGACCATTCCAGCAGGGAAGGTATGCGGATCTGCATAGAGCTCAGAAAAGATGCAAATGCAAATGTGATCCTGAATAAATTATATACACATACACAGCTGCAGGACACTTTTGGTGTGATCATGCTTGCTCTGGTAGACAATCAGCCTAAGATCATGACCCTGCTTCAGATGCTGAAGCTATATCTGAAGCATCAGGAAGAAGTTGTTACCAGAAGAACAAAATACGATCTGAACAAAGCAGAAGAGAGAGCTCATATCCTGCAGGGTCTTCTGAAAGCTCTGGATCACATTGATGAGATCATTCGCATTATCAGAGCTTCTGCAAATACGCAGGAAGCAAAAGCAAATCTGATCGAAGCTTATGAATTTTCAGATGCCCAGGCCCAGGCCATCGTAGATATGCGTCTGCGTGCTCTGACAGGTCTGGAAAGAGAGAAACTGCAGAATGAATACAGTGAGCTGCAGGAAAAGATCAGAAATTTCAAGGCTATTCTGGCAGACAGAAAGCTTCTGCTCCGCATCATCCGCAATGAGATCTCCGAAATTGCCGAAAAGTACGGGGATGACAGAAGAACACAGATTGGTTTTGATGCCTATGATATGACTATAGAGGATATGATTCCCAGAGAAAATACTGTGATCACCATGACCAGACTGGGTTATATCAAGCGAATGACAGTGGACAATTTCCGAAGTCAGAACAGAGGCGGTCGGGGAATCCGCGGCATGCAGACCATAGAAAATGATTACATAGAAGAACTGTTGATGACCACAACGCATCACTATATGCTCTTCTTTACAAATAAGGGAAGAGTATATCGTCTGAAAGCCTATGAGATTCCGGAGGCAAGCCGGACAGCCAGAGGAGTTGCCATTGTCAATCTGCTGCAGCTGCAGCCGGAAGAAAAGGTAACTTCCGTAATACCCATGGATGAACATAAAGATGATGATTATCTGTTTATGGCTACACAGAAGGGTATTGTAAAGAAGACCAGGATCTCTGAATTCCGAAATCTCAGAAAGACTGGTATTATTGCCATCAATCTGAATGATGACGACAAGCTGATCGAAGTAAAGATCACAGATGGCAATAAGAATATTATTCTGATCAGCAAATACGGACAGAGTATCTGTTTCCATGAAAATGATGTTCGTCCCATGGGCAGAGTCAGTACAGGAGTCAGAGGTATTCTGTTGAATTCCGGGGATGAGCTTGTAGCCATGCAGCTGCAGAATCAGGGAGATTTCCTTCTGTTCGTTTCGGAAAATGGTATGGGAAAACGGACCCGCATGAGTGAATTTTCACTGCAGCACAGAGGCGGCAAGGGAAATAAATGTTACAAGATCACAGAAAAGACAGGCTTTGTCATCGGAGCAAAGGCTGTAAATGATGAAAGTGAGATTCTTCTGATCACAACAGAAGGTATCATGATCAGGATCGCCTGCAGTGACATTTCTATTCTCGGAAGGATCACTATGGGTGTGAAACTCATGAATGTGGATGAAAATATCACAGTTGCCGGTCTTGCCAAGGTATTGGGTAAGATGGAAGATGATGATACAGAAGAAACAGAAGAGGAAGCTGTAGCTGACGAGAGCGGTGAAGCACAGGAAGGAAATGAATCATGAGAACAGTAAATGTTTCTGAAATTACAGCAGCTGTTCGTGAGATGGCGATCTCTGTCAATCACGAATTATCCCCAGATATGCAGAAAAAGCTGAAAGAGGCTGTTGCAAAGGAAGAGTCTCCGCTTGGAAAGCAGATTCTGGAGCAGCTGCAGGAAAATCTGAAAATCGCGAAAGAAGACAGGATCCCCATTTGTCAGGATACCGGTATGGCTGTTGTATTTCTGGAGGTAGGACAGGATGTACATTTGATTGGTGGAGATATCACAGAAGCAGTAAATCTTGGTGTACATCAGGCTTATGTGGATGGATATCTGAGAAAATCAGTGGTAAGCGATCCTCTGATCAGAGAAAATACCAAAGACAATACACCGGCAGTGATCCATTTTTCCATTGTTCCCGGAGAAAATGTCAAAGTTACACTGGCACCCAAGGGATTTGGCAGTGAAAATATGAGCCGTGTTTTTATGTTGAAGCCGGCAGATGGCATCGAAGGTGTAAAAAATGCTATTCTGACAGCAGTAAAGGATGCAGGTCCCAATGCATGTCCGCCGGTAGTGGTAGGCGCAGGCATTGGAGGTACCTTTGAGAAAGCTGCTCTGATGGCGAAAGAAGCCCTGGCCAGACCGGCAGATCAGCATTCCGATATTCCCTATGTGAAGGAGATGGAGGAAGAACTCCTGGAGAAGATCAATTGTCTGGGTATCGGTCCCGGTGGTCTCGGAGGCAGGATGACTGCACTGGCTGTCAATATAAAGACATATCCGACACATATCGCCGGATTACCGGTGGCAGTGAATATCTGCTGCCATGTAAACAGACATATCAGCAGGGTTATATAAAAATTTCCTACATAGAAGCTTTTAGTGGGACGTTGAATGTCGAGAAATGAAAATATCTTTTCTATGATTTAAGAAATGTCTCTGAAAAGACATTTAAGCTCCCCGTCATAGTGAAGTGAAAAAAGCTTTAATGTATTGCCATTCCGGAGCCGGTTTGGTAAGGCTGCAGGGACGGAGGAGAGATGAAAGAGAAGATTTTCAGAACCTTGGAAAATGCTTCCGAAAGGAAATTTACACCTCCTGTCGCGGCGAAGTGAATGAAAAACTTTGACATTCGCCATCTAGAGTCGGTTTGGTAAAGTCGCGGAGGCGGGGAGAGATAAAAGATAACATCAGGCAGAAAGAATGAGGATAACATATGAAAAAGGTAATACATGCACCCTTGGCAGAGGAAGAGATCAGGGATCTTCGTGCCGGAGATTATGTTTATATCACAGGTACGATCTATACAGCCAGAGATGCAGCTCATAAGAGAATGCAGGAAGCGCTGGACAAAGGAGAAGAACTTCCCATTTCTATGAAAGACAATGTGATCTACTACATGGGACCGTCTCCTGCCAGAGAAGGCAGACCCATAGGATCTGCCGGACCTACCACTGCCAGCCGTATGGATAAGTATGCGCCTCATCTGCTGGACCTTGGTCTGAAGGGGATGATAGGTAAGGGAAAAAGAACAAAAGAGGTACTGGATGCCGTTGTCAGAAATGATGCAGTTTATTTTGCGGCAGTAGGAGGCGCAGGAGCTCTTCTTTCCAAAAGGATCATTTCTTCAGAGATCGTAGCATATGAGGATCTGGGAACAGAAGCGATCCGCAGGCTGCAGGTGGAGGATTTTCCGGTGATCGTTGTAGCGGACAGAGCCGGTAACAATCTTTATGAAACCGCAATAGAAAAATATAAAAAATAACCGGCAATATTTTTTCAGGTTCGTTTACAAAGCAGGGGTATCATAATGAGAAATAACGCAGGAAAATATCCGGGAGCTTTTTTACAGATCAGAATTTATGTAGGAAAATTCTGCAGACTGTTTATCAATGAAAAGCAATGGCTGACACTGATCATGTCTACACTGATTGCCTGGCTTGTTTCAAAAGTCGTGGGATCAAATCTGTTCGTAACGATGGAAAGTACAAAAACAGGCTGCCTGGCGCTGGCCTGTGTTTGTCTGTGGAATGGCATGTTCAATTCCGTTCAGGTTGTATGTAAAGAGAGAGCCATTATCAAAAGAGAACACAGATCTGGATTGAAGATCATTTCTTATTTGGGGGCACATATGATCGTGCAGGCCCTGATCAGTGCTTTGCAGGCTTTGATCATACTCATCATGTTAAAGGTCTGCGGTGTCGTATATCCTGCTCAGGGTCTGGTATGTCCTATATTTGCTGTGGACTTCTTTATTACCTTGTTTCTGATCACATTTGCATCTGATATGATGGGACTTCTGGTTTCCTGCATCGCCAGGACTACAACCATAGCAATGACGGTCATGCCTTTCGTTCTGATCGTACAGCTTGTTTTTGCCGGCGTTGCTTTTCCCCTGGGACCGACTGCTTCCAAATTATCTGATCTTACTATTTCCAAGTGGGGCGTTACAGCCTTATGTACAGAAGCAAATTACAATGATCTGGACAGTTATATTCTTTATAATCAGATGAAGAATATGGCAAACAGCAATGAAATGCTGGCAGATATCATGAAAAAAGTAGAAAAAAAAGACGTGGGAAAATTTTCTGCCCAGTATGCGCAGAATGAGAGTTATGCCTATACAGAAGAAAATGTCAGCAAAGTATGGAGCATATTGCTTCTGTTCTCCGCAGCCTTTGCCGCTTTGAGTGTATTTTTCCTGAGCTTTGTAGATCATGATAAGAGATAAGGGGGACAATCTATGAAATATGAGTGCAGAGAAAATTATTTAATAGAGTTGTTTCCTGAAGGAAGGATAGAAGCGTCCAATGCAGATCTGAACAAAGATCAGATCATGAAAATATCGGAAAAATATCCGGAGAGTACTTTCGTGATCAATGCGGATAAACTGAATTATATCTCCAGTGCAGGTCTTCGGATGATCCTCAGTCTGAAAAAGAAGGGATTGCTGGAAAAAATCATAAATGTACAGCCGGATGTTTATGAAATTCTGAATATGACAGGTTTTACCGGCCTCATGACCATAGAAAAGAAAATGCAGATGCAGCAGTATTCGGAAAAGATGCTGATCAGCAAAGATTTCTATGGAAAGTTTTATAGACCGGATCCGGAAAACATTGTGAGGGTTTATGCCGGCTTTACGGATATTGAGAATATCAGAAGAGGTGTGGAATATTCCAAAACAGCTCTGAAATGCGGCATCAATGTCGCATTGGCCTATGAGCCATCTTATACAGGAAATCAGTACAGCTGCAAATTTTCCATAGGAAAACAGAGCAGAACTCTGGATGAATTACTGAAAAAGGATCCGGAAAAAAAGGAGCATTATCTTTGCAGGCTGGCTATCCTTTTGAAATCTTTGCATGAGGATATGAAGGTTGAGGAAAGACCGCAGGACCTGGATGAGGAATATTGCAGGCAGATCAGGTCCCTGAAAAATGGTCTGACAGATGATGAAAAGGAAAAGCTTTGTAAGATCATAAAGGCTTTACCGGATGCCAATCGTCTGATTCTGAAAGATTTCAGCATGGCTTCCATTATGATGGAGGAAGATCAGCTCTATTTTACCGATCTTTCCATGGTTTATTGGGGAAGCCCTGTCCTTGAACTCACTTCTATGTATCTGAACGGAGATACTGTCAGAGAAAAGAGAGATAGGGATCTCTTTCTGCATTATTATTTCTTCACAGATGATGAAGAAGAACTGGATATCTACCGAAAGGTAATTAGCTATATTGTGCCTGTCATAAAAATGATAAGAGAGCAGGCGGTATTAGAAGAAAAGAACAAAAAGCAACAGTCAAAGGCTGTAGAAGAAGTCAGAGGTCAGATCCTGCAGCATTACAGCGAAGTGATCGAAAGTATCAATACACTGAATGACCGGTTTGAAAATATGGTCAGATGCGAGATTCCTTATGAAGATACGCTATTTGTGAAAGTAAGTGACAGGAAAGAAGTAGTTATTTCTTCAGAATCGGACGCTGTGCTGAAGATCAGCAGGAAAGGAAAAAGGGTATCCGTAAAAGCAGGAAAGACAGATCTTTCTGTTTCATATAACGGACTTCCCATGCAGGAGGAGACATTTATTTCTGTCGGAGATATTGTCAGTATCGGCGATATCTATATTATTCTGGAAAAAGAAGCCTTAGCATATTATTATCGGAAAAACCTGAAGGAGCGTCTGTTCATTGATATCAAAGAACGTACAGCCACCAGACTTTTGAAGAAAAAGCTGCTGTTGAAGAACATTCACATGGTCATGAATCCCGGTGAAATGGTATTGCTGGTAGGCGGTTCCGGTGCAGGAAAGACTACTTTTATGAATGCGGTCACCGGATATGAAAAAGCAGATGCCACTATCCGAAAAGGTGGCCTGGATTTTTATCAGGATTATAAAAAGATCAAGCACAAGATCGCTTTTGCGCCTCAGCAGGATCTGCTGAGAGAAGAGGACAGTGTTTATTTTACCCTTCGAAATGCTGCTCAGATCGGTCTTCCCTCTGATATTGCCGAAGAGGACAGAGAAAAGAAGATTCAGGAAACTCTGGAAATCTTCGGATTAGCTGATATGAAAGAAGACAAGGTGGGTACGCTCAGCGGGGGACAGAGGAAGCGTCTGAGTATCGGCGTAGAGCTGATCACAGATCCTGAACTGTTTTTCCTGGATGAACCGGATTCCGGTCTGGATGGTGTTATGGCCAGGTCTCTTATGGAGGATCTGCGCAAGATCACAGGGCATGAAAGAATCGTAGTGGTGATCAGTCATTCACCGGACCGTGTCATAGATCTTTTTGACAAAGTGATCATTCTGGCGAAAAGTGAGACCGATGGAGCAGGACACCTGGCATTTTATGGAAAGCCGGAGGATGCCAGAGAGTTCTTTGGGTCTTCCTCTATTGAGGCAATTTTGAAAAAAGTCAACAGAAGATCCGAAGGCGGTGAAGGTCGGGCAGATGAATTCATAGAAAAATATGATAAGAGAACCTGACAGCAATGAATTTCGGAAGATACTATAAAATGTGTCTATTATAATAGGAAGATACACGATATAGTATTGAGGCAGAATTAAGTGCCGAAAATGGCGGAAAGTGGCTTATTTAAGCCATTTCTCAGCCTCAAATTAAATCAGAAAATTCCAAAAAAGCCGTTGACTTTTGTCAATGGCTTTTGTATAATCAACATTGCGTCACGGAAGTGGGGCTTTATAAATTATTTTATTTAGGCACATGGAGAAGTACTCAAGTGGCTGAAGAGGCGCCCCTGCTAAGGGTGTAGATCGTTAACGCGGTGCGAGGGTTCAAATCCCTCCTTCTCCGTTTCCTGAATAAAAAAAGTGTTGACAGAGGCGAAAAGCTGTGGTATATTAAACAAGCTGTCGCGAAGACAACACAGCACCTTGATAATTGAACAGTAAAACACATCCTCGAAAATTCAAAAAGAAATTTTCAAGAAGCGATCGATAACACGATCCAAAACAAACAGTAAAAGGGATGAATTAGCCAGAAGGTTGGTTCTGAACTTGGACAAAACTTTATTTAGAGAGTTTGATCCTGGCTCAGGATGAACGCTGGCGGC
>R14__coassemble_1316_pt1 | contig 12686 bp, 10 predicted proteins | sample R14__metabat2_high_PE_030 | metagenome-assembled genome bin R14 | reverse complement strand
TGCTTTAGAGCATGTGCCAGGAAGAACCGTCCCCAGTGGCACATTGACAAATTCGCCCAAAATAGCTATAGTTAAAAAGAAGTATTTTGTTCATTTTGGTGAAAGAAAACGCAAAAGGAAGGAATGATTACCATGTATTTAGAAGAGTATAAGCGCTGGCTTGCAGCTGACCTGGAAGACACAGATCTGAAGCCGGAACTGTCAAAGATCGAAGGCAATGATGACGAGATCAAAGATCGCTTTGCCGTTTCCCTGGCATTCGGTACCGCAGGTCTCCGTGGTGTTGTAGGCGCAGGTACCAACCGCATGAATATCTATGTTGTCCGCCAGGCTACACAGGGTCTTGCCAACTGGGTAAAGACACAGAGCGGCAATCAGACCGTGGCAGTCAGCTATGACAGCCGTATCAAGAGTGATGTATTCGCCAAGGAAGCTGCCGGCGTTCTGGCCGCAAATGGCATCAATGTCCGTATCTATGACGCCCTGATGCCCGTTCCCGCACTTTCCTTCGCTACCAGATATTATGAGTGCAATGCCGGCATCATGGTGACAGCATCTCACAACCCTGCCAAGTACAATGGTTACAAGGCATACGGTCCCGACGGCTGCCAGATGACAGACGACGCCGCTGCCATCGTCTATGATGAGATCCAGAAGACAGACATCCTGGGCGGCGCAAAGTATATGTCCTTTGCAGCAGGTGTGGAAGCAGGTCTGATCCGCTTCTGCGGTGACGATTGCAAGAAAGCCTTCTATGATGCCATTGAGTCCCGTCAGGTTCGTCCGGGTCTCTGCAAGACAGCAGGCCTGAAGCTGGTTTACAGCCCCCTGAACGGTTCTGGTCTGGTTCCCGTTACAAAAGTCCTGAATGACATCGGCATCACCGATATCACCATCGTACCCGAGCAGGAATATCCCAGTGGCTATTTCACCACCTGCAGCTATCCGAATCCCGAGATCTTTGATGCTCTCAAGTTGGGTCTGGAGCTCGCCAAAGAAGAAGGCGCAGACCTGATGCTGGCAACAGATCCGGATGCAGACCGTGTGGGTATCGCCATGAAGTGTCCGGACGGCTCCTATGAGCTGGTGACCGGAAATGAGATGGGCGCTCTGCTGCTGGATTACATCTGCGCAGGCCGCATTGAGAAAGGCACCATGCCCGAGAAACCCATCGCTGTAAAATCTCTGGTATCCACACCTCTGGCAGATGCCATCGCTGCCCACTACGGCGTAGAGATGCGCAATGTACTGACCGGCTTCAAGTGGATCGGGGATCAGATCCTGCAGCTGGAAAAGGCAGATGAGACAGAACGTTTCATCTTCGGTTTTGAGGAGAGTTATGGCTATCTGTCCGGCTCCTATGTTCGTGATAAAGATGCTGTCGTTGCTTCCATGCTGATCTGTGAGATGGCTGCTTACTACCGCAGCATCGGCAGCTCCATCAAAGAGCGTCTGGAGCAAATCTATGCCGAGTACGGCCGTTATCTGAACAAGATCGACAGCTTTGAGTTCCCGGGTCTCACCGGCATGGACAAGATGGCCGGCATCATGAGTTCCCTTCGGAAAGAGCCGCCCGCAGACATCGCAGGCCTGAAGGTAACAGAAGTGATCGACTACAAAGATACCGCTTCCACAGGACTTCCGGCATCCAATGTGCTTTCCTACTCTCTGGAAGGCGGTGCAAAAGTCATTGTCCGTCCCTCCGGTACAGAGCCCAAGATCAAAACCTACTTCACCACCCTGGGCAAGGATGTGGCAGAGGCACAGGCACAGAAGGATACTCTGGCAGATGCTCTGAAGCCGATCTTCTCCTAAAGAGGATCGTCCTGCTGGATATGCGCAGATCTGTCTGATTGATATCCGAACGCCGATCTTTTCTGAAAAGGATGGCCCTGACTGCGTATCTTAAAATGCAGGATTGCATGCCTTATGATTTCATGAATCTGTAAAGATAAAAATCAGGAGCCGCCGCGCATGCGGTGGCTCCTTTTCTATTACCTGCTCTTCTTTCAAGCGCACATTTTTACCTGCTCTCCGATCGTTCCCGGCATTTCCCCTTGCAAAACGACAGATTGTCAGACACCCGCAACTGCATTTGGAATAACATTCTTCCCCGCTATATCCCCTTCGTGCAAGTAACTGCCGCTAAAACAGACACCGTGCGGAACAGCAGAACTTTTCCGCCATTTCTCTGTCACCCATAACCTGTTAGGAAGAGCTCTGCTACGGGGGCATGCCACGCTTACTTCTGCAGTATCTGCACCTCATCTTCCGTCAGCCGCCGATACTCTCCCGGCGCCAGTTCCGGATCCAGCTGCAGTTCTCCCATGGAGAGCCGCTTCAGAAATGTGACCGTCAGTCCTGCCGTCCGAAAGATCCGTTTCACTTCATGAAACCTGCCCTCGTAAATAGTAATGCGGCAGCACGTCTCATTGATCACTTCGATTCGACAGGGAAGCGTCGGTTTGTCATCTCCTATGTCCACTCCCTTCTCCAGACGCTGTATAGCCTCTGGCAGAAGTATGCCGTCCAGCTCTGCATAATAGGTCTTGGGCACATGTTTTCTGGGAGACAGCAGGCGGTGAGCCAGGTCCCCATCATTGGTCAGCAGCAATAAGCCTTCCGTATCCTTATCCAGACGACCTACGGGAAAAATATCCGCCGGATTCTTTTCCCGGATCAGATCCGTAACACAGCGGTCTGCGTGGATCCCATGATCCTCTGTGGCAGAGATCACCCCCTGGGGCTTATTCAGCATGTAGTAAACAAATGCTTCATAGCTCTGGGCCTGCCCGGAAACGCTGATCCGATCTTTTGCTTCATCAATCTTTGCTCCCGGATCCCGGATCACGGCATCATTGACGGTGATCTTTCCGGAAGTGATCAGCTTCTTCACCTCACTCCGGCTGCCATTGCCGGTTTTGGCCAGATATTTATCCAGTCGCATACTCCTACCTGCTTCAATTTCATCTCTTGCATTCTACATCTACATCCTGCAGTCTCTCCCTGAAGAGCCTGTAAGCAGCTTTTACCTGTCCTGGTGACTTCAAGCTTCGAGCACAGCGGCATATTATTCAAGACGGAAACTCGCTCCATCAGCGTATTCTTCCCGGAGAAGCCGCAAACATTTTTCAGCCCTGGCGTTCATGACAAAATCCCGGCAAAGCTTCGTACAAAACCACGAATCTACGCCATTTATGCAAAGCTGCTTTAACCGGAGGAGCTCCATGCACACATTATCGTATTGGGCAGTGCCGATTACTATGAATTGCTATCAGCGCACTTCACATCCACCAATATAAACCTTCTGAACATTATAGGTCTCATCACAGACAACAAAGTCCGCATATTTTCCCACTGCAATAGAGCCGATCAGATCCTCACAGCCGATCTCCTTTGCCGGTGTGGCAGTGGCTGCTGTAATGGCCACCTCGTCCTTCACGCCGAAGGCCATAGCATTTTTCATGCATTGGAACAGATTGGTGGCAGAGCCTGCCAGCGTCCCGTCTGCCAGTTTTGCCACGCCATCGGAAAGGAAAACATCCTGTCCGCCCAGCTCATAGGTGCCATCCGGCATGCCGCAGCAGCGAAGAGAATCCGAAATCAGACACATGCGATCCGGGAACAGGCGGAAGGCCATGCGAATGGAGGCAGGATGTACATGATATCCATCGCAGATCACTTCTGCGATCACCTGCTCCTGCTCGGAAGCAGCGCCGATGACGCCCGGTTTTCTGTGATGAATGGGAGGCATGGCATTGTAAAGGTGGGTCAGATGGGTGCAGCCGGCATCGATGACCGCCTTTGCCTCCTCATAGGTGGCATCTGTGTGGGCAATGGATACGGTGCAAAGCTCCTTTGCCTTCTCCGTAAATGCCACAGCTCCCGGCAGTTCCGGCGCCACATCCACGATACGCACCAGACCCTCACAGTCCTTGTATAATTTCTCGAAAGCCGCAAAATCCGGCTCCCGCAGATAGGCGCCATTCTGAGCACCTTTCTTTTTTTCAGAGAAGAAAGGTCCTTCCATCTGGATGCCCATGAGGCGGGCGTGACCTTCTGGCATTTCTTTGTGAAATGCCAGTCCGGCTGCAAAAGCCTTATCCAGCACCTCATATGGCAGGGTCATAGAGGCCGGCGCGAAGGAGGTAACGCCCTCTTTTGCAAGATAGGTCGCCATTTTCCTTACACCCTCCGGATCGCCATCGGAGAAATCCGCACCGGAATTTCCGTGGGTATGCACATCGATCAGACCGGGAATGACTCTGGCCCCCTGCAGATCCACTGCGCCTGCCTCAGCCAGTCCTTCTCCCTCTGTGATCTCTGTGAAACGACCGTCTTCCACCCGGAAGCTGCCCATTTTAAAACTGCCTTCTGTAAAAATGTTTGCATTTGTATATAACATAATTTCTCCTGTTCTTGGATTGACGCCGGGGACGTTGACACCGGGGACGTACCCTCCTGTCAACTTTTTCCTGCCTCCGGGGATGGTTCTTCCTGGCATATGCCGCTGGGGTGCCACCTGAACAACATTTTTCGCTACAGACATTGCCGCATACGTCACTGATTGCCATCGGGTCGTTTCTTTCCGGTACAAATGCTGCCGCATATGCTGTCAACGGATCCCCTTTTCCCGTCACAGGTGCCACTGAGGACAATTCTTTTCGCCACGTGCTATTGCCTTGTGTGTCTCCGAAGGCGCTTCGTTCCGGTACAGAACACCATCCGGAGCAGTTTGGCCCGGCAAAAGTATTAGCAAAAAGATACAACTCCACCAACACGGTTGCGTTCTTCGGTCAGCACCTTAACGCCGCTGACAAAGGCCTCAGAACCACTCCATTCCGACTCATATGCTACTATATCCCGTCTGGTCACCTCTTTCCGGCACAAACGTTACCGCATTTGCTGCTGACATGTGCCACCGGGACGCTTCTTCCCGGCACTTGCTGTTGCCACCAGAAGCGCCACCAGGGACGGTTCTTCCCGACACAAATGTTGACAAAAGGGTACGTCCCCACTGTCACACTGTCAAGGCAGAGATGCCGCTGCCACGGACTGTCCCACGCGGCGCATCTTCTCATCAGGCAGCATGACAGTCCAGCCGGCAGACAGCTCCGGATAGTCCTCGGTCAGTACACGGTTGCATTCTTCGATCAGCACCTCGCCGCCGCTGCCGGAAGCCACGCGGCCCAGGATCAGTACATATTTCAGATCATAAAAATGGCTGTAGAGCACCAGGGTATGGGCCAGATAACATCCGATGGAAAGGAAGATCTTTTTCGCCCCTTCATGCCCCTGCTCCATCAGCTTCTGCACGTAACTCAGCTTTTCCGCAGGCGTCAGACTTTCCTCCAGATCGATCCCCGCCGCCGGAGCCAGCTTAATGACGCTGTCCTGAGAGAAATAGGTGGCGCCCACGCCAACATCACCCGACCAGGGATCCGCCATGGCTTTCTCGTTCAGGTCCACCGGCGCAAAAGCCAGCTCATTGAACCAGCCAAGCACATTTCTCTCTGCATTGACATAGCCGCCGGCCTCGCTGGTGCCCATGGCGATTCCCATGACCGGCGCCACATCCATGCTCATGGCTCCTGCCAGAGCTGTCACATCTCCATCATTTGCCACTACGATGGGGACATCCCCGATCTCCAGCGCCGCCCGGTCATAGACCGTCTTGACCAACTCCCGGTCCTTGCGGGGAATCTTCACAAAAAGGGAAGAAACCATGGGGGCATTCCCGATAAATACGCCTGCGGAACTGACGCCAATGCCATCCACCCGGGGCATCTTTGCGGCTGCATTGCGGAAGGAATCCACGATGCCGTCAAACTGATACTGAATATCCTCCGACAGTTTGGGATGCCATACGATCTCTTCTGAATAAACCGTTTCTCCGTCAATGACAGCCGAAACCTTGCGGTCGGATCCACCGGCATCAAAACCGATGCGGCAGCCATCCATATGTCCGCCTACAGAAACTGCAGACTCATTGGCCACAGGAAACGCCTCCGGTGTACAGGTCGCGATCTCAAAGGGACGCTCATAGACATCCTGCATGAACCAGACATCAAAACCTCTCTCGCCGCCTTCCACATAGGCCGCCTGCAGACGCTTCACTTCTGCATCGCAGCCGCAGATGGTGACCTTCCAGCCGCCCACGGCCCAGAGCAGAAATTTGACAAAACGATCCAGATAGCGGATATTCGCCTCTTCGAATGCTTCAGACCGCAGCCTGCCCTCAAAAACAGAGATATTTCCCTTCTCCCGCTCCACTGCAATGGAAATGGGCCGGTCCGCCTGCTCCAGATAGGCACGCATCCAGGTGCCGAAGGGAATAAAATCCGGGTCCAGCACGGGTATATTTTTCACATTTACATCGATGCCAAGGTATTTCATGACTTCCTCCTGCATTCTATCTACTACATGATTTGAAACTTGTCTTTATGTTCCGGGCGACTTCTATGTGTCTTCCGTCAAAACAGGGAAAGATATTTCCCATTGCTTCCGCAGCTTTCTCTTAAGAACAGAGAAAATGGTCTTCTACCAACTTGTCCCTCCCATTTTTCTCCGGAACATTTCTCCGAGCAAGCAGAATATCTGATCGGAGATCCTTTTTAGCCTATCGAGGTATATCATCCGGAATTCTGCATCATCCGGGATCCTGCTTCACAATGCGAAGATTGAAAATGTCTTTCGACGCAAATTCGAATCCGCGGTAAGAAAGATATATTCTGTACTTCCGGCAGAGAAAACTCACCCCAAAATCCGATATGGGAACTTCTCTAATTTTCTCTCTCTTCCGCCACGATCTTCTGCATCTGGTCCCATTTCTCTTCCATCGCCGCAGCCAGCTTTTCCTGGGCCCGGCAGCGTACCAGATTGTGTCCTTCATATTTTGTGGCAAAATAGGTATCTCCATTGAGATAATCCGTCAGGAAGCGCATGGCCAGTTCCACCGTAATGGTCTTGGCGCCCAGAGGCAGCAGCTCGATCTCCCGGTCTGTCAGACCCTTGCAGGCCTTCAGGAAGCCTCTGGTAAAGGCGCGGAACATCTCCAGATCAATGTCGATCTTTGCCGTGTCCGGCTCATCCTCTGCCGCCGTGCAGGCGCCGAAACGGACGCAGTCGCCGTAGTCATAGAGGCTGAGTCCCGGCATGACCGTGTCCAGATCGATGACATAGCGGGGCTCTTTTGTTTCTGCGTCCAGCAGCACATTGTTGAGCTTGGTGTCATTGTGGGTAACACGGGTGGGCAATTTCCCGCTGCTGCGTTCCTGCTCCAGCAGGCTGACCTCTGCCTCCCGGTCCAGCAGGAACTGAATCTCCTTCTGCACCGATGCCACCCTGCCGCAGACATCTGCCTGCAAAGCTTCATGGAAAATGCGGTAGCGGTCCGGCGTATTGTGAAAATTCGGAATGGTCTCATGCAATGTCTCCGCCGGAAAATCCGCCAGACCGGAAATGAAGCTGCCAAAGGCCACTGCGCTCTGGTAGAAATCCTCCGGACTTTCCGGGGCATCCAGAGCAATGGTGTGCTCTGCAAAAGGAGTTACCCGATAATAGCCATCCTCTGTCTGCAGATAAGACTTGCCCTCTCTGGTCCGCACAGGAAACAGGACCATGGCCCTGCCTTCCTGCTTTGAAAGATAATCTGTCACAGCTTCTATATTTTCCATTAGACCCGGAATGTCCTTGAAGGCTTCCTCGCTGAGTTTCTGCAGAATGTAGCGGCGCCCGCTCTCTGTGCTGACCACATAGGTCTTATTGATCATGCCGTTGCCATAGGCTTCCACAGCCACAGGCGGTGCATCAAACTGAAATGCATCCAGTATTTTTTTCTCTATCATAATATTTCAGGCAAAAATCCTGCCCCTGCCGGGACAGGAAAATCCACCGTCCTCCTTGTCGTCTTAAGATATGATCCCTTGCTATGCTCGGAATCCACACAAATCATGATGCAAACGCATGGCTCCGCTTTAAAAAACAGCTCCGCATACGTTCGAAGGCAGAAATCCACAGATTTCCTGTCTCATTTATCCCGCCATGCAGAGAGCCTTCGCATTCCATGGAGCCTCTTCCATCGCCATCGCATAATAATGACATATTCAGCATATCCGGTCTGTTTTCTCCAGGCAAGACATATTATTTTCCGGGCTTCAGGAAAAATTCATAAGCCACAGAAAGCAGATCAGCCTGAAAATGCCTGAATGAGCACGCATAAAATCACATGTATGCAGATCAGCTGCTGGCATGTGTTCCGCCCAGGTCTCCCCTCAGATTCTCACCGGCAGCAGATGCACCTGCCCGGTGCCCTGCTTTGTCAGATAATTGACATGGTCAAAACCGGCTTCTCTGGCCGCTTCCACTGCTTCCTCAAAGCCGGCATTCAGCTGCTCCTGCCGATGGGCATCCGAACTGATCAGGATCTCCCCGCCGAGATCATGCAGAGTCTTCAGCAGAAAAGTATTGGGATAGAAATCTGCCTTTCCGGCCCGGATCTTCGCCGTGGTGCTGAGTTCAAAGGGGACTCCCTCCCTCACCAGATACTCCATGGCCTTCAGAGCCGGACCGTAGTAACGGGGATCTGCCTCATCCACATAGTGATATCTGTCATTGTATTTGCAGATCAGGTCAAAATGGCCCACAAAAGTACAGTGCAGGCGGTCATAGACCCGGGCCTCCAGATCATAATAATGAGCCGTCAGCCGATAAAAATCTCCGGCAAAATATTCCTCGCAAAGCCTGCGCAAAGTCTCCATGGAGGAATCTACAGCCATAGGCTTCTCTGTGGGCAGATCCAGCATATGGGTGGACCCGATGATATACTCCGCATCATAGGCGCAGGCGGGATCATACATATTGTCCAGTTCGATCCCCCGGAGGATCTCAATCCTGTCCTTATAAAGCTCCTGCAGGCGGCGGATCTCCGCGTAATACGCTCCGATATCCATGAAAACATTTGCATCCATGTGGCCGGAAAAACCAATCTGCGTGAAACCGCAGGCCATGGCCTGCTGCACCATTTCCTCCGGCGTGGCCTTTCCATCACAGAAGGTGGTATGCGTATGAAAATTTGCACTTATTGTCATTGGGGACGTACCCTCCTACCGTTGACAATGGGGACGTACCCTTCTGTCAACTTTTTCGCCTGTGTCACGGGAAACGTTTCTCCCTGGCGCATATCTGGTAATGCATCATCAGAGATGTTCTTCCTGACTTGTGCCTCAATGCGCCACCGAATATCACCGGGGATATGTAACACGTGTGCCAGGGAGAACCGTCCCAATAGCATTTAGTTAAACCTACACATGCGTGACACCGGGGACGTACCCTTCTGTCAACTTTTCCACTTATGCCATCTGGAAATATCTCTCCCTGATACGTACTTCCATATGCTGCCTGCAGCAGTTTTCCCTGGCGCCACCTATTACTGTAATTGGAGGTTATCTCTCTGCAATAGCCTCTACTTCGATCAGTGCCCCTTTGGGAATATTGGCAACCTCAAAGCAGGCTCTTGCCGGGCTTTCCTCGCCAAAATAACGGGCATAGATTTGATTGACTACACCAAAATCATTGATATCCTTCAGCAGAACTGTGGTCTTTACCACATCTTTGGCAGTGAAACCGGCAGCCTCTACAATGGCAATGACATTTTTCAGGGACTGCTCCGCCTGTTTTTCAATGATATTTTCCACCAGCTCGCCTGTAGCGGGGTCAACGGGAATCTGTCCGGAAACATACAACGTGCCATTCACCAGGATGCCCTGAGAATAGGGGCCGATAGCTGCGGGTGCCTTGTCTGTTGCAATGATCTGTTTCATTTCTTTTTTCCTCCTGTATCCTTTCATACTACCTTAGTTTAACATTATCTCTGCCCGCGCTCAAGTACCGATAGCTGTAGATGCCTTACCTGTTACGATAATATTTTCGAAGATCGTATTACGGATGACCGGGTGGATTCCCTCCCTATTTGATTGTTCCTTGCAGATCCCGCCGTACTTCAACTTTGGCCTTACGGCAATTCCTGGCTCTCCCCTGCTTTCCTGCCGTATTCCCACATCCAACTTACGGATGGCCAGGCGGCTTCCTTCCTATTTTTGACGTAATCCCCGGCCAGCCTTACAGCAAATTTGATCGCCTCTTGTCGATCCTGCCGTACTTCAGCTCCGGCTTTACGGCAAATCCTGCCTCCCTCCTGCTTTCCTGCTGTAATCTCAATTCATGCTTACGGATGGCCGGGCGGGTTCTTCCCTTTTTTGACGTAACCCCCGGCAAAATCAACATGGAACACTGACCTCAACTCCACTCAACTTCACAGCATCTTCACATCTTCGCCTTGGTTCTACAAATTGGTTTACAGAATTTTTCTTCTATGCTACAATGTGCCAAAGCAGATTTTTCTACTGCCGCAGAGCATGTGCTGTCGGAAGCGGTTTTCCGGCATATGTTTCATGGCACGTGCCACCGGACATGCGACAATAAAAACCGTCCCGGGTGGCACACATTTCTATCCCGCATTTCAGCGGATCTTATCTCATATCGAAAAATTCCTGCTTACCCACCAAATCAGAGCAGGACTTTCGAGCGTTTTCCATAGTCAGTCCTGCGAAATCCAAATCAAAGGAGGACACTACATGGAAAATGAGAGATTTTACAGTATCTGCAATGACTATGTCTTCAAGGCGATCATGCAGGAATGTGAGGATGTCCTGCGGGAGCTGGTGGCAGCTCTGCTGGATCTGGATGTCACTGAGATCACATCCTGTGTCATTCAGAATCCCATTCAGCTGGGCCGTGCCCTGGAGGACAAGGACTGTTTTCTGGACATCCGGCTGACGCTGAACAACAAGAAGGTCATCAACCTGGAAATGCAGGCCTGGAAAGATGTCCACTGGGTCAATCGCTCCGTCCTGTACCTGTGCAGGATCTTTGATTCCCTGAAGGTCGGCGAGGATTACAGCCTGCTGAAGCCGGTATATCACATCGGCATCCTGAATGCTGAGATCTTTCCGGATTCCAGAGAATTCTATGCAGAGTATCAGTTGATCAACCGCAAAACATGCGCATTGTACACAAATCTGCTCTCCCTGCGGGTGCTGGATCTGACAAAGGTGGATTACGCCGGAGACACTGCCCAGGACCAGCGGCTGGCCAAATGGGCCAGGATCTTCCGGGCGAAAACAATGAAAGAGCTGGAGGCCCTTTCCCTGGAGAGTGAGGTGTTTCAGACCATGGTAACACATCTGAAAAAGCTGACAGAAGACGAGGAGAACCGCCTGCAGATGGAAGCCCGGGAGGATTATGAGCGGCGCATGGCCGGACAGTTTCGCGCCGGTATGGAACAGGGCATGGAGCAGGGCATCCAGATCGGCGAAGAACGCGGCATCCAGATCGGCGAAGAACGCGGCATCCAGATCGGCCAGGCAAAGTCTATTATTGATCTGCTGAGTGCTCTGGGCGATGTTTCCGAATCTTTAAAAGCTGAAATTCTCAGAGTCACTGACCCTCAGGTTCTCAGAAAGCTGACACGGAGCGCAGCCCGGGCGGAATCTATAGAAGCATTCAAAACGATGCTCAATGAGCTTTAAACTCACTTCTTTACATTCTCCTTCCAATTCCTTTACACACTTTAGATTTTCTTTTGAATTCATACAAATTCCTGTCACAAACCCCTTGTATGATGGAACCATCAAAGAGAGCTACCGCGGTTGTACTGAAGCATCTTCTTTATGACTGCGGGACTCGACCAGAGTTTCATTTTTCATTTACATAGATCCCCCCTCATTTCAAAAAGACCTGTCGTCGGATTTGACGGCAGGCCTTTTTGGTGTCAGCAGGATACCTCAGCTTGTTTCTTGCAGGCGACTGCTTCTGAAACGGACCGGCTTACGCCAGAAGAACTGTCCCATAGCGTTTTCAAACGGCCGGCAGTGCCGGAAAGAACCGTCCCTGTTGGCACCCCAAACGGCCGGCAGTGCCGGAAAGAACCGTCCCTGTTGGCACCCCTGTTGGCACCCCGGCAAAATCAATACAGAGGACCACCTTCAACTCCACTCACTCGCACAACTTCACGTCACCGCCTTAGTTTTATATATTGGTTTACAGAATGTTTTTTCTATGCTACAATACACCGAAAGCAGATTTTTCTACTGCCGCGGAGCATATGCTATCGAAAGCGGTTTTCCGGCATATGTTGCAAGGCACGTGCCGGAAAGAACCGTCCCGGATAGCACCCGGCTGGCACACATTTCTATCCCGCATTTCAGCGGATCTTATCTCATATCGAAAAATCCCTGCTTATCCCCAAAATCAAAGCAGGACTTTCGATTATTTTCCACAGTCAGTCCTGCGAAATTCCAAATCAAAGGAGGACACTACATGGAAAACACCCATGGTACATCGCGTACCACATTTTATGATATAGACGCCTGACTTCGCCTTGCTCCCGTCAGGCTAACAAAAATTCGAATTCCCACGCCGAATAAATTCGTCGCTCCATTCGAATTTTTGTTGGGGGCTTCAAAGCATGTAAAAAAGTGTCCACACTTCCCAGGGGGAAGTGCGCCCATTTTTCACCTGCTTTGATCCCCTATATCATAAAAATGCGAGATTTTACAGTTTCTGCAATGATTATGTCTTCAAGGCAATCATGCAGGAATGTGAGGATGTCCTGCGGGAGCTGGTGG
>R14__coassemble_1301_pt1 | contig 12777 bp, 7 predicted proteins | sample R14__metabat2_high_PE_030 | metagenome-assembled genome bin R14 | reverse complement strand
CACTTGGCTCTTTTTATTTGATTTTCTAATTTACACCATTATAAGGGCTTAATCTTTTCCTCCCTGTAATTTACATGTTGCATATGTACAGATTTTCAGGCGTTGCCTCGTCAGGCTGACAAAAATGCCGGGATTTCTCCCGGCAAATGTGCTGCAAGAGGACCGGGTTCACCAGTCCTCTTGATCATTCTGTTAGCAATACTCATATTATACCCCGTACTTCAGCAGTTCTTTCCGCCTCTCCTCCGGAATCTGCAGAAGATCCATGGCTTTTTCCCTGCTGATCTGCAGCTGCTGCATCAAGGCAGCAATATCTCCGGCCTGTCCCCGAAGCTCCCCTTCTTTTCGTCCTTCTTTTCTTCCTTCTTTTCTGCCTTCTTTGCGCCCTTCTGCCAGGCCCTCTTTTCTGGCAATCTTCCGGTCCATCAGCATATCCCGCTCATAGCGCTCCTGAGCAGCCAGACGCAGCCTGATCTTCTCATCCTCTGACAGCTGTTTGACCATGGTCACCATCTCTTCCAAAGTATCCTCCTTTTCCGACAGCTGCTCCAGTTCCCGCATACTGGCTGCCTTGAAAATCCTGGCCCATCTGACCAGATCCCGGTTTTCTTCCTCACATACCTGATCCACCTGCGTCAGATCCAGCACCCGGATGCAGAACCTATCTGTATAATCTCTGCCGGTCCTGACATTCCGGATCCTGTACTCAGCATAAAACTCCGGCTCCTCCGGAAACAGCGTAAAATCCAGAATTCCGATGTGGATCGTTTCTTTCAGCTCATCATAATCGTGTCCGGCTTCCAGATGGCTATAGGCCCTGCTCCAGTAGAGCAGGGAACGCTCCGTCCAGTAGCTCTGCCTGCGGACCTGCAGCTCTAGGTTCACCGTCTTCTCATGGTTCACTTCTACTTCAAGATCCAGAATACTGTTTTTCTCATCCAGGCCGTTTCCCAGCTCAATGGGATTCCGGATCACTACAGAGGAAATCTCTTCCGGATCCATGAGCAGGAGATCTGCCACCAGCTTTTTCCGCACCTTGAATGATCTCTGCAAGACCGCGTGGAACATGTAGTCATTTGACATGCCGTAAAATTCTTGTAATGCCATACGCACCTCCTTCGTGCTAAGACGCAGGAGATACGGAGTGTTCGCAAAACCCTTCGCTGATGTTTCCGGCTGCACTGTGCCAAAAACAACTCGATGCTATGTCCGGATCTGAGGTATCTTTACTAATTTTTGCTAATGTTCCCGGCTGTATTGGGCCGGGAATAACTCGTCGCTGTGCTCAGATCTGAGATACCTTTTCTGATACTTCCGGCTTGTGGCTGCGAAAGATCTACGCTGCAAACGGTGTGCAGCAGCACAGTTTCATGGCATAAGCTCTACCCCGGACTCTCCTGCTGATAGAAATGAAATTTTGGATAAGCAAGAGATTCCGAAATGAAAATAGATATGCCTCACAAGGTGCTGCAGAAATGAACAGAATGGTCTTGCCTTTGCCGTTAGTATAACATTATGTAAATCAATATGCAATGGATTAGAGTCTGATTCTCCCGCTGTGGCAGATTCATTTCCGATCTGAAGCACGGGAAACCAACTGCTGACCCGGGCAAAACCATCGATCTTGTCAATCTGCCGGGACTGGACTGCCTGAATAGAAAGAGAATCCTCTTAATAAACGCTCCGCAGCAAAGGCTGTATACAGTTATGATACTCCGCAAAATGCAATTTCGATTTTACAGCAGGAGAATGCAGCTGGTGTATCCTGTAACCATCAACAACAACCGAAGCACAAACGCTTATGAAAGAGAGGAACGAAATATGAAAAGATTAGTGAAAACAATTCTGATTGCAGTGATCGGATACGCCGTTGGATATGGACTGACTGCAATCTTTGGAGATGCAGGTACACACATGGCTTTTGTTACCGGAATGTTCTGCGCCGGGTTTCCTTTTGGCTGGTTATTTCTTGCAAAGCATATCGGAGATATCACAATTACAGGCGGCCTGATCGGAATACTCTTTTTCATCTTCAAGTTCTCTGTATGTGTTTTCCTGGGATGGATCATTCTGCCGATTGAGCTTGTACTCTCCATTTATGAAACAATCCAGGAGCTAACTCATTCGAACGTAACTGCTTAACAGATAGCGCTAAGCAAATACCGCAGGCTCCACTCTGATGCGATCTGGACTTTGCGGGACATGTCAGCTGAATACTATGATTTATCCATATGATAAGGAAGATGTTTGGCCTCTTCCTTTTATTTTTTAACAATTGAATTTTCACCTTAATCTTATCCCGGTTTTCTGTATGTAAATGCACGCAATCAAAACATGCCGGGATTTCTCCCGGCAAATGTGTTTAAGAGGACACGATTCACCGGTCCTCTTGATCATTCTGTTAGCAATGCTCATATCATACCACGTACTTCAACAGTTCTTTCCGCCTCTCCTCCGGAATCTGCAGAAGATCCATGGCTTTTTCCCGGCTGATCTGCAGCTGCTGCATCAATGCAACAATTGCCTTTGCCTGTCCCTGAAGCTCACCTTCCTTTCTGGCGATCTTCCGGTCCATCTGCATATCTCTCTCATAGCGCTCCTGAGCAGCCAGACGCAGCCTGATCTTCTCATCTTCTGACAGCTGTTTGACCATGGTCACCATCTCTTCCAAAGTATCCTCCTTTTCCGACAGCTGCTCCAGTTCCCGCATACTGGCTGCCTTGAAAATCCTGGCCCATCTGACCAGATCCCGGTTTTCTTCCTCACATACCTGATCCACCTGCGTCAGATCCAGCACCCGGATGCAGAACCTATCTGTATAATCTCTGCCGGTCCTGACATTCCGGATCCTGTACTCAGCATAAAACTCCGGCTCCTCCGGAAACAGCGTAAAATCCAGAATTCCGATGTGGATCGTTTCTTTCAGCTCATCATAATCGTGTCCGGCTTCCAGATGGCTATAGGCCCTGCTCCAGTAGAGCAGGGAACGCTCCGTCCAGTAGCTCTGCCTGCGGACCTGCAGCTCTAGGTTCACCGTCTTCTCATGGTTCACTTCTACTTCAAGATCCAGAATACTGTTTTTCTCATCCAGGCCGTTTCCCAGCTCAATGGGATTCCGGATCACTACAGAGGAAATCTCTTCCGGATCCATGAGCAGGAGATCTGCCACCAGCTTTTTCCGCACCTTGAATGATCTCTGCAAGACCGCGTGGAACATGTAGTCATTTGACATACCATAGAATTCTTTTGATGCCATACGCACCTCCTTCGTGATAAGACGCAGGAGATACTGAGTATTCGCAAAACCCTTCGCTGATGTTTCCGGCTGCACTGTGCCAAAAATGACTTGTTGCAATGCCCGGATCTGAGATACCTTTACTGATGTTTCCAGCTGCACTGTGCCAAAAACAACTCGATGCTATGTCCGGATCTGAGGTATCTTTACTAATTTTTGCTAATGTTCCCGGCTGTATTGGGCCGGGAATAACTCGTCGCTGTGCTCAGATCTGAGATACCTTTTCTGATACTTCCGGCTTGTGGCTGCGAAAGATCTACGCTGCAAACGGTGTGCAGCAGCACAGTTTCATGGCATAAGCTCTACCCCGGACTCTCCTGCTGATAGAAATGAAATTTTGGATAAGCAAGAGATTCCGAAATGAAAATAGATATGCCTCACAAGGTGCTGCAGAAATGAACAGAATGGTCTTGCCTTTGCCGTTAGTATAACATTATGTAAATCAATATGCAATGGATTAAAGTCTGATTCTCCTTTGTTTTCCATAAAGGCGACCCGCAGCAAAGGATGCATCTCCCTGCTGCGGGTCGTCTGTTCGTCTGCTCTCCGGCAGAGTCTTATGTCCTTTTGTTACTTCACAACCACCTTGATGGTCACCGTCTTGCTCGCCGCTTTATAATTGGTGGAGGCAGCCGCGGAAACCTTCACCTTGATCTTATAGGTTCCCTTAGGCGTACCCTTTTTGACTGTGATCTTGCCCGTGGTCTTGTTGAGGCTCAGATACTTCTTTGCTTTGCCGGTGACATACTTGCTGATCTTATAAGTCAGCTTGCCCTTGCCGGTGACAGAAGCACCGATGGAGAAAATCTGCTTTGCCTTCTTCACCTTGGCAGCCTTGATGGTTTTGGCCGTCGTCTTTACAGTAATGGCAGCTGCTTTTTTATTGATCACCAGTTTTGCAGTGGTGCTGTTACCCCAATACTCCTCATCCGCGGCAACTACGGCTTTCACATAATAGGTACCGGCATACTTCGGTGCTCCGCCTTTAGCAGCTGCTCCATTGGCTGACTTTGTGGTCTTTTTACTGCAGTCCTTATCCGTATAATAGGTGTAAGTAACCTTTCCGGTATTGCCTGTTACCTTTGCTGTTCCGATGGAAATCGTCTTTCCGCTATAGGTTGCAGTTTTGGCGGACAGGATGATCGATGATGTCTTCTTTGCAGAAGCGCCCTGCACTTCCTGCACTTTATAAGATGTTCCATTCCCACTGTTCAGTATGATTTCAACGTTGGAGTTCTGGTCAAAAGCATCATCTCCCAGGTTTGAGAACAAGCTGGTATCCGTGTTTTTCACCGAAATGGTCGTCAGGCTGACGCAGCCGGAAAATGCGCCCGCGCCTATGGAAGCCAGAGCCACCTCATGGGCTGTGACATTTGTCAGGGATTTACAGCCATTAAAGGCATTCTCCGGAATCACTGAGATTCCTCCCAGGGAATATACATCAGTCAGATTGGCAAAATTCCGGAAGGTTCCTGCCTCCATGGTAGTTACGCCAAGGTAAATCTCCAGACTGACTGCCTTTTCTTCGTGCTTTTCCACCGCAGCTCTTTCTATGGATGTGACATCACTTTTCATGATTACAGAACCGCTGCTGCGGTCAATTTCATAGCCGGATTCAACACTTGCAAGCGAAACACTGGATGTCGAAACATCGGCATTGCCTGCATCCACAAGGGCAAACTCTGCAGTATCCGTGATCACCAGGTGCGTACCATCTCCATTGTATTCCACCAATGCACAGGTTTTGGCATCATCATCCAGGATCTGATATTTGTTACCATCCAGTGCTGTGTAGATCTCGCCCTTCTCCAGCTTTTTCAGTTCAGCAAAGATACAACCCCTGCTGTCTGCCAAATCCTCTGCTGCAGTGTTTCTATAACCGTAAATCCTTGTCAGACTGCTACAGGCATAAAAAGCATCGCTGTCAATACTGGTCACTTTCGCATGAATCACGATACTCTCCAAACTACTACAGCCATAAAAGGCATACTTCGGTATAGTGCGCAGTTCATAAGGCAATTCCACTTCTGTCAGGCTGCTGCAGGCATAAAAAGCATTGCTGCCTATTGTCCACACCGTTGCCGGAATCCATACACTCTCCAGACAACTGCAGCATTCAAACGTACTCTTCGGTATCTCTTCCAATCCGTAGGGAAGTTCTGCCTCCTTCAGTCTGCGACACTCACGGAATACACACTCTCCCAATTCCTGCACCGCTGACATACTTATATTTTTCAGTCCAATACAGTTGGAAAAGGCATAGCTACCGATACTTTCCACCTGAGGCAATGTAATCTCTGTAATTCTTGAACAGGAGTCAAAGGCATAGCTGCCTATTGTCTCTACAGTTGCCGGAATTCGTACGCTCTCCAGGCTGCTGCAGTTCTGAAACGCCTTGTCGAGAATCTCCTTTAATCCTTCCGGCAGGTCTACTTCTGTCAGACTGCTGCAGGCTGAAAATGCATTGCTACCAATGCTTATCACTGTCGAAGGAATCACCATACTCTCCAAGTTGCTGCACGCTGAAAATGCATTAGCTGGGATATTCTCAACGCCCTCGCTTATCACCAGATTCCGCACAGAATCCCCATATTCTGTCCAGGGATATGTCTCCGCATCCGCCATATTTCCGCTGCCGCTGAGAGACAGGGTCCCATCCGATGCCAGACTCCAGCTGATATTCTCACTGTAAATGCCGGAAAAACTATTTTCTTTCTCTTCTGGATCCTTCAGACTACAGCCTGTAATCTCCCCTGCCGCTTCCTCCGCCGCGGTATTCCCATAGCCATACACCGTGGTCAGGCTATTGCAGCCACTGAAAGCATTACTGGCAATGCTAGTCACTGTCGCCGGAATCAACACACACTTCAGACTGCTGCAATTATAGAAGGCATAAGACAGTATCTCCGTCAGTCCTTCCGACAGTTCCACATTCGTTAAGCTGCTGCAATATTGAAATGCACATTTGTCCAAGGTTATAACATGCGTCAGATCAATCTCTGTAAGAGCACTGCACTGCGAAAAGGCTTTGTATCCAATCTTTGACACTGTAGTCGGCATCTCCACATGCTTCAGATTTCTGCAGTCAGAGAAAGCATAAGAAGGTATCTCTTTTAAACTTTCCGGCAATTCCACCCCTGTCAGGCCACTGCAGCCGTAAAAAGCAGACTGACCAATCTCTCTGACCCCGTCCATCCCACGGATTTCTCTCATCCATTTGTATCCTTCAAATGCGCTGGCTGGAATATTCTCAATACCTGCACCTATTTCCAGGCAGTGCACCTGCTTCAAGTACTCTGTCCATGGATATGATGTCTCTGCCGGAGTGAAATCCCCACTGCCATCAATGGTCAGAATACCATCGCTCTCCAGTTTCCAGCTAAGATCACCGTAGGTGCCACTCGCTATAACAGTTGCAGCAAGGCTCTCATCCTTTTCTGAAGGATTCTTCAGACTACAGCTGACAATTTCATTTGCCAGATCTTCCGCCAGGGTATTCTCATAGCCATAGATTGTTGCCAGTCGGTAGCAGGCAAAAAATGCTTTGTCATCCACGCTCTCCACCATTGCCGGAATCAGAATGCTCTCCAGATTGCTGCAATACTGGAATGCACTGTAACCAATCTCTGTCACTGTGTCCGGAATCTGAATATATTCCAGTCTACTGCAATATGCAAACATATAGCCCGAGATCTCCGTCAGACCCTTCGATAGTTCCACCTCCGTCAAACCACTGCAATAAGCAAAAACCGATCTGCCAATACAACTCAAAGATGCCGGAAGCTGTACCCTTGTCAGACTGCTGCAGTTCTGAAATGCACCATCTTTCAAACTTTTTACGGACGACAAACGGATATCAGTCAGACTACTGCACTTATAAAATGCATAGCTGTCGAACGCTTCCACTCGAGACAGATCAATCTCAACAAGGCTACTGCAAGAGTCAAACGCACTATTGCCAATGCTTGTTACAGTCTCCGGAATCTGAATTCTCTTCAAACTGCTGCAGTCTGCAAAAGCGCAGGAAGCTATTTCCGTCAGGCCCTCCGGCAGTTCCACATCTGTCAGATTGCTGCACCCTTCAAACGCTCTATAACCGATGCTTGTTGCTGCCTCAGGAATCTGAATATTCATCAGCCTGCTACAATCTTCGAAAGCGCAGGCAGCTATTTCCGTCAGGTCCTCCGGCAGTTCCACATCTGTCAGATTGCTGCATCCTTCAAACGCTTTGGCCGGAACATTCTCAATCCCCTCGCTGATCACCAGATGCTTTACCGATTCCCTGCATTCTTCCCACGGATAGGTCTCATCTTCTGCAGGTTCTGCAATGCTGCCACCGCCGGCGAGGGCGTAGAGGGTCAGAGTACCGTCTGTGCCGTCCAGTCTCCAGCCAATCGTCTCTCCGTAAACACCGGACAGACTCTCCTCCTTTGCAGAATCCCCTCCCTCTGTTAAATCATCTCCCTCTGATGAATCATCTTCCTCCCCCGGATTTTCTTTCTCCGCAGGATCCTTCAGACTACATCCCATCTCTTTTGCCAGGTCCTCCGCAACTGTACCCTCATAACCATAGATTGTAGTCAGACTACTACAGGATTCAAACGCACCATTGTCAATGCGTGTTACAGTCTCCGGAATCTGAATTCTCTTCAAACTGCTGCAGCCTGAAAATGCACCACGGCAGATGTACTTCACTGTCTCCGGGATCCATATGCTTTTCAGGTTGTCACAACCGCTGAAAGCATATTCCTGTATGCTATCCAACCCGTCCGGCAATTCCACCTCTGCCATACTGTAGCAATAAGCAAAGGCATGTTCAAGAATTGTCGTTACTGTCGACGGAATCTGTATGCTTTTCAATTTTATACAGCCGTAAAAAGCATAGTCACATATCTCTTCCAGCCCATCTGGCAGCTCTATTTCCATCAAGCTTCCGCATTCATCAAATGCATAACTGCCAATACTCTTCACCGTATCCGGAATGTGCACGCTCTTTAAACTGAGGCAATACCAAAAAGCTCCGTCCGGTATGTCAGTTATCCCTTCCGGTAACGTTGCTTCGGTCAGACGCCTGCAGAAGGAAAATGCATACGCGCTGATCTCCCCAACCTGAGACAGGTCAATCTTCTTCAAATTGCTACAGCCATAAAAGGCATATTCCCCAATACTGATCACATTTTCTGGAGCAGTCTCTGCATTCATCCTTTCGATGTGAACCTCACGAAGTGCGCTAAAGCCTCTGAAAGCATTCTTTGCGATGCGTGTACAAGATGCTCCGTCTGTGACATCAATATTGACCGTGTTGATGGTAGACGCATATTCACGCCACTGGGCAGTATCCTTGCTTCCAAAGTCTTCCATGTCACCACTACCCCTAAGATACAGAGTCTGACTGGAAGTATAGACCCAAAGCCAGTTGCCATAACAATTGTATTCGACGATTTTTTCCCCTGCATCCACAATCTCAGCTAACATAACCTCTTCCGAAAAATCCAGTACCGAGGCCACGATATCTTCCTCATCCCCTGCGGCAGCAGATATCTCCCCTACATCTTCAGTTGTGACAACATTCTCCTCTTCCTGCAGATCTTCTCCCTGTCCGGATGTATCCTCTGCCCCATCGACAGATGCATCATCATCCTCATCATCGACAGACGAATTCTCACCGCCGTTCATAACGGTTTCACCGGCTGTATCATCCACTGTATTCTCCGTCAGTTCATCCCCCATGGCATCCACGGCCTCTGTCTCTCCGGCATCCGGCTCGGATGGATTTTCTGCTGGCCGGGACTCCTCCAAGGAATTAACAGACATATTTTCCGCATATACTGTTATATTGCAGGATAAGGTCATGGCAGCTGCCATACCAGCGGCCAGAACCCGTTTGATCTTTCCGTACTTCATCCTACTCCTCCTTTGCCAGTCCCTCTACCAGATAGAGATTTCCCTCAGTATCCCTGTAAACTTTGCCGTATTCTTCGTACACTTCCCCATCCAGAGCGGAAGCATCCACCACCAGATCCGGTTCTTCCTCCAGCAGATTGTTTTCGTCCACTTCCACCTGGGTCAGCCCTACCTGATCGTTATCTTTCAGATCGATGTTCCAGAAGGCGATCATGGCACTCATGATGCCCACTGCCAGTACCAGCATCACATCCGACAGATTTGCCATGTTCTCCAGAGGATTTGGCAGCTGCCGGTCCTCTGTCAGCAGATCCTCTTCCAGATCCCTGTGAAATCTATTCTGCATCTTTCAAAATCTCCAAAATACATTCGGTCAGTGTTTCCTGAATGGACAGATAATCCGCATACCATTTTCTCCGGACATAGGAGACCAGCATGGCCACAGCTGCGCAGAGGATACCGGCAATGGTGGTATCAAAAGCCGTCAGCAGGGAAGCTGACAGGATCTCTGTCTCACCGCTTCCCAGGGCCTGAATGCCCGGGCCCAGAGGGATCAAGGTGCCCAGAAGTCCCAGCATGGGACCCAGACGGGCGATCAGGTCTGTCCTTTTGATCCTGGTCTGCCACACTGCTCTTTCCTGCTCCAGCAGCCGCAGGGCAAGCGCCTCCCGCATCTTCACGGTGAAGTCCGGATGATGCAGCAGCTCGGTCAGGGCTTTTTTCTGCCTGCCCAGCAATCCGCTGTGGCGAATACATTCCTCCCTATCCGTTTCCGGTCTGCGAAGCTCCTCCATCAGCACAGGCATGGAAACCTTCAGATGCCGGTGCTCCGTAAAGATCTCAGCGATCAGACTGCCCAGAATGGCCAGGGTCACAATGATCAGCGCGATCAGCAGGAACAGAATGGGCTTCTCCATAATTTCTGCGATCTGTCTCAATAGATTGCTCATGACTTCTTATCCTTTAATTCTCTTCTGTAATTCAGCAGCATAGCTGCGCTTCCCAGAAACAGACTGCCCAGAATGAGGATGGGCAGAGCTTCCCAGTCAACATTCTCCGGCAATATCTCAGCCTCTTCTATCTGCACTGCATCCACACTTTCCACCCTGTCCATGGGGATCAGGTGAACATTTGCGGATGCTGCAGAAGCTGTCTCCTCCTGGGTGGTCAGTTTCTCCTTCGTATCTGAAGTAGTTTCTTCCGCACGCCGTGAGTTTCTCTCTGCACCTGCCTCATCTGTGGCCATTTCCTCTTCATCTGCTTCGGCCTCTTCCTGTGATTCTGCTGGATACACTTCCTCCGTCAGCTGCTCCTCTTCAGAGGCAACATCGTCTGATATATCGTCCACAGATTCTTCCTCATCAGACAGCTCCACCGGGGAATCTATTTCTTCTGTATCCACAACCTCCGACCCATCCTCTGCCGGGTCCGCATCCACCGGAATGTCATCTGCCGGATCTGATCCGCTGCCGGTACTGTCATCTGCATCTTCTTCCTCTCCATCCGACCCTCCGGATGCATCATCTGAAGATTCGGTCTTCTGCACCGTCAATGTTCTGGAAAATGTGTAGTCCCCTATGGTCAGGGTCATGGTGATCTCCATGTCATTTTCCAGGACATCACACATCAGCCATACATCCCAGTCCTCAGGAATTGCTGTATCCACAGCATCCAAAGGTGTAGTCTCAAAGGTATAGCTTCCCTGATCCACCAGTGAATCAAGTTCATCAAAATCCAGTCCCTCTGCATCCGGTATGCCCCGACGAAGTTGAATGGATTCCTGCCCTTCTTCAACAACCAGTATATCCCCGTCCTCAATCGAACAACCGGAGTTCGCCCGTACTTCCAGCGGGTATTCCTCTCCCGCCCGGCAGACCTTCGCCGCACACAGGAAAGCCAGCCCCGCTGCGCTGAACAGGCACAGGATGCGCAGAACCCACATGCGCTGATACAGAATCTTCTTTCCCCGGACACTCTCCTGCAGACCGGCCTTTCCATGGTCTTTTCGCTGCACTCTCCTTACTCGAACATCTTCATACAAGTCGTACCCCATCCTCTGCCTCACCTGCCTTCCACAGTCAGATCCGGGCAGCCGGAGAAGCATTCATCTTCAGTATATTCCGTTCCGGCTCCCACGGAGACAAGCTGCAGATGGTCACAATAGGCAAAGGCCTGCACCTCTATGACCCGCACATTGTCCGGTATGACCACTTCTGTCAATCCGCTGCAGTAGGCAAAGGCGCTCTCCTGGATCACGATCAGAGAATCCGGCAGCTCGATCTGCTGCAGAGTCTGACAATCCGCACAGCAGGAAGCCGGTATGGTCTTCAGCCCCTCCGGAAAATGCAGCTGTTCCAGGGACCTGCACTGGTAAAATGCATAGCTTCCCATTTCCTGCACCGTATCCGCCACCTGGAACTGTGTCAATTCTCCGCAGCCGTAAAAGGCGCTGTTGCCGATGGAAGTCAGTCCCGCGCCGCCATCCACATGAGTCAGAGCGGTACAGCCCCGGAAAACCTCTGACCGCAGTTCCGTCACCTTTTCCGGAATAGAGATCTGCCGCAGACTCTGGCAATCCCGGAAGGCATCCCTGCCGATGGACGCCAGCTGCTCCGGCAGATCGATCTCCTCCAGCTTGCTGCAGCCGGAGAAGGCTGCTTCGCCGATGGAAACCACACTGTCCGGCAGCTCCACGGACGTCAAAGCGGGACAATCCGCAAACATTTCGTCCTGGATCTCTGTAATATCTTCTGTGAATTCCACCCTGGTGATACGGTTCTGTACCGCCGGATCCAGAAATGTGATCTGCTCCACCGTCTCACTGCCATCCGTCCGCAGCAGGCCGTTTCCATTGATGGAGGAACCTGCATCCAGCTGGGTAAAGACCAGGCTGTTCCAGGCATGACGGATGCCCAGGGGAATCCCCACAGCACAAGCAGCGATCACTACTGTCAGCAGGACCGCTTTGCGTATGGTCTTCTTCTTTTCATAACTGATATCCTGCTTCTTTTTGACAGGTTTTCTTCTGACCTTGTAGGTCCCCAGCTTCAGTCTCCACAGATCTTCCTTCAGCTGGCCGGCGGTCTTGTACCGTTTATCCGTGGCAAAGGCGCAGGCCTTGAGAATGATCTCCGATAAGCCTTCTGATGCATCCACCGGATCCGGCAAAGCCTCTCCTTTCATTCGCCGGTGCAGGGCCTCTTCCAGATCCGAAAAGCTGATCATGCCTTTTTCTACGGGAACAAAAGGTTCCCGGCCCCGGTTCATCAGCTGATACATGATCAGACCCAGGGAATAAATATCCACCTGACCCCCGTAAGCGGAACCACTGTAGAGCTCCGGCGCCATGTATTTGAAGGTACCCTTGATGGTATTGGTGGAGGTCGTGTCCAGTCGCTTGGCGATGCCGAAATCGCTAAGCTTGAAGCCTCCCTCCTCCGTAACCAGAATATTGTCAGGCTTCAGATCCCGGTGGACGATATGCTGCCGCTCGCATTCCTCCAGAGCACCACAGATATCCAGACCCAGCCGGATGACCTTGTCTTCATCGAAATTGATGGAGGTCAGCTCTTCCAGCA
>R14__coassemble_1295_pt1 | contig 12859 bp, 11 predicted proteins | sample R14__metabat2_high_PE_030 | metagenome-assembled genome bin R14 | reverse complement strand
AAAATGTCTCCGAAAAGACATTTTCACTCCCGCCATGAAAAAACTACGGAAAGACTCCGATGTTCCGCCACCCCGGAGCCTGTTTCAGAGGCAGTCGCTTGCGCGAAGGAGAGGTGGCAGGCAATCTCTTTTCGAAGTCTTAGAAAATGTCTCCGGTTAGATGAATGCAGATGGCAGGAAGGAGAGAGACCAGATGTTTGACAAGGTGAAAATGAATCTGGAGAAAAACGGATTTCAGGTATCGTGTTTTAAGACTGCAGAGGATGCGGCGGCATATCTGGATCAGAAGATCGATGGAAGCACGGTGGGCTTCGGCGGATCCGGTACCCTGCAGAAGCTGGGCATCTATGAGAAACTGAAGTCTCACAACCGGGTCTTCTGGCACTGGAAGAAAGAGGACCAGCCGGAGAACTGCGACATTTTCCGGGAGGCCCAGACAGCGGATGTCTATCTGTCCTCGGTGAATGGACTGGCGGAGACAGGGGAGATCATCAATATCGATGGCGTAGGCAACCGGGTGGCAGCCACTCTGTACGGACACAGAAAAGTATATCTGGTGGCCGGCAGAAATAAGCTGGCAGCAGATTTTTCAGCTGCTCTGTACCGGGCCAGAAACATCGCTGCCCCCCTCAATGCCAGGCGTCTCAATAAAAAGACCCCATGTGTAGCAACGGGTCGCTGCATGGACTGCAGCAGTCCGGACCGGATCTGCCGGGAGCTGTCCGTGCTCTTGCGCTGTCCGCTGGGAGGAGATTATGAGATCGTTCTGATCGATGAGGAGCTTGGATTCTGAAGCATTGTATTTTTTAAATTCTGAAAATGATGTGGTTCCCTGCTTTGTGATGAGAGGCGATGAGGGAAGATTCCGTCAATGAGATCAATAGCACAAATAGCATAAAGAACGCAAACAATAGAAGAGGAGTTGTTATGAGCGCAAAATTTACAGGAAGCCGCAAGTATGTGGCTTCAGATGAACTGATGAACACTGTCAACATTGCCATTGCCCTGCAGAAGCCCGTTCTGATCAAGGGAGAGCCCGGCACCGGCAAGACCATGCTGGCCCAGGCCGTGTCAGAAGCCCTTGGCAAGGAGCTGCTGATCTGGAATATCAAATCCACCACCAAGGCCCAGGATGGCCTGTATGTTTATGATGTGGTGCAGAGACTGTATGACAGTCAGTTCGGTACCTCCGGCGTGGATGACATTCAGAAATATATCAAGCTTGGTAAGCTGGGTGAGGCATTTTCCTCGGAAAAGCAGGTGGTCCTGCTGATCGACGAGATCGATAAGGCAGACCTGGAATTCCCCAATGACCTGCTCTGGGAGCTGGACCGCATGGAGTTTTATATTCCGGAAACCAAGGAGACCATTAAAGCAAAGCAGCGTCCCATCGTGATCATTACTTCCAATGCGGAGAAAGAACTGCCGGATGCTTTCCTGCGCCGCTGCGTCTTCCATTATATTGATTTCCCGGATGAGACCCAGATGGAGGAGATCATCAACGTGCATTTTGACCAGCTGGATGACAAGCTGGTCAAACAGGCTCTGTCTGCCTTCTATGAGATCCGTCAGCTGCGGGGCATCGAGAAGAAGCCCAGTACTTCTGAGCTGATCGACTGGATCCGCGCTCTGGTAGCCGGCGGCGTCAATCCCAAGAAGATCAAGGACAGGATCCCCTATGCCGGAGTCCTGCTGAAGAAGGACAAGGATCTGAACACTCTGAGAAGAATGCGGTGATAGCTTATGTTTCTGAAATTCTTTTATCTTTGCAGAACCAGGGGTCTGGACGTGTCCATCAATGAATGGATGACCCTGCTGGAAGGCCTGGAAAAGGGCCTGCATCATTCCTCCCTGACCGGTTTTTATGAGCTTTGCCGGGCGGTTCTGGTAAAAAATGAGACAGACTTCGACCGGCTGGATCAGATCTTTCTGGAATTTTTCCATGATGTTCCCTTCAAGGAGGAGATCCCGGAGGAACTGATGGACTGGCTGAACCATCCCACGGAGCGGCTGGCCCAGGCCATTGAAGAACTGAAGGCCATGGGCTTTTCCGATGAGGATCTGGATGAGATCCTGAAAAAGCTGCGGGAGAGGATCGAGGAGCAGACGGAAGAGCACAATGGAGGCAATTACTGGGTAGGTACCTCCGGCAGGTCTCCCTTCGGCAACAGCGGCTGGCATCCTAATGGTCTGCGGGTGGGCGGCACCGGGCAGTATCGGACCGCTATGGCGGTTGCCGGCGAGCGGAAGTTCCGGGATTTCCGAAAGGATAACAAGCTGGATATCCGCCAGTTCCAGATGGCTTTCCGTACCCTGCGGCAGCTTTCCTATGAGATGGAGACAGCAGAGGAGGAGCTGGATGTGGACGGCACCATCCGGGATACCTGTGACAATGCCGGTACCCTCAAGCTGCGCTACCGCCCGCCCCGGAAGAACACAGTCAAGCTGCTGCTCTTCATGGATTCCGGCGGCTCCATAGAATATTACTCCGGTCTGTGCAGTATGCTCTTTCAGGCTGCCCATGAATCCAATCATTTCAAGGAGCTGCACACTTACTATTTCCACAACTGTATCTACGAAGAGGTCTTCACCCACCCTTACATGCGGTACGATGACAGGATCTCCACGGATTATCTGTTGAAGAACTATGGAAGTGAGTACAAGGTCATCATCGTGGGGGATGCTCAGATGAACCAGTCAGAGCTCTGGAGCCCCAGGTACAACTGGCGGACCATGACTTCCATCCGGGAGACCGGCGTGGACTGGCTCAAGCGGATGCAGAGTCATTTTGAGCATCTGGTCTGGCTGAATCCGGAACCCCGTCCCCAGTACAAGAACTACTGGACAGAGACTCATCTCTTCCTGGCGGATATGTTTCCCATGTATGAGCTTTCTCTGGATGGTCTGGAACGGGCCATGAAGAAACTCATGTGATGAGGGAACTCAGGCAATGCAGAAACTCATGGGATGAGAAAATTCAGGTAATACAGAACAGAAGCAAAGTTTCAGAGCACGAGGAAAACAAAGCGGGTCGGTAATCAGACAAAGGATTGCAAACCGATTCACGGAGCGGGAGGAAGAACTGTAAACCAGTTCACAGAGCAGGAGGAAGAACTGTAAATCGGTTCACAGAGCAGGAGGAAGAACTGTAAACCGATTCACAGAGCAGGAGGAAGAACTGTAAACCGGTTCACAGAGCAGATAGAAGCCGGAACCGGGTGGATCGGGAGACTGCCGAATCCCAAGGTTGAAAAACCCTATATTCAATGGTAGAATATTCTTAGTTTTTAGATAAATGAGGTATCTACTTATGAAAAGAATCATGTTAAAGCTGAGCGGCGAAGCTCTGGCAGGAGAGAAGAAGACCGGCTTTGATGAGGCCGAGTGCCTCCGGGTAGCCAAACAGGTCAAGGTCCTGGTGGATGAGGGCACACAGGTGGCCATCGTCATCGGCGGCGGAAACTTCTGGCGGGGACGCACCAGCAAAAATATCGATCGCACCAAGGCAGATCAGATCGGCATGCTGGCCACCGTGATGAACTGCATCTATGTTTCTGAGATCTTTCGATCTCAGGGCATGAAGACTGATGTCATGACACCCTTCACCTGCGGCGCCTTCACCCGTCTGTTCTCCAAGGATGCCTGCAATGCGGCATTTGCCCATGGCAAAGTCCTTTTCTTTGCCGGCGGCACAGGGCATCCGTATTTTTCCACAGACACTGGCACAGTCCTTCGGGCTATTGAGATCGAGGCAGAAGAGATCCTCCTGGCCAAGGCCATTGACGGTGTCTATGACAAGGATCCCAAGGTGCATGCAGATGCTGTGCGGTATGACACCCTGACTATCGAGGAAGTGGTGGAAAAGAAGCTGCAGGTAGTGGATCTGACAGCATCGATCCTGGCCATGGAAAACAGGATGCCCATGCGGGTCTTCAGTCTCAATGAAGAGGACAGCATTATCAATGCCGCTCACGGCACAGCCGGCGGTACAGTGGTTACAGTGTAAAGAAAAAGATATCCAATAAATAAGGGAGGTTCCATATGAGCGCAAGAGTAGAAGCTTACGAAACCAAAATGAACAAGACCATCGACAACCTGAACAGCGAGCTGAATACCATCCGTGCAGGTCGTGCAAATCCCCACGTGCTGGATCGTATCACCGTAGATTATTATGGATCTCCGACACCGCTGCAGCAGGTGGCAAATGTGACTGTTCCGGAAGCACGCATGATCCAGATCCAGCCCTGGGAGGCAAAGATGGTGAAAGAGATCACCAAGGCCATTCAGGTTTCTGACATTGGTATCAACCCCAACACAGATGGCAAAGTGATCCGCCTGATCTTCCCGGAGCTTACTGAGGATCGTCGTAAGGAACTGACCAAGGATGTCAAGAAAAAGGGAGAGGCTGCCAAGGTAGCCATCCGCAACATCCGTCGTGACGGAAATGACCACTTCAAGAAGCTGGACAAGGAAGACGTATCCGAAGACGAGATCAAGAATCTGCAGGATGAGATCCAGAAGCTGACAGACAAGTTCATCAAAGAGATTGATGGCATGGTAGATGCAAAATCCAAGGAGATCATGACTGTATAATAGTTCAGGGGGCAGAGAATCCCGCTTTGATGACTTGATTGAAAACCAAACACATGTATGAATGATTACCGGAGTGGATTTGTTCCCTCCGGTAATTTTTTAGAATGAACTATGAGGGTCAGAACGATTTTGATCGAAAAATCCGACGCTTGACGATGCAAGATTCATCTCCTATCATAGTAGATGACATGAATTTGTTCCTGCGTCTGACGGATTTGATCAGCAGGCAGGAAACAGATCCGGCAGGAGGTGAGTGGAAAATGGGAATTTATTTTAATCCGACCAATCAAAGCTTTCAAAAAGACAGAATTTTGAAGCAAAGAACTGCTGTCAGAAACCCGGATTGTTTCAGAAGGCAGTTCTTCGCTTATGTAATATTATGAATTTTGAGAAGATCAGACATGAGAAAAAGATTACTTGGAAAAAACAGGATTATATGTAAGTGAGCATTGTCACTTTCCGTTACGTCGAAGTGAACGAAAAACTTTGATGTTCGCCGCCTCCAGGCCTGTTTTAGAAGGGATCGCTTGCGCGAAGGAGGTGGTGATGAGACTTGACGATAGCGGACTCGTCCAATATCATAGAAGGAAGACAGAGAGGAAGGAGACCTGTCCGATGTTCGGCGCGGGTACAGGAGCGTTTGGAAACTATCCACCATCTGAAGAAAGCGGGTTTTCACCTGCGACAAACGAAAGGTTTTAACTTATGAATATACCGGAGAAAGTACCGCAGCATATCGCCATCATTCTGGATGGCAACGGCCGCTGGGCCAAGGCCAAAGGCAGACCCAGGACCTATGGTCATGCTGTAGGCGCGGATAACCTCGAACATATGGCAAATTATATCTGCGATATCGGCGTGAAGTATCTGACGGTCTACGCCTTTTCCACGGAAAACTGGAAGCGGTCCATGGAGGAGGTAGGTGTTTTGATGAACCTGTTCCGCCGCTATCTGAAGCATTGTATGAAGAGCGCCAGGGAACGGCAGATGAAGGTTACCATCATCGGTGACAAGGCCGGCTTGCCCAAAGATCTGCAGAAGACCATCCGGGAGCTGGAAGAGATGTCGGCAGGCTATGACAAGATGCACCTGCAGATCGCTCTGAACTACGGCAGCAGGGATGAGATTTTGCGGGCGGTGACCGGATTGGCAGGGGATGCCAGAGCAGGCAGACTGCCGGAAGGCAAAGTTACGGAAGAACTCTTTGACTCTTATCTGGACACGGCCGGCGTACCTGCACCGGATCTGCTGATCCGTACCAGCGGAGAGCAGCGCCTTTCCAACTTTCTGCTCTGGCAGCTGGCCTATTCTGAATTCTATTTCACAGATGTAGCCTGGCCGGCTTTCCATGAGGAGGAACTGCATGAGGCCATCGACTGGTTCTTCCACAGAGACAGGCGATACGGCGGCATTGCCGGACAGTCCGGCGGCGGAGGATTGAAAAATGTTTAAGACAAGACTGATCAGTGGTATCGTTCTGGTGGCACTGGCATTACTGACCATCATCACGGGAGGCTGGGTACTTTTCTTCACCACGCTGGCTTTGTCCCTGATCGGAGCCGGTGAGCTTTTTGCAGCCATGGGCGTCCATGAAAAAGGAACTGTAAATCTGCTGGAACTGGCAGGATATCTGAGCATTGGTCTTTTTTACCTTTCCCTGCGCATCAATTACGCCACCTTCCAGATGGCATTTCTGATCCTGGGTCTGGTGCTGATCATGGCAGTCTATGTATTTTCCTACCCCAGATATCATGCCCATCAGGTGATGGCTACCTTTTTTGCCGTGATCTATGTTGGTGTCATGCTGTCTTATATCTATCAGTGTCGCCTGCTGGGAAATGGCCAGATCGTGGTCTGGCTGATCTTTCTGGCTTCCTGGGGATGCGATACCTGTGCTTACTGCGCGGGCATGCTGCTGGGCAAGCACAAGATGGCTCCTGTCCTCAGCCCCAAGAAATCTGTGGAGGGTGCCATTGGCGGCGTCATTGGCGCAGTAGCACTGGGCGCCATTTTTGCGGCAATATTTGGGGAGTCCATTCCTGGTTATATGATCATCTGCGGCGTTGGTGCCCTGATCTCCATGGTGGGAGACCTGGCAGCTTCTGCCATCAAGAGAAATATGCAGATCAAGGATTATGGCAAGCTGATCCCGGGACACGGTGGTGTCCTGGACCGCTTTGACAGTGTGATCTTTATTGCGCCTGTGATCTATTATCTTGCGGTTTTTCTGGGATAGAGATTTCGTTTAAAAAAACAGAAATTTTTGTTAACCAAACGAGATAAGTGAGACAGGAAATCTATGGATTTCCGTCTTCGAACTTATGCAGAGCAGCTAAGCGAAGGCAGGTGTCTGCATCATGAAATGTGGTGTAGCAGAAGTCATATAAAATATGAATGTTCTCAGCATGGCGGAATAAATGAGACGGGGAATCCAAATATTTCCGCCTTTGAGCCAACGCAGAGCAGTATGAAGCATGAAGGCGGGCATCTACATCATGATGTGTGGTGTCGCGGAAAGCACGGCATATCAGTTTTGGGTACATTAGAAGAGTAAAGTCGGAAAATGGGCGCAGTTGCTCCTTGTGGGCGAATGCGCACTGCTTTTGAGTATATATAAAGGGAGATATCATGAAAAAATATGCAATCCTGGGTTCTACCGGGTCCATCGGCACACAGACTCTGGATATCATCCGTAGAAATGAAGACATGGAAGTAGTGGCCCTGAGCGCCGGCAGCAATATCACCCTGCTGGAAGCCCAGGCTAGAGAGTTTCAGCCGGAATTTGTGGCAGTTTCAGAAGAAGCAAGGGCCGCAGACCTGCGGCAGCGTCTGGCAGATACCGGCATCCGGGTCCTTTCCGGCATGGAGGGTCTGTGCCAGGTGGCGACACATCCGGAGGCAGATGTCACAGTGACTGCTATTGTGGGTATGATCGGCATCAAACCCACACTGGAAGCCATCCGGGCCGGCAAAGATATCGCTCTGGCAAACAAGGAGACATTGGTATGCGCCGGCCATCTGGTCATGCCTCTGGCCGAAAAAATGGGCGTGCGGATCCTGCCGGTGGACAGTGAACACAGCGCCATTTCCCAGTGCCTGCGGGGCAACAATGAGAAAGAGCTGCATCAGATCCTGCTGACTGCATCCGGCGGGCCTTTCCTGGGAAGAACAGCAGAAGAGCTGGCAAATGTTACAGCGGAGCAGGCCATTGCCCACCCCAATTGGAGCATGGGCCGCAAGATCTCTGTGGATTCCTCCACACTGGTAAATAAGGGTCTGGAGGTCATCGAGGCCATGTGGCTTTTCAACGTTTCCCGGGAGCAGATCCATGTGCTGATCCATCCCCAGAGCATGATTCACTCCATGGTCCAGTACAGAGACGGATCCATCATTGCCCAGCTGGGTCCCGCAGATATGCGGCTGCCTATCCAGTATGCCATTTCCTATGAGAAACGGCTGGAAAATCCTGGGGAATATATAGATCTGACAAGGCTTTCCGGTCTTACCTTCCTGGAGCCGGATTATGACACTTTCCGGGGCATTCCTCTGGCAGACGAAGCCATCCGGGCCGGCGGTTCCATGCCGGCAGTGTTCAATCTGGCAAATGAGTGGGCAGTGGAGAAATATCTGCAGGGAGAGATCCCATTCCCGGATATCTATCGTATTATTGAAGCCTGTATGAGCAAGCATACTGTGATCCCGTCTCCGGATGAAGATATCATTCTGCAGCTGGAGCAGGATTTTGACTCATGGCTGGAGAAGGACTGGGTACGGGGATAAAAACAGATCTTTATGCAGTATTTCCATAGCTTCTATATACAGTTCAGGTGTCTGTAAATGGGATGCACTGCTGTCGTTCCTGCAATGTGTTGGGGGTGGCATTAGAATGCGACTGTGAATTTTCTATGGATTTCCCTGACCGGGGGTGTGAAAAACAAAAGAATCGTGGTATACTCGCGGGTGTGTGGTCTGACCATGCACCCCGTTTTTTTGGTGCAACATAGAAGACACTGAGAAAGGATTGTAATTTTTGCAGATACTGATCGCTATTATCATACTCAGCCTGGTGATCTTCATTCATGAGCTGGGCCATTTCCTGCTGGCAAAGGCCAGTCACATACAGGTAGTGGAATTTTCCTTTGGCATGGGCCCCCGCTTGCTGAAGCATCAGCATGGGGAGACCTTATACAGCTGGAAACTTCTGCCTTTCGGTGGTTCCTGCGCTATGAAGGGAGAAGATGAAGAGGACACCAGCCCCGGCAGCTTTCTGGCTGCTCCGGTAGGGAAAAGGATCGCTGTAGTGGCGGCAGGGCCTGTTTTTAATTTCCTGCTGGCTGTTATCGGCGCCCTGGTGGTGATCCTGTCTCTGGGCGCGGATCCGGCAACAGTGACGGATGTCACGGCAGATTCTCCTGCAGCTGAGGCGGGTCTGCAGACGGGAGATCTGATCCTGAGTTACCAGGGTGTCCGCATTTCCAATGCCAGAGAACTCTACTCAGAACTGAATTTTGATGGCGTTCCGTCCCACGTTGCCATGACTGTGGAGCGGGATGGGCAGAAGCTGGAGATCGCTTACGATACAGAAGCATATGAAAAATATCTGCTGGGCTTTGATTACATGATGGATTCTCCGGATATGGAAGTTACAAGCCTGGTGCAGGGTTATCCCATGGAAACTGCCGGTGTGCAGGCGGGAGATGTGATCACTGCTGTCAATGGCACAAAGATCGATACTTATGAAGACTGGCAGGCTTATTTTGAGGCGCATCCCATGGATGGTTCAGAGGTCTCAGTGACCCTGCAGAGGGATGGGGAGACTTATACTGTACAGGTCACGCCGCAGATCTCCCAGGGCTACCTGCTGGATTTCGGTTTCAATCTTGCCAGGGAAAAGGTCGGTTTCCTGTCCTCCCTGGGTTATGCCTGCGGTGAATTGAAATATTGGGTCCGGGTGACCATCCGGTCTCTGGTCAGCCTCTGTTCCGGCAAATATTCCCTGCAGGATATTTCAGGCCCCGTAGGTGTGGTAAGTGCCATCGGAGAGGTTTATGAGCAGACGAAATCGGAAGGCGCTCTACTGCTGGTCATGACCATGATCAACATGCTGATCCTGCTGTCAGTAAATCTGGGCGTCATGAATCTGCTGCCGCTGCCGGCGCTGGATGGGGGAAGACTGGTATTCCTGATCATAGAAGCCATCCGGGGCAAGCCCATCAACCGAAAATTTGAGGGTATGGTGCACCTGGTGGGTATCATGGTTCTGATGGGGCTGATGGTCCTGATCCTGTACAGTGATATCATGAAGCTGATCTGATGAGTTTTTGAAGAGACAAGACTGATTTTTGCTGCCTTGTCTTTTGGGAAGAGATCGTGAAAAATTCCTATGTCGCCGTTCCAGCGGCTCCACAGTTCATGATATGTGGTTGGAATTACTTCGTTGCAAGCAGCAGCTATGCATAAGTTCGAAGATGAAAATCCATAGATTTCCTGCCTCACTGATCTCACGATGCAACCAACGAAAATTGTATACTCTGTGGGCCCCTGCCAAAATTTTAGAAACTGCAACAATATCCGGGCAGGAAAGAATTGTCCGGAATGCAGATATGCTCAACATGACAGGAAGTATGAGAAAGAGCAATTCAGTATATCGCAAACAGGAAAAATAAGATGAAAAAGCTTACGCGTCCGTCTCTGCGGTAGAAGCTATAAAATGAAAAGGGCAGAATCTGAAAAACAGAAATGTCTGACATAAAGGAGAAGAAAATGAAAAAGAGAAGTACAGCAACTATTTTGTCAGCAGCACTGGTCCTTGGCCTGCTGCCTATGTCCGCCTGCGGGGAAGGAAATGATGCAAAGAGCATCATGCAGGGCGCAGCGGACAAACTGAAGGAAGTAACATCCGTGTCTCAGACCATGGATATGAATATGGCCCTGTCCATGGATATGTCCGCATATGGCTACGACAGCAATGACATCAGCTATAAGATGAGCCTGACTACAGATACTACCAGCGATCCTTATGCCTCCCATTCCCAGGGCACTCTGGATTACAATATGTTCGGCAATGAGAATTCCCAGGAAATGGAGATCTACACCTGTGATGAGGATGGCAGTATTGCTGCATATTCTTCCTCCGGAGACGGCTGGACCAAGACAGTGGCAGGCAGTTCCGGAAACGACATGATCTCCGGCGAACTGTATGAAAAGGTGGGAGACGGAACTCTGGAGGCCAGCCTGAAAGAGGATGGTACTGCCATCAATGATCAGGAGACCTATGAGGTCAGCTTCCAGATCAACGGAGACCTGCTGGAGGAATACATTGGAGACAGCATGACATCCAGTTCCGGCCTGGACACCTCTTCCGTAGACTGGGAAAATACCACAGCTGATGTGGTTGTAAACATTTACAAGGAGTCCGGCCTACCGGCTAAAATGGAACTGAACTGTCTGCCTCTGGGAGAAGCCATGATGAGTTCTGTTGCCAGCTCTCTGGAGACAGAGATCGAAATGTCTGACTTCACTGTGACTACAACTTTTGATGCCTATGACAGTGTGGAAGCCATTGAGATCCCGGCAGAGGTAACGAGCGAAGCGGTAGTTGTGGAAAATACAACGGAAAATACAGGCACTGCTACGGCTGATGAGGCAGAAAACACAGATGTCAGCGGCGCAGCCGAAGACACGGATACCGGCGCTCTGGAGCCCAACAAGGACGGCAGCTATACCCTGACAGATTATGAGGGAACCCGCACAGCAGATGTGGTCATCCTGCCGGGTTCTGAGTACAATTACAGTTCCACAGATACTCTGGAGACCCTTTCCCAGGACAAGCAGTTTTCCATGTCTTATCAGCTGAATTCTTATCTGACTGCAGATGAGGCAGAGGACTATGTGACAGACACCTCCTGGTATGGCGATGACAGCGATTACAAGGATGTCAAGCTGGGGGACACCAAAACCATGAAGGTGAATGGCATGGAGATCTCCTACTGTACACTGGATTATACTTACGATGCCGATGACACTACCTATGATATCAGGAGCATCTATGGCTGGACCGCATATGATAAGGAGGCCACCTTCCTGGTCTATATCTATGAATATCTGGAGGATGGTATGGAGTCGGAGATCAGTACCGATCTGCTGAAGGAAGCCTTTGAAAATGTAACTCTGAATAAGTAAAACTCCCCACATCACCTGTAAAGATGCCAATGAAAAAAGAATTGTCAGAAATGTCCCTGCAGGAATTGTGGGAGCTTTTTCCCATATCCCTTGTAGAGCACAATGACCGGTGGGAGGAGTATTATCAGGAAATCGCAGGTGTACTGCGGAAAGTACTGGCAGCATATCCCGTGGTCAGGATCAGCCATATAGGAAGCACTGCGCTTCCTGGGATCCGGGCCAAAAACATCGTGGATGTTCTGGTGGAAGTGGAGAAAACTGCTGATCTCCACGAGATCATACAGACGATGGAAGAGAATGGATATCTCTGTATGTCCTCCTCTGCGAAAAGAGTATCTTTTAACCGGGGATATACCATACACGGTTTTGAGGAAAAAGTATATCACATTCATTTGCGGTATGCCGGAGACAATGATGAGCTGTATTTCCGGGATTATCTGAGGGAGCATCCGGCGGTCGCCGGGGAGTATGAGGCGCTGAAACTCAGACTATGGAAGCAGTATGAACATGACCGGGATGCCTACACACAGGGCAAGTCTGACTTTGTCCGAAAGTGGACGATGGAAGGAAGACGAAGGAAACATCCGGATTCCGGAGAGGTTATTTCGTGAGTGATCAGAACATCAATACGTCAATACATTCCCCCTCCGACATGAACCTGACCTGAGAAATATATCACTGGGTGGTAGTTACAGTGGAAATTTCTGAGCCTGAGCGGAGTGTCTATGCAGTATATTTTATGATACTTATGCTTGACTTTTCAGAAATCAGATGATATAGTAATACATGTCGTTTGGGAAACCAAAGACAAAATGCGGAAGTGTCGGAATTGGCAGACGAGCAAGACTAAGGATCTTGTGGCTTTCGGGCCGTGTGGGTTCAAGTCCCATCTTCCGCACAGCTTTTCAAGACAGTCCATTGTGGGCTGTCTTTTTTCTTTTGGGACGCTGAAAATGGCTTATTTATGCGGTTTTTTGAACAAACAACCTTTTTATCTTTGTTTGTAAAGGTGTATAATTTTCTGAGGAAAAAGTTGTTAAAAGTAGTCAGCGAAGTTGTCGGAGTGAGAAAAATGGAAATATTA
>R14__coassemble_1288_pt1 | contig 12919 bp, 8 predicted proteins | sample R14__metabat2_high_PE_030 | metagenome-assembled genome bin R14 | reverse complement strand
AGCGACTACCACAGAACTGGCTCCGGGGGGGGGCGGGGCATCAGTGTTTTTCGACAACTCTGCAGCGACGGGAAGCGAAAATGTCTTTTCAGAGACATTTTCTAAGGCTCTGAAAAGATGTTTTCGCTTCTCGTCGCTCAACACTCTGACGAAAAACTCAGATGCGGGATGTTCTATCTTCTACTTCCCACTTACCTTTGTGTAATAGAGGAAGGCCTCGTCCGTCAGATCAAAATTTGCCGCCTGCTCATAGTTCTCACAGAACCAGGCATAGCCCTCCGGATCAAATTTCTCCAGAGACGGCAAAGTAGTGGCAGAAGTCACCAGCGCCTCCGGCTCCTCATTTTTGATGGCCTCAATGGTCCTGGCGGCCTCTCCCGGTATGACGGAAATGTCCGAATAATCCATGCCATAGTAGCCGGTATCCCAGTGCAGGTAGCTGTAAAGCAGCGGCACATTCATGCCGAAAGCAAAAGTATTTTCCGGTACTGCCGCCGCAAAATCTGCCAGATAGGTCTGCAGGGAATCTGTATCCCGGTAACCCTCCTTGAGATAATTGTTCTCTCCATACTGTACCACGGTGCCTATGGCCATGAAGAAGACCGCCGCCAGACAGAAAAAGGAGATCATTCCCCTGCTCATCTCCGAAAATGTGCCTTCATTGAGTCTGGCCAGACGTTTGGTGCCCAGAGACTGCATCACATACTGGGCAAAATAGGCCAGCAGGATCACTGCGGAATAATGGCAGCAATCCAGATTGTGATAAGCAGGACGGTTCATATAATAGATCAGACGTCCCAGAGCAGACACACTCAGGAAAAGGATCAGCTGATTCTGCCAGGTGACAGTGACCTCCGCATCCTTTCGGTGGAAGCAGCGCCACTCCGCAAGGCCCAGGACCACACCCATGGCAAAGAGCAGCAGCTCCACCATGTAGGCGCTGGGATACAGGGGCAGATCCAGGTGCAGGATGTCTGTCACATAGTCGGAAGAAGTCAGAGGGATCAGAAACTCCCGGATGGTGTTCCTTGTCCCGCCGCACAGCAGATTATACAGATTGACCAGCAGATAGGCGCCCGCAAAGGAAACTGCCACGCCACCGATCTGAAAAAGGATCCGCACTCCTCTTGCCAGGATTCCTTTTTTGGGGTCAGCAAAAGCCAGAGAGATCCGGAGCACTGCCAGAGAAAGGGCCAGGACCAGACCGGTCTCCGTGTTCCAGATGATGGCCAGGGTACAGATGATATAGGCGATCAGGCCGGTCAGGAAATTCAGTTTTCCCTTCTTCAGGGTCAGTGTCACATAAAAGAGCAGAATGACCGGAAAGAGGATCCGATGGGGCCATACCTGCCAGTAATAACCTGCCCGCATGCCAAGAAGCACAAAGGAAATGGCAATGGCTCCCAGTACCTGCAGCAGACGATTCTTCACCAGCATCTTCAGGGTGGCAAAAGCCAGCAGGGACGCAAAAGCGGAAAGGAGCGCCTGCAGCAGGATGAAAGCCCGCATGCTGCCTCCCAGCAGTTTCATGGGCAGCAGGAAAAACAGGGCATAATGTCCATAAATACTGGTCACTTCCCCGGAATAGGGGACGCCATGCAGGACATTGTATACAGAATTATAGTAAGCGTAGCCATGATACCAGTCGGTCCATTCTCCCCGTCCGAACAGGTTGACTGTATACATGGACCAGAAGATCAGGCAGGCCAGCAGCAGAAAAATCAGCCAGATCCACTGATCCACATCGGCAAATCTGACCTTGCCGATGCTGGCCACCAGCATAAGAAAGATCAGGAAGGCCACTATGAACAGCAGCAGAGCCAGCAGCTCCGGCATGGTATGCCAGGCATAGCGTCCACTGGCAGTGGAGGCCTGCCCGGTCTCCATGAACATCATGACGATCAGGAAGAGGCTGGTCAGCAGAAAGAGCAGACAGGCCAGGGTCTTCTTGAACCTGGGAGACTCCAGCACTGCCGGTGCCTGCACTGCCCAGTTTCTGGTAGCAAACATGCTCAGAAGATAAGTCAGCACAAACAGGACCAGAACTCCCGCATACAAAAGCATATTCAGATTTCCCCGGGCCGAAATGGCCTCGGAGATGAAGGGTATTCGCAGACAAAGGGCAAACACCAGTGCAGACAGCAGCACAGAAAAGCCGCCGCAGATCAGTTCCCGATCCCGGTTCATTTCTCTATCTCCCTCATTACTTTTATACTTTCTCCGATGTTTCCCGCAGGGCTTTGGCCACAGCCTCCGCCACCAGTTCTTCCAGCCGGTCGGAGACAGCTTCCGTCACTGCCTGCTTCACTTCCGCAGATACTGCAGTGGATACAGCCTTTGTGATCTCATCGGAGACCGCTGCCGCGCTCAGACCGGCAAAGGTCCCTTTCACCGGCGCTGTGGTAAAGTTGATCCTCTCCTCTTCCACTACCAGAGGTCGGTCCAGTACACGCTGATTGATGCTCAGTACATATTCCCCCAGGAAGCCTACAAAGAAGAGGACCACTGCTCCCAGCAGGAAGATGGCGATGAGCATGGGGGCCACTCCGGCAGAGAAGCGATCCCAGAAGATCAGCTTCAGGATCAGGTAGACCAGACCTGCCGCCAGACTGGCAAAGGCAATGCCAAAGCTCAGGAAGGTGGCCAGGCGCATCACGACCTTGGAATAAGAGGTAATGCCGGTCATGGCTACATCATACAGGGAATAAAAGTTGTTCTTGCTCTTTCCCGCCCGGCGTTTTGCCTGGGTATAGGGAATGATCTTGTAATCGAAGCCCAGCTCCGCAATGATGCCCCGCAGATAAGGCATGGGATCATGCAGCTCCCGGACCACATCCACAAAGGCCTTGTCATAGACACCAAAGCCGGTGAAATGCTCAATGTGATCGATATCGGAGATCTTTTTGATCAGCTTATAGTAGATCGTCCGGATGTGATACATGAATTTCTTTTCCTGACTGGCATTTTTCACGCCAATGACGATCTTGTGCCCGTTTTCCCATTCATGCAGCATTTTGGGGATCATTTCCACCGGATCCTGAAAATCCGCGCAGCAGCGGACCACCACATCTCCGGTGGCCTGCTTCAGACCGTAGACAGGAGACCGCATCTGCCCGAAGTTGCGGGCATTGAAAATGGCCTTGACCCGGGGATTGCCTGCGCAGAGTTCCCGCAGCAGGGAGCGGGTCTTGTCCTGGGAATGATTGTCAATGAAAATGACTTCATAGTCATAGAGAGGAAACTCCGTCTCCAGCATCCCGGTGATGGCCTGACACAGGGGCACCACATTGGCTTCTTCGTTGTAGGTGGGGATCACCACGGAAATCTTCTTACTCATATTCTTCTCGTTTCTGATATTTATGATACGCGTGAGTCCATGGGCTGGAAGCGGGCGCAGAAAACCCCTCAGGATTTGCTGCGAACGTTTTCAGACCGCGGCATGGACAAAATGGGATTGGCCCGGTCCAGCTCTTCTCTTTCCAGGAAGGGATACATATCCTCCAGGGGCGCCGATTCCATGCGGCCGTCCGGCAGCCGGCGGGAAGAAGTCTTGGGCTCTGTTTTCTGCAGCTTGCTGACAAAGACCTCGCAGATGCAGGGCCCCTGACAGGCCAGTACTTTCCGCAGATCTTCCTGCAGACTGTCACTGCTGTGCAGGGCCATATAGGGGAAGCCGTAAGCCCATGCCAGCTTCTCCAGGGCCGGGAAGCTCAGATCGCCGCTCTCCGGTCCTACACCCACCAGTTTCCCTCCAAAGAAATTGCTCTGGGTCTGACGGATAGAATGATATCCCTCATTGTTGATCACAAACAGATGAATGGGCAGATCATTGTGGCGAATGGTCTGCAGCTCCTGCAGGTTCATCTGCAGACAGCCTTCTCCGCAAACGCCGTAGATCTGACCGCCTCCTTCCCCGGAACCCGCAGAGGCACGGCTGGCGCCGATCATGGCCGGCAGGCCATAGCCCATGGACGCGGTATTGGGATTGGTCAGAAAACGCTGTCCCTCTTTGATGACCGCTGTCTGACTGCCTGCTACCCGGCTGGTGCCCACACTGACCACCAGTCTGGCGCCGGCGGGCAGCAGAGATGTCATTTCATGATAAAAGGCGTAAATATTTGTCCTGCCCTCTTCCAGGGTCTCATAATGCCGTGGCTGGACTACCGGGTAATCTTTCTTCCAGGCCCGGCACCAGGCCCTCCAGTTCTCTCCCCGGAAGAAGGGCTGCACCGGTGTGGCCCCTGCTTCTTCCAGCAGGGTCAGCAGACCGCCGATCAGGTCTGCTGCATCTGCCACTACCGGCAGATCCACGTGGAGATTTGGTTTTTTCAGTTCTTCCCCGTCAATGTCATTGAGGATGGTATAGGCATTCTTTGCCCAGTCCTCATAGCGGAAGCCGGTCTGCAGCAGGCTCTGCCGGCTGCCGATGGAAAGCAGAAGGTCCGCATACTGGACCGCAAAATTGCCTGGACGATTGCCGGTGCCTCCGTTTCTTCCCACATACAGGGGATGGTCGGTGGGCATGGCGTCCACAGAACTCATGCCGGTGACCACCGGAAGGCCCAGCAGGTCTGCCATGCGGCGGAAAGCATCATAGGCGCCGGAAAGGCGGATGCCGTTTCCTGCGAACAGAACAGGACGCTCTGCAGAAGCGATCTTCTCCAGGATCTTCCTCAGCAGCGACTCTGACGGCGCTGATGGCAGCCTGGCCGCTTCCTCGGCCGGATCAAAGCCTCTGCACTTTTCCGGATCTACATCACCGGACTGCACATCCAGGGGCAGATCCAGCCAGACAGGACCCGGCCGGCCATGGGTGGCCAGGTACATGGCCTTTTCCAGATGGTAGCGGATGTCCTCCGCTTTTTCCACCATGACCGCATACTTGGTCATGGGCGTCACAGAGGGTACAATGTCATATTCCTGTACGCCAAAGCCCCGGATCTTCAGCCCGGTGGATCTGGCAGTGGTAGCATAACGTACCTGACCGGAAAAAACCAGCATGGGAATGGAATCCGTCCAGGCGCAGAGAACACCTGTGATGGCATTGGTAGCGCCGGGACCGGAGGTCACGCAGACCGCTGCCGGTCCTCCCTTCACCCTGGCATAGCACTCTGCTGCCATGGTGGCCGCCTGCTCATGGTGATGATAAGTGCAGCGCAGCCCCTGATGATGTCCGAAGGAATCATTGAGATGCATGGCACCGCCGCCGGTCACGGTAAAGAGGTCCCGGATGCCCCAGGCAGTTATGGTATTGGCAATATAATCTGATACTTTCATTTACATATACTCCGAACATTTCTGCTCGCAGACCATGCGCTTGCCGGACTGCTGTACCGGGATCTCATCCACATAAGTGATGTCAATGCGGGCATCGGACCCCAGATACTTCCGGTATTCCCGGCGCATATTGTCCTCATCCACCTGGCCGGGCTCCGCATTGATCACCAGCTCATAACGGTCCTTCTCCCACTGAATACATTTTCCCTGGGAAAGCACATCCTGGAAGCAGAAAAGGATATTCATAAATACATGCATGGACAAAGGCTCTCCGGAAGTGCTGTAGAGCATGGAAGCTTTCCGGCCGTAAATGGTCGTGAAATATGCATGCTTCCGGCCTTCCTCATCGATCTCTGTTTCCATGATGCCGGTATCTCCCGTGTCATAACGGATCAGAGGAAAAGCACGATTGTAGAAATCAGTCACGACGATACGGCCCAGTTCTCCCGGCGCTGCCGGCTCATCGCTGTGCATCTTCAGGATCTCCACATGGAAATTGTAAAGATCAATAGTATAGACCTGGCGCTTCCAGGGCAGAGAAACGGCAATGAAGCCGTTTTCATTGTTGCCGTAGGAACGAACGGGAGAAAAATCAAAGACTTCCTCGATGGCATCATAGGTAGTGTCCGGCAGACCCTCCCCCATGGTAAAGATCATTTCCACTGCCCAGCGGGAGATGTCCCGTCCGGTCCGCTGCAGATAGGAGGTCAGGGCCGTCATAGCACTGGAGTAAGCCACCAGAACCTGAATCCGCTGCTTCTCGATCTGGCGGCAGATGCCTTCCAGGGCCTCATCTCCCATGTTGGAGATCTCCACCATGATCAGATTGTTCTTGATGGAAGTCATACGGCTGATGGTATTCTTTCCCTTGATCCAGGCTCGGAACTCGCCCCGCTTCATACCCAGGCGAAAACCATTCAATTCCATGACAGAAATGAAATTCATGTTGACCCGGTTCATTTTGTCCTGATTGCAGAGCACGGTAAAAGGTGTGCCGGTGGAACCACTGGTGGAAAGCTTATACGTCTTCTGTTTTCCGTCCCGGTACAGGTCTGAGAGGACATCATCATAGCGGGCCAGAAAATCTCCTTTGGTCATGACCGGAAATTCCTGCAGTGTTTCTGCTGTCCCATAGTTCTTTCTGTAAAAGGGACAATTCTCCTTTGCATAGGAAAGCAGGGCCGAGATCCTGCGGTCCGCATACTCCTGCGTGATGCCGTTAACGATCTCATACTCATTTACCTGCTTGATCTGATTCAGCTTGCCACCCTTCAGACGGTCCAGCATGTTGAAGGCCACCCGGCGCAATACTTCTCCGCTCTGCATATCTCTTCCCCCCACTTATGATAAATAAAAAACGGACATGATTCCTCGCTACGCTCGGCATCACCACAGATTATGATCCGGCTGTCTGACGGATCACCGCAATGGTCTCTGCGATCCCATCCTCAAAGCTGATGCCGGGCTGCCAGCCGGTATCTGCGGTCAGCGCCGAAATGTCTGCGCACAGATTCATGACGGCGCCCCTGCCATAGGGCCGCTCTCCGATCCCCGCCAGCTGCGATGTGCCCAGCTTTTCTGCCAGAATGCCGATATATTCCTTCAAGGGTCTCGCGCTGCCGCTGCCCAGGCAATAGATGCCGCTGCCGGCAGCCCGGCTGCCGATCAGATAAAAGGCCCGGCCGGCATCCCCGCTGTAAAGATAATCCCAGCGCTGTTCCCCCGCCGTAAAGGCCACATGTTCTCCTGCCAGCATCTTCCGGATGGCAGAAGCGATCATGGTGCCCGGCTTGTCATAGCCGCCATAAACGCTGAAGATCCGCACCCAGTGCCAGTCCATACCATGGGCTTCCGCTGCCTGGGCAGCCAGTCTGCCTGCCGCATATTTGGCGATGCCATAAGCCTGTTCCGGATGCACCGGACTGTCAGGCGAGATCCTGTCCAGATCCAGCCGGCCGTATTCTGCCTGGGAACCGGCACCGATGAAGCTTCGACAGCCCAGCGCCGCTGCAGCCTCCACCGCATCCAGGGTATAGCCGATGTTGGCGGCCTGACCCTTCAGGTTCTGATTTCTGGCGGATCCTGTCACACTCCATGCAATATGATAAAAAACTTCACAGGGCTCCGGGATCAAAGCCGGCAGCTGCCCATAGGCATCCGCATCGCAGAAAATGATCCGGATCCTGTCATTGTCCGGCAGGCGGTACAGCTTCTGACAACCCTGCCGCACCACGCAGTAAATCCTGCCGGTATCCTCCTGCAGGCAGGCCTCCGCAATGGCAGTGCCGATCATGCTGCTGGCCCCTGTGATCACTATATTTTTCATGCTTACCTCGATCTCTTTGTACCATCCATGCGAAGAACATTCACATTCCATTGGGCCCTTACACACTCCATGTGAACATGGGCCCGGACGGGTATGTTCTCGCGGGTCGCTAAAGTTGAAAAATCAGTGCACTGCATTCCTGCACAAAGGCAGCTGCATCCACTTTTCGACTTTACGCTCCTGCTGCATCACTCGGTTTCAGCTTTCTGCATGCGTTGTTTCCTCAAACGGAAGGCTCCAAAAGCGGTAACGATGACCACCCGGATGATGTTGGCGATCAGCACCGCCGCAGAAAAGCCTGCCAGCCCTCCCAGATTCGTACCGATCAGCACTGCCGCCAGCAGGATCCCCAGATGCAGGATCTGCAGGATCAGCTGCCATTTCTCCTCTGTAAAGGTCAGGACCAGAATAAAGAGGAAGGCAGAATACATGCCCAGTACCTGAGACAGGTTGACCACCAGCATCAGGCTGCTGACACTGTCATACAGATCCGGATAGAACAGCCGCAGGAAAATGGGGCTTGCCAGCATGGCCAGTCCGAAAAAGGCCAGAGTGCCCAGGGCACCGATCCCCACCAGCTTCCGGTATTCCCTGCCATTGACATTTTTCTCCCGCTTGGTCAGATAAGAGATCACAATGGTATTGATGGGGGCAATGAACAGCACCATGGTCTTGCCGATCAGGGAGACCACATAGTACTGGGTCACGGCCACATTGCCCAGAAGGGGCTTGAGGATCACCCGGTCGATATTCAGCGTGCCGTTGGTCACCAGGTAGGACAGCATCAGGAAAAATCCTCTGCCCAGCGCCAGACGGAAGTAAGGACTCCGCCTGCCGAACTGACGGAAAATGGAACCTGTCAGGCCCACATACAAAAGGCTCAGGCCTTCGCCGCAAAGAAAGATCAGATACCAGTTGTCGGTCAGACGATAGAGGCCGAAGCCGCCGATATAGCCGATACTGATGGCCAGATAATAAATAAAAAAGCGTTTATAATGCAGACTCAGACGATATTCCACATCGCCATAGTAACGAAAGGCAGTCAGCAGCAGCAGACCGATGGTCAGAAGAATGGCGCCTGCGCTGTCCAGATACTGGCGTGACAGGATCACCGCCACCAGACTGCCGATGCCGCCGAAAAGCAGAACGGCGAGATTGTAATCGCCATTGCTGACCTCATAATCCCTGCGGACCACCAGACGGCTGGTATTCAGCGCCTGCCCTACGGAGGGACAGACAATGCTCACCAGACCCATGATATAGAGCATACCGCCCAGACTGTCCGCACCCATATAGCGGTTGAGCAGGGGATAGACCATGAGCTGCAGCACACCATTCATCAGCAGCATGCCGGCCATGGTATAGGCAGTATTTCCCAGGATTTCTTTTTTCTGCGGGTTCTTCAAAACAGCTTACCTGCTTCCTTTGCGGTCCTGATAAAGGGGACAGCGGTTTTCGATATATTTTCTCTTGCCGGAAGCCAGCACGGGGATCTCCTCCACGTACTCGATCCGGAAGGCGGCATCCTCTCCCAGATAGGGAGCGATCCTGCTGCAGATCTCCCCGGGATCCATCAGCTCCCGGTCACCATTCAGCCAGAGCACATAGTCCTTCTCTGTCTCCTGAATAAAGCGGAACTGGCGGACGCCCTTCACCGTCCACATGTTGTTGGTGATGATGTAAGGGGTCAGAGGCCTGCCGGCAGTATCAAAAATAATATCGCTGCGGCGGCCGTACAGCACCGTCAGGAAGAAGCGGAATCTGCCGTTCTTTTCCTCTCTGCGGCCGATGGCTGTGTCTCCCGTGTCATAGCGTAGAATGGGAAAAGCGTAATTGTACAGGTCTGTGATGACGATGCGGCCCAGTTCTCCCTCTTCCGCAGGTTCATCGCTGTCCATCTTCAGGATCTCATAGAAATAGCTCTCTGTGTCGATCTGGTAGCCATTGGAATCCGGCTCCTGCAGACCCATGATACCGTTCTCCTCATTGGAATACCAGGCACGCACCGGGGCAGAGAACTGCTCCTGCAGACGGGCCCGGTAGGCATCTGCCATGGTCTCGGAAATGGGGATAATGGAAGACACCTGAAAATCCGAGGTATCCACCTGATGGACATCCAGATATCTGCTCAGCTCCTCCAGAGCAGAGGAATAGCCCAGCAGGGATTTCACCTTCTTTTTGCGGATCAGTTCCACGATCTCTGCCAGGGCGGCATCGTCCATGCGGGAACTGTCCACCGGGATCATATTTTCGGCCAGCTGGGACAGTCTGCTCTTATTGCAGCCATGGACCCAGACCCGCAGGAAGGCCTGCTTCATACCGATATAGTAGCCGCCGGCGGCGCCCAGAAAAATACCTGCTGCCGTATTGTGGTTGATCTTGTCTTTGTTCTGGATCATAGCCAGAGGTGTCCCTGTGGAGCCGCTGGTATACATGGTCCGGTTGTCCGGCGCGTCTTTGTACAGGGAGGACTGCATGGCTTCATAGTTCTGGCGGAAGGTATCCTTTGTCACCACCGGCAGATCCTGCAGACAGGCTGCATCCCTGTAATCGCGATAAAATTCTGTGGTATTGGCCGCATGCTCCATGAGATTGCGGATCTTTTTCTCCGTCTCTTCGCAGCTGCTGCCCCGGCGCCAGCTGTCCCTGATCTGATCATAGTAATGGCGCACAGGCTTCCCCCTGCGGGAATCCAGCGCCCAGTAGGCCGTCCAGCGCATACGTTCGTCAAATGACATAGTTTCCTCCGAATATTTTTTATTTATCTTATCTTTGACATACCGCTTCCTGAATAACCTTTGCCATGTAGGCCAGTTTCTCCTCTGTCATACCGGGATAGAGGCCGATCCAGAAGGTATCTGCCATGATCCGGTCCGTGTTGGCCAGATCACCGACGATCCGATAGCCCTTTCCGGACTTCCGCATCTGATCAAAGCAGGGATGTCTAGTCAGATTTCCCGCAAAGAGCATACGGGTCTGCACGCCCTTGCTCTCAATGTAGGGAACCACCCGGTTTCTGTCCACGCCTTCCCGGCAGGTCAGCAGATAGCCGAACCAGCTGGGTCTGGAGGAAGGACAGGGCACCGGCAGGATCAGCGCATCCTCGCAGCCCTGCAGAGCCTGCTGCATATAATCAAAATTCTCCCGGCGGCGCTTGACAAAGCCCGGGAATTTTTCCAGCTGGGCGCAGCCGATGGCAGCCTGCATCTCCGTGGCCTTCAGATTGTAACCGAAATGGGAATACACATATTTGTGATCATAACCGAGGGGCAGTTCCCCATACTGGCGGTCAAAGCGGTGTCCGCAGAGATTGTCATGACCGGAGGGACAGCTGCAGTCTCTTCCCCAGTCCCGCAGAGAGCGGATCACCTTGTGCAGCAGAGGATCATTGGTATAGACCGCGCCGCCTTCTCCCATAGTCATATGGTGGGGCGGATAGAAGCTGGAGGTACCGATGTCACCGATGGTGCCGGTCAGCCTGTCCTCTCCATCCATGGTATAGACGGAACCCAGGGCATCGCAGTTGTCCTCGATCAGCCACAGGCCATGCGCTGCACAAAATGCCTTTACCGCTTTCAGATCAAAGGGATTGCCCAGAGTATGTGCGATCATGACGGCCTTTGTCTTTTCAGAAAGAGCCTCCTCCAGCTGTGTCACATCGATGTTGTACTGGGGGATGGTCACGTCCACAAAGACCGGCACCGCGCCATACTGGATCAGAGGCGCCACGGTAGTGGGGAAGCCCGCTGCCACGGTGATCACCTCATCTCCGGGAAGCACCTGACGGTCTCCCAGCAGGGGAGATGTCAATGTCATAAAAGCCAGCAGGTTGGCAGAAGAACCGGAATTGACCAGGGAGACATATCTGACCCCCAGATATTTCGCGAATACCTTCTCAAACCGCTCTGCATAGCGGCCGGCCGTCAGCCAGAACTCCATGGCGCTGTCCACCAGGTTGATCATTTCCTGCTTGTCATAAACCCGGGAAGCATAGGAGATCCTGTCTCCCTCCTCAAAGGCCTTGCTCTGATTGTGGAAGGTATCGCAATACTCGCCCACCAGCTGCAGGATCTGCGCTTCCGCTTCCTTTTTTGTCATATTTTCAAACATATAAAAACCTCTCTATCTGTACCGCCACCTGCACCATCACATTTTATGATACAGCCAGACTAAAACACAAAGCTTTCGATCTGTTTTTCCATCAGTTCAATGACATCTTCGCCCGCAGCATAAGCCTTGGCCCAGGCCACTGTCTGCTCCACCGCATCCTTCACATGCCACACCGGCTGCCAGCCGAAGATCTTTTTGATCCGGGAGCAGTCAAGCCGCAGGAAGGAGGCCTCATGGGGGCCGTCCACTGCATGATTCTCCCAGATCATGCCCTCTCCCCAGCTTGCGCAGAAGAGGTCTGTCAGCTCTCCTGTGGTAACGCAGTCACAGTCATCCGGTCCCACATTGTAATTGCCCTGCAGGGAAGGATCCTCATACTGGGCCGCTGCGATCAGCAGATAGGCCCGCAGGGGCTCCAGCACATGCTGATAGGGGCGGGTGGAATAAGGATTTCTCACGCCGATGGGAACCTTCTTCATGGCAGCCCGGATGCAGTCCGGTATGATCCGGTCCACGGCGAAATCCCCGCCGCCGATCACATTGCCGGCCCTGGCAGTGGAGACCGCCGGCGCATTTTCCATGGGGCCAAAAAAGGACTTCACATAGCTGTAGGTCACCAGTTCCGAGCAGGACTTGCTGTTGGAATAGGGGTCATAGCCCTTCAGCTCATCCTCTTCCCGGTAGCCCCACTCCCATTCATTGTTTTTGTATACTTTATCTGTGGTCACATTGACCACGGAGCGAACACTGTCACACTTTCGTACACACTCCAGCAGATGGACCGTACCCATGACATTTGCGGCATAGGTCTCCACAGGATGCACATAAGACTCCCGTACAATGGGCTGGGCCGCCAGATGCAGCACGATCTCCGGCTGCGCCTCTGCGAAAACCTGCTGCAGATGAGCCAGATCCCGGACATCCCCGATGACGGAATGCAGTTTCTCCGATGGGGGCAGCAGGGAAAACAGGTTGGGTTCTGTGGGCGGTTCCAGGGCGTAGCCTGTCACCTCTGCGCCCAGATCCAGCAGGATCTTGCAGAGCCAGCTGCCCTTGAAGCCTGTATGTCCTGTCACCAGGACTTTTTTATCTTTATAGAAATCTCGTATATTCATATCTGTCTTTCTTATACTTTGCCTTTTCCAGAGACATTTTTTATGATATAGGGGATCAAAGCAGGTGAAAAATGGGCGCACTTTCCCCTTG
>R14__coassemble_1287_pt1 | contig 12920 bp, 10 predicted proteins | sample R14__metabat2_high_PE_030 | metagenome-assembled genome bin R14 | reverse complement strand
CGCTCGGTTTATTTTATCATATTTTTGGTGGTGCTGACGCAGGAATTCATTTTCCCAGAAGTTCTCTTTCGATCCTCTCTCTGGCCTCCGACGCCTGCCTGTCCATCAATCACTTGCTTATGCTTGCCTGTAATGCATCAATAGAAGTCTGAAGACCCGCCTCTACACTCATGGTCAGGTCCTCCATTTCCAGGGAAACATACCCATCATATCCCATCATGCTGCATACAGAGAAGAATTCCTTCCACCACTGAAGGTCTTTCCCACAGCCAACTGCAACATAGTTCCAGGTACGCTGAGCTGTGGCATCTACAGGAAGATTTTCAAACAGACCATCCACGTCACACAGCCCCCGCTCAATGCGTGCATCCTTTCCGTGTACATAATAGATCTTATTCCCCAGAGCCCGTGCCACTGCAATAGGATCCGCATACTGTACCATCAAATGAGAGGGATCCAGATTCAGACCAAGCACATCAGAAAGTTCTGAACCAACTACTTCGCATAATTTGCGGAAGGTACGTAGATTGTGTACCAGGGTGCCTGGGAACTCCTCAATGGCGATTTTTACGCCAGCTTCCTTTGCAATTGCGCAGGTTTCAGCCCACCATTCCCCGGCAACTTTCCACTGATATTTCACGCCTTCTGCCATGTAGTTAAAGCCCTCATACTCCGGCCAGGAAACGGTGGAAACAAACCAGTTCGGCGTTGTATCACTTGGCGAACCCGCCGGCAGACCGGACATGGTAACTACAGTCTTTACGCCCATCTTCCCTGCAAGGACAATAGTATCCCGGATCGTCTTGCTGTGCTTTCTTCCCATAGGAGTATTGATCAGCGGATTGCCGGAACAGTTCAAAGCTGATATTGCAAGATTTCTTTTCTTCAGCTCCTCCAGCATAGCTTCTCTTTTTGCATCATTCTGAACATACTCCTCTGCAGACGGAATGAATTTGCAGCCGCCCCAGCCTCCTGCTGTGAGCTCTACAGCATCCAGTCCATAAGCCGCAACTTTGTCCAACATTTCTGTGAATGGGATATCGCCAAATACATCAGCACATATTGATAATTTCATAGACAGCTCCTTTTCTTTTATGTCAACTGTGAAAAATTTAATCTTACAACCATGCTAATGAAAGAAAAATTAACCGATGTCTTTCACATCCACCCATACTGCTCCCTGATCGGCAGATGCAACACAGGAATTGATCCAGCGAATTCCATCAATGCCATGCTCAAGGTCCGGGTAAACCAAGTTCTTCAGTGTTTCCTCATCACCTTTGTTTCTGGCATCCATCGCAACAGCAAACAAGCCATACAGATTACTCCAGGATTCAATCAGGCCTGTGTAGTGAAGCGCACCCAGACGTTCCATAGCCAAAGCCTCCGGACAGTTGTAATCCACACCTCTATACAGAATCTGCTCCGGCTGTCCCTGAACCTGATACTTCAGAATATCCGGCTGCATGTCATTCCATTCAATAGAAGCTCTTGAGCCAACCACCCGGACATGCTGCGAGGTCATATCCCCGGCATTTACCGCAGAAGCCCACATACGCCCAACAGCACCATCTTCATAACGCATCAGCACGTATGCATTGTCCTCCAGGGGATAGCGAGATCCAACAAAAGCCTGTCTGTCACACAGAACCTGCTTCAATTTCTGATCCGGACAAACCAGTTGAGAAATGTAGTAAGTATGGGTAGACAGATCAGCAAGAGCAAAAGACCGCCCCACCCTGTTGGGATCCACTCTCCAAATCTGACCCTCAGCCTTCGTGTCTGCCTCAGCGTCACACCCGAATCCATGCGCATATCTGAGATCGATCATATTGATCTTCCCAAGTGCGCCGCTGGTTACCAGATGACGCGCCTGCATCAGCATATCAAATCCGGAAAACCCGTATGTTACACATACCAGCTTACCCTTTTCAGCTGCAAGTTTTTGAATCTCTTCACCCTGTGCCACTTCAAAAAACAGCGGTTTTTCACAAATAACATGCAAGCCGGCATTCAAAGCAGCTTTTACTGCCTCATAATGCAGGAAATTTGGTGTCGCAATATCTACAACCTCAATACCATCTTCACGCTTGGCTTCTTCCTCGAACATGGTCTTATAATCAGGATACAAACGACTCTCATCCATACAGAGATTTCGCCCGAATTCTTTGCAGCGCTCAAAGTCTACATCAAACGCTGCTGCTGTCAGCACAAAAGATGTATTATCCCGCATAGCACCCAGACGATGTTTGTAACCCACCTGGCTGGTTCTGCCGCCGCCAACAATCCCCCATCTGAATGGTCTTTCTATCTTTTTTTCACCAATCTGCATAATATACCTCCTCCTGAAATTCATTTCTTTTGCTTTGATATTTTCCGAATTTCAGACATAGTTTGTCCGTTGTATGATCTTTGGAAAGCCTATACAAATCTTACCAGTACTGTAAATTTGCGTTTTCTATGAATATACTATACAATATATGCAACATATATACCTTACTCTATCTTGCCCGTTTATTCATCTATCTTGCTTTCATGGAGGTTATATGAAATCTGTTGATATCGGCGTGCTGTCCAAATCAGAATGTTTTTCAATAACACCTTCTGACACATCCAGGGAACTGTTTTTATACCCAACCTGGTACGGACATTATTACTGCAGCAACAACTACTATATGAAACGTGACTGGTACCCTCATCTGCTACTGTTGTACGTTTGCAAAGGGGCCATTCATGTGGAGTATGAAGGAGATTCTGTCGATCTGACAGAGGGAGAATTGTTTCTTATGGACTGCACAAGCCCTCATTACTACCAGGCGCAGGACGGACTGGAATTCTTATATGTGCATTTTAATGGTTCCAACGCCCATGCCCTGTGCAGACACATCATTCAGAAAAACGGCTGGGTCTTCCGCTCCCGTAATAATGATGCTGTGTTTCAACTTTTGCAAAAAGCGGTTCAGGATTACTCTTCCGATTGTTTTATTAGCGATTTTGACAATTCCATGCTGCTCTATCAGATGCTCCAGCTGCTCTACAACAGTCAGCAAAGCCCCAAAAAGGAAATAACACCTGTAGAAACCGCCATACATTATATACGCAAAAATTTTCGTGAACCAATCTCTCTGACTGAACTTGCCTCGCAAGTTGGCTTTTCACCTTCCTACTTTTCTCATCAATTTAAAAAGCAGACCGGATTCTCTCCGATTGATTTTGTCATTAATACCAGAATGGAACATGCCCGGGAGTTACTTCTGCTTACAAATATGTCTGTGGAAGAGATTGCACTTGAAACAGGTTATGCCTCCTCTGCAAGTTTCATTAATCTCTTTGTGAAACGCCACGGGGAAAGCCCTACAATCTATAGACGCAAAAGAGTCATGCTGCAATAAATCCTTCTATCTTCTCAAAGAGGATCTTCCTATGGAAATATGTCCATTGCATCTATTATGGGTATACTGATATTGCAATCAAAAACGGGAACGGATGCCATCAACATCCGCTCCCGTTTTTGATCAGACAGGCGAAGTGGATCCTCCTATGGATCCACTTCGAACAATCTTCGCTACATCCCCGAACCTTATCTCTTTACAGTTCACCTCGCGTATGCTTAATTGCACGAACAAGGGCATCTACATTGGCCGGAGGTACATTATCCATAATTTCCTGAGCAGGACCGGCAATATATCCGCCACCTTTTCCAAGAATATCAATCTCTCTTAATGTCTGCTCATAAACTTCTTTCGGCGCACCATAAGCAAGCAACTGCTGGGTATCCACTCCACCGTAGAAAATCAGGTCATTGCCATACTCCCGTTTCAGAAAAGCATGATCCATTACCGGCTGTACAGGCTCCAGAATATCCACACCGATCTCAATCAGATGCGGTATAAAGGGAGTGATTTTTCCACAGGAATGCATCTGGACAGGCAACCCAGCCGCATGGTAGACATCAAACAATCTCTTCAACTGCGGCTTCAGGTACTCCACAAACATGTCTTCCGAGAAGAAAGTAGAAGTCTGCGTGCCCAGATCATCTCCATGATGGCCAATCTTAAATCCACGCTTTACTGTTTCTTTAGCAATCTCAATTTTGTAATCCGTGATTACATTAAAGAAATGTTCAATAATCTCCGGCTCATCCACGATCGTATACATGAAATTCTGGATTTCCATCAGTTCATACGTCTTTTCCCAAATACCGTTGTAGCCGGACATGACCACCAGAGAACTTCCGGAGTGCTCAGCCTTATCTACCTCTGCATACTTAAACTGCATATCCATCATGCCGGGAGCAGACAGATCCGGTGCCTTAAAATTCTTTACCACCTCCGGATCATCCAACGCGTCCTTCAGTGGATGACCATAGTTAAAGAAGCTGGTTGCATTGGGGGCAAATGTCAGACCCCAGGGATCAATATAAAATCCCTTTTCATCAATTCTGGAACGTCCAAGCTGCATGGACAGCTCCACCTTTTCTGTATCATCAATACCATTGGAGACAGAATCGTCCGTAGTGTAAGTAAAGAAATAGTGGTTGCCCAGATACTCATTGTATTCATCCTCGTCAGTGATGCCTACATATGCTGCACATTCCATTTTTTTTCTGACATTGGCAAAATTCACGACGCTTGGAAGATAATTTGTATTTTTTCTCTTGATAACATCAAGGGTCAACTGCTCTCGATTCATGTTTCTTTCCATAGTCTTTTCATGCATGATCGGCAACTTCATCTGCAGATCATGTTTCTCCTTTCGTTTTTTCAAACTTCTTTACAGCTATATAACATCCGCAGCATTTGCATCAGGTCAGGATGCGATGGCCCGTTAAGAACTGTGGCATTTCGGGCCTTGCGCATACCCTCATATGTTAAAGCATTGCTATTTCTGCGAGCAAAAAAGCTCGTTATACATTGCTGCTAACATACCTGTTTAAATCCGGTTCTCAGACATCCACCCATATGCTTCCTTGCCGGTTACTCTCCACACATGCCTTGACAAATCGCAGTCCCGCCAATCCATCCTCTATCGTGAAATGCCTAAGCGTTTTTCCAGTATCCTGTCCCATTCGTGCAAGAAGATTTCTGCAATAGCTTTTATAAATATTGCCAAAAGCCTCATAAAACCCTTCCGGACAGCCTGCCGGCAATCTGCAAAGTTCCAGGCACTCTGCTTCGTTGTACTCCTTGTTTGCCGTGATAATCTGAGTTGGCTGATTTAAAGGCGCATATCGGATCTCCATTGGCTTTGTGTGATCCCACTCAATGGAACCACATTCTCCAAAGACCCGTATCCTGACGCCGCAGTCACATCCTGTAGCAATCTGAGACGCCCACATCAGCCCCGGTATTCCATCTTCATATTCCAGCATCACATGAATATCATGATCCATTGGGGAGGCTGAAAATCCAATAAATCTGGCCAGTACTCGCCTTAGTTTTAAGCCTGTCATTCTGGAAATCAGTGCTTCGAGATGTGTGCCAATGTCCGAAACGCAGGCAGTTCCACCTGCTCTTTTCGGATCCAAACGCCACAAAGCCTGGTCACTTTTTTTCGCCACTGTAGAAAGGATCAGCCAGTCCTGGGGATACTCAGCAATGATATTGATGATCTTTCCAATTTTCCCAGCTTCAATCATCTCCCGCGCCTGCTGCACTGCCGCATAGGATGCATAAGTGTAGGAAACACCAAACTCCAGATTTCTTTCGCGAGCAATACGCTGCAGCTCTTCTCCTTCTTCCAAAGTCAGTGTAATGGGCTTGTCGCATACTACATGAATATTATGTTCAAGAAAACATTTGGCAATCTCATAGTGGGTATCTGTCGGAGTCACAATGGTAACAAAATCAATTCCATCTTCTCTGGCTGACTCTGCCTCGGCCATAGTCTGATAATCAGGATAAATTCTGGATACATCCATTACATCCCAATCCTCAGCCGTCCTTCTGTTTTTCTCTGGGTTTCTGGTGAAACATCCGGCAACCAGGCGGGCAAGATTATCTTCTATGGCTCCCCGGCGGTGGACATTACCAATGAAGGCCCCATTACCGCCGCCTACCATTCCAAACTTCAGTTTCAAAACAGCACCTCCGTTTCACGATGTCAAAAGTGGAAACATTCCACCAGCACATCTCTGTATCATCCGGATCAGACTTCCATCAATGTATAACTTTTTGAAAGTTCTTACACCTCTACCCAGATGTTGCCCCTGGCATTGCTTTCTATACAGGCATCGATAAATTTCAGGCCATGTACACCATCTTCAATCGTAGGATAATCAAAGTTACCGGCATCAATACCATATTTCTTTTTCAGCAGAGCACTGCAGTAACCTCTGTACAGGTTACCAAAGGCTTCGAAAAAGCCTTCCGGATGACCCGAAGGCAGTCTGGAAAGGCTGCGGCAGAAGATCGAATCATAGTCCCGGGTCGGTGTGTAAATCTGCGGCGGCTCATTGATTCTGGTGACGCGAAGCACCGCCGGTTCCTTATGTTGCCATTCGATTGCTCCCTTGTCGCCAAAGACTCTGATCAGCAGATCTGTCTCATGACCAATGGCCACCTGCGATGTCCAGATCATGCCGGAAATATCGTTGTCAAACTTTGCAAGGATCTGCACATTATTTTCCAGTGGCAGATCATGATCTTTTGGAAGCTTTTCAAAATTTGCCAGAACTTTTCTCACAGAAAGCCCGGTCATCTTTTTGATCAGACACTCCACATGGGTGCCGATATCCGCACAACAGCCGGAGGGACCGCTGCGGGCAGGATCCATTCTCCAGGTTGCCTGATCGGAACGGTCACTGACCATCTGTACCAGCAACCATTCCTGAGGATACTCAGCTACTACTGTAAGAATATTGCCAATTTCGCCTGCATCGATCATTTCACGGGCCTGCCTGATCATGGCATATCCTGTATAGGTATAGGTAATACCAAACTGCAAATCTTTTTCCGCTGCCAGTTTCTGCAGTTCTTCTCCCTCCTCAGCCTTTAAAGCCAGAGGTTTATCACACATAACGTTGATACCATGCTCCAGAAAACATTTCGCAATAGGATAATGGGTATCATTTGGTGTACAGATAGAAACAAAATCAATACCGTCTTCTCTGGAAGCTTCTTTCTCTGCCATCTTCTGGTAGGTCGTGTAAACCCGCTCCATATCCCGGATACCCCAGTCAGAGGCCGTCTCCTGATTTTTTTCTATATTTCTGGAAAAGCAACCGGCAACCAATTCTGCCAGATCATCCATAACTGCGCCATGTCTATGCACATTACCGATAAATGCGCCGTTACCACCGCCAATCATGCCAAATCTTAATCTCATGTCTTTTCTCTCCTGTATTACTAAAATCGTTTAACGAAAGCTTTTCGATGCATCCTTCAGATTCACCCAAACGCTTCCCTTTTTATAGCTGTCAACAGATGCCTGCACATAGCGGACACCACTCAATCCGTCCATCACATGCGGAAAATAATAATAACTTTCATCTTTCAGACATCCATTGCTCTTATCCAGAAGCTTTTCACAGAAGGAATGATACATATTTGCATATGCCTCATAGAATCCTTCCGGATGCCCTGTGGGAAGTCTGGATGCCCGTTTGCTGAAGTCACTCATGTAGCTTCTATTTGCTGAAAAGACCTGTACCGGTTCGTTCAAATATGATACATGCAGATGTGTCATATCATCATGAGACCACTCAACGGAACCTTTTTCTCCATAAATCTTAAGATACATGCTGCAATCATGTCCGGTAGCTACGTTGCTGGTCCAGGCCAGGCCATGAGCCCCATTATCAAAGCCAAGCAGTATGCGGGAGATTGTTTCCAGCTTTGCATCCTCTGGATAATATCCGAAATCCGCCAGAACTCTTTCTATTTTCAAACCTGTCGCCGCACAGATCAGATAGTAAAGATGAACCCCCATGGCACCTGTTACATTTGATGCACCGGAGTACTCCGGTTCTCCGATCCATTTTGTAAAATCATCCTCATCATTGTTCAGGCCAAGAATCATCCAATCCTGCGGATACTCAGCGACCACATCGATAATGCGTCCAATCTTCCCCTCTTCTATCAAGCTACGGCATTCCCGAATTGCAGGGTAGTGAGCATAGGTGTACGGTACACATACATCCAGATTCTTTTCAGTAGCAATAGCCGCTATATCTTCTGCCTCTGCAACGCTGAGTGTCATGGGTTTTTCGCAAACTACGTTGATTCCATGTTCCAGGAAACATTTCGTAATTGGATAATGTGAATTATTCGGTGTTACAATACTGACAAAATCTATACCATCTTCCCTGGCTGACTCTGCTTCCGCCATCTCTTGATAGTTGCTGTAGATACGATCCTCCGATACACCCCAGAAAATGCCATCCTTTTTATTTCTTTCCGGATTTCTGGTAAAGTTTCCGGCAGAAAGTACTGCCAGATTATCCATCGCGGAGCCCCGGCGATGGCTGTTGCCAATATTTCCGCCATTACCGCCACCTACCATACCCATTCTAAGTTTATCTCTCATAGTACTTCCTCTACTTCTGTTAAACAGTGTCCTGTGCTTTTCTTAAGGTTTGACAATAACTTTAACTGCTTCCTTCGAACGCATCAGTGCAATTCCGGTCTCCAGATCCTCCAGCTTTACCTCATGGGTTGCCAGATCTTCAAACCTCAATGTTTCATCCTGCAATAGCTGGATAGCCGGCCCAAAGCTGTTTTTTGTACTCAAAGTTGCTGTAATGGTCAGTTCCATATTGTTGATATCTCCGGGACGGATAGTAGATTTCTGCGTCATATTCTGTCCGAAGATCAGAATTTTCGCTCCGCAATTGACCAATCCAAGGATCTGTTCCAGGACCACACCTGCTCCCACGGCATCAATTGCTATGTCTGCCAGACTTCCCCATTTTGCTGTCATTATGGAAGCAATGTCATCCGTGATCGGATTCACGACGATATCAGCACCAGCTTTTTTTGCATCATTCGCCCGGGATTCCATAGTCTCTGCCACGATAATATCCCTGACCCCATAACGCTTCAGGGCTTTGACAAAAAACAGTCCGATGGCTCCTGCACCAAAAAGAATCACTCTCTCTGTGGCCTGTGGATTGATCTTTGTCATACCATTCATAACACAAGCCAGAGGCTCGGCCAGAGCTGCCAGGTTATCCGGCATATCAGCCGGCACCTTATATACCTGTTTTTCAGGCATAAGGCAATATTCGGCAAAGGCTCCATCTCTCTGCTGTCCTGTATTTACTGCATTTCTGCAAAGATTGAAATTGCCCCGACGACACTCCGGACACATGCCGCAACGTACGTTCGGTTCCGCAACAACCTTGTCACCTACCTTAACAGTAGTAACACCGGAACCAATTTCTGAAACAATACCGGTAAACTCATGTCCCAGAACAGTCCCCGGTTTTGCATATTGTCCTGGTGGTACAGCAAGTACATGCAGATCACTTCCACATATACCGCAGGCATTCACTTTAATCACAACATCGTCAGGATTAACTGCTTTGGGAACAGGAATCTCCTTCAGATTCACAACACCATTCCCTGCAAAAACAGCAGCTCTCATCATCTTTGCCATTATGTTTGTTTTTCCTTTCTGTGGAATTTCTGAATTTTTATTCCAACCTCCTTTTCCCTGATATGCACCACCGAAATCAAATTTATTGCTCAACTGCCAATCTGATAAAAAGTAAGCTTGCCAAACTTTCACAGTCCAGCAAGCTTAGCATAGGAAGGAGTTTGGAAAATGAATAGGGCTCTTGCAGCTGCCCTTTATGAGTAACAATAATTATTTCATTAACTCTGCTTTCACTTTTTCAATATCTTTTCTGAAAAGTTCCAGCGGATCTGCGGCTTCCTTTCGAAGCGGCAGCTCCGGATAATAATTTTCAAACACGAACCATCCGGCATAGTTATTCGCTTTCAGCCATGCAATCTGCTCTTCAAAATGAGAATCACCCTGGCCAAGCAGCTTGCTGCTATACGCTTCGCCTATACCGTCCTTAATGTGAAGCTGATCTACCATATAGGGATAAACCTTGGGAAGATGATCCATTGGATTGTAGCCTCTGAAGCACATATAATTCTGAGAATCATAAAACAGCTTCATATTGTCCCGGTCCACATCCTTTACCAGTTTAATAAAGAGGTCAGCATCGATCGCAGTTTCTGCTGCAATGGTGATATCCAGTTTTTTAGCCTCATCACATGCATACTGAAGCGCAAGCACCTCATTCTCCCAATCCTGCTCGGTGTGCAGGTCATTATCCACAAAATGCGGAATCATCAACACTGGGATTCCCATGTCTGCAGTTGCATACAATGCAATATCCAGATGCTCATATGCAATGTCACCCCGTTCAGTGCCGCGGCCATTCCTCAATCCGTTGTTATTCAGATCATTCATAACAATAGAGATCAATTCTACATTGTAGTTCTTTGCAGTTTCCACATAGAGATCTCTTACTCTTTTATGGGCCAAACGAAAGCCGGTTTTGGGCCAGCCCGCTTCAATCTGGACCCCATCCATACCAAGCTCCGAAGCCATACGGATACCAAATGCACAGTCTCCGGGGAGACACCATTCCGGAACTGCCAGCTTAAATCGTTTAGAATCATAACTTTTCATAAAGGCATTCCTCCTTATTTATAAAACTGACTGACCATTACCTTGCCGGGAGATCCCGCAGCAGCATCTGCGATCGCATTCCGCGTCTTTTCCAGGGGAAACCTGCCGCTGATGATTTTTCTGGCATCCATAGTACCTGCTGCAAACATACGCAGAACCCCGGGGAAAATATCATATCCGGCAGATCCGCTGCAGCAGTACACAGAGGTGCCATAGTAAATGAAGGGTGTCATATCAATTGGCGGAATCTTTCCCGGCAAGCCGATCTGTACCAGTTTGGCATGGGATGACATAATGGCTGAGATCATGGGATACGTGGCTCCCGGATTTCCTGCAGCCTCCACATTGACATGACAGCCGATACCTTTCGTCAGTTCCATGATCAGTCCGGCAATATCATTATTGGAAGCAAAGTCCATTGGATTCAGACATGCATCTGCAATTTTAAGCTTTTCCGCAAAAGCAAGCCTGCCTGCATTGGTGTCAAACAAAAATATTTTTGCAGCTCCCGATGCTCTGCAAAGCAAAGCTGCCGACAAACCGATGGGACCCGCGCCGACAATTGCTACATTGGCACCAGGCTTAATTCCACCGGCATTGATCATAATGGAATGGTAGGCTACGCTCATGGGTTCAGCCAAAGCACCAGCCTCAAAAGCAGCCATTTTATCCCCATAGCGTTCTGCTATGTCATTTATTTTGATAATATATTTCTCCGGAACAACCGCATATTCACAAAAAGCGCCATCTGCAGACAAGCCGATATCTTCCCGGTTGTCACAGCAATTGGGCAAACCTATTCTGCAGTTATGACATTTGCCGCAGTAATGAATCTGCTCAACAGCAATAATATCTCCCACTGCATACTGCTCCTTTAACTTTCTGCCAACTTCAACAATCTCACCGGCAAACTCATGTCCAAGAATGACCGGAAGTCTGGTATGACAATTAAATACCATGTAGCCGTCATCTTTTGCCGCGATAGAATGAATATCACTGCCACAGACACCGCAGGTGCCAATACGGATCAAGACCTCATCTTCCTGAGGCTCCGGAGTTGGAACATTCTCCATTCCGCAGGAAAGATTCTTCCACACCGAGCCGGACACATAAGCTCTGTGATCTTCCAATTCTCTTTTTCCCAGACGAATCCCCGGCATTGGACTCCAATCACCACGTAACACAAATGCTCTCATGTTCACCTCCTGCAAGACATGTGACATCAGGATCTGCCATCCGACAAAACCAGGCAACAATGTGCTGCGTCAGTCCCACCAGACAACGGCAGATCCAAATCATACTGATTTACTTATACAGATCCGGTTTCTCGATCATTTCCACTCTGATCACTTCTCCACCCGCCAGACGGGACTTAGTACATGCCTCAGCCGTAGCAGCTGCAGCATATCCATCCCAGGCAGTGGGACCGGTCAGAATGTCTTCCTCCAGACATTTGATCCAGTCTCTCATCTCGATAACGTAGGCATCTGCAAAACGATTGATCCACACCGGATCAATCTTATAGGTATAAGCACCTTTTTCACGAATCACAGCTGCAGAAGGATCCGGCAGAGACGCTGTTCCCTCTTCTCCGACCACTTCACAGTGAATGTCATAGCCATAAATGCAGTTCATATAAATCTCAAGATCTATATGAATGCCGCTCTTAGTACGCAGGATCACCATCTGGGGATCGATCAGATCCGGATCTGCATTTCTGGTACTTCTGGGGCAAATCAACTGGGCCGTCTCATACTCATCCCCGGTCAGCCATCTGGTAATATCAAACTCATGCACCAGAGCTCCGTTGGCCGACATATCTGTTGTATGCTTTTCGCCCGTGGGATGTGCATTTCTATGCTGTTCATGTAAAAGCAAAGGCTGTCCGATCCTGCCGCTGGTAATAGCTTCCTTTACCTGCACATAACCAGGATCATAACGGCGCATGAAACCTACAGTCAGATATTTTCTGCCTGCTGCGATCTCAGCATTCATAATGTTGACGCATGCCTGTGCTGTGTTGGACAGGGGTTTTTCGCAGAATACCCTCTTACCAGCCTTGATACAGGATACAACAAACTCCTCGTGAGTTCTGTCCCAGGTGGTAACGATCACTGCATCCACAAGTTCTGACCTGATCAGCTCGTGTGGATCTTCAAATGTTTTTACAGTGGGATATTTGTCTGTTACTTTTTTCATATTTTCCTGGCTGATATCATTCACAGCAACAATCTCAGCACCCGGAATCTTATTCATAATAATATCTGTATGCA
>R14__coassemble_1245_pt1 | contig 13283 bp, 5 predicted proteins | sample R14__metabat2_high_PE_030 | metagenome-assembled genome bin R14 | reverse complement strand
TGGGCGCACTTTCCCAAGGGGGAAGTGTGGACACTTTTTTACATGCTTTGAAGACCCCAACAAAAATTCGAATGGAGCGACGAATTTATTCGGCGTGGGAATTCGAATTTTGGGAGCGATGCAGGAGCTCACAGAGCGATGCAGCGCGTGGTATCATAAAATTGTGGTTGTACGCGACGTACCATGGGGGTTTTTTGATATACCAGAGAAGCAAAGCAGGAAAAAAGGCGTCAAAAAGAGGACCCCTCACGGAGTCCTCCTGAAAATCTTTTTCTGTGCCGGATACTATTACATCATGCCGGGAGCACCGCCTGCCGGCATGGGAGGCATGGGCTCTTTAATGTTGGATACCACGGATTCTGTGGTCAGCAGAGTGGATGCCACGCTGGTAGCATTCTGCAGAGCGCTTCTGGTTACTTTAACCGGATCCAGGATGCCTGCTTCCACCATATCCACATAAGTCTCATTGTAAGCATCGAAGCCGACGCCTGCTGCAGACTCTTTTACCTTGTTGACGATCACTGCGCCTTCCAGACCTGCATTGACTGCGATGGTAGCCAGAGGAGCCTCCAGTGCCTTCACAACGATCTGCGCGCCTGTCTTCTCATCACCTTCCAGAGAGTCTACCAGAGCAGCCAGCTCCTTGGTGGTGTGAATGTATGCGGAACCGCCGCCTGCGATGATACCTTCCTCTACAGCTGCGCGGGTTGCATTCAGAGCGTCTTCCATGCGAAGCTTTGCTTCCTTCATCTCTGTCTCTGTTGCAGCGCCTACACGGATCACTGCCACACCGCCTGCCAGCTTGGCCAGTCTCTCCTGCAGCTTCTCGCGGTCGAAATCAGAGTTTGTGGTCTCGATCTGAGATTTGATCTGTGCCACACGGCCTGCGATGGCAGCCTTGTCACCAACGCCATCCACGATCACTGTGGTCTCTTTCTGTACCTTGACGGATTTTGCCCGGCCCAGCATATCCAGAGTTGCTTCCTTCAGCTCATAACCAAGCTCCTCGGAGATCACAACGCCGCCTGTCAGAGTAGCGATATCCTGCAGCTGATCCTTTCTTCTGTCACCATAGCCAGGAGCCTTGACAGCACATACCTTGAAGGTACCGCGCAGCTTGTTGACGATCAGAGTGGACAGCGCCTCGCCCTCTACATCCTCAGCGATGATCAGCAGGCTTGCGCCGGACTGAACCACCTGCTCCAGGATGGGCAGCAGCTCCTGAATGGTGCTGAGCTTCTTATCTGTGATCAGAATATAGGGATTCTCCAGGTTTGCTTCCATCTTCTCCATGTCTGTAGCCATGTAAGCGGAAACATAACCACGGTCGAACTGCATACCTTCTACCATATCCAGCTCTGTCATCATGGTCTTGGACTCTTCAATGGTGATAACGCCGTCATTGGAAACCTTTTCCATAGCATCTGCTACCATCTGACCGACCGTCTCATCACCGGAAGAAACAGCTGCAACTCTGGCGATCTGCTCCTTGCCGCTGACCTGCTGGCTCATGCCTGCCAGGATCTCTACAGCCTTGTCTGTGGCTTTCTTCATACCCTTACGCAGAACGATGGGATTTGCGCCTGCTGCCAGGTTCTTCATACCTTCCTGGATCATCGCCTGTGCCAGTACGGTTGCTGTAGTGGTACCGTCACCTGCTACATCATTTGTCTTGGATGCTACCTCACGGATCAGCTGTGCGCCCATGTTCTCAAAACCGTCTTCCAGCTCGATCTCCTTGGCGATGGTCACACCGTCATTTGTGATCAGTGGAGTGCCGAAGGACTTGTCCAGAACCACATTGCGGCCTTTGGGGCCCAGGGTCACACGTACTGTATTTGCCAGCTGATCAACACCTGCCTGCAGGGCTGTTCTCGCTTCTTCACCATATTTGATCTCTTTTGCCATAATTTATCTGCCTCCTGAAATGTTCTTTTTTACTGCTTACTCGACGATAGCGAGGATGTCACCCTGCTTTACGATGATGTACTCTTCGCCATCCAGCTTTACATTTGTGCCCGCATACTTGGAATAGATGACCTTGTCATCCTTCTTTACTTCCATCTTTACTTCTTCTGTACCGGGACCTACCGCTACTACAACAGCCTCCTGGGGCTTTTCCTGGGCCTGAGAAGTCAGGATGATACCGGACTTGGTCTTTTCCTCAGCCTCAACCTGCTGCAGTACAACTCTGTCGCCTAATGGTGTTAACTTCATTCTATATGCCTCCTTATTTTTCAAGTATTCCTTTGATCTTATTTATTAGCACTCGATTTGTTTGAGTGCTACTTAACGATGCCTATCATAGAAAATCCAACAGGATTTTGCAAGCGTCGAAATTCGGATTTTCATGGTTTTTTCTTTGATATTCTCCGATATTCTCAGAATTTCTCCCGATTTCTACGGATTTGATCTGTTTTCTTTTTTATTTTGCAGACCGGCTCCGGTCTTTCCGGATGATCTCCAGTTCATCAAAGATGTACTCATTCAGAACCTTGATATAGGTTCCCTTCATACCGCTGGAATGGGATTCGATCACGCCGGCGCTCTCGAACTTGCGGAGGGCATTGACGATCACGGAACGAGTGATGCCCACACGGTCAGCGATCTTGCTGGCCACCAGGATACCCTCGGAGCCGTTCAGTTCATCAAAAATGTGCAGAATGGCTTCCATCTCTGAATAGGAAAGAATGCTGAGAGCTGATTTTACCACCTGCAGCTTTCGGCTCTCCTCCTCATTTTCCTCATTTACGGAACGCATCATCTCCAGACCCACAACTGTTGTACCGTACTCACTGACGATGATATCATCAATGCTGTACTGGGGCGCATGCCGGTACATAAACACCGTACCGAGACGCTCTCCTGCGATCTCGATGGGATTGATGATGCCGGTATAATCCTGGGCGTTTTCCTCAAAACCCAGTGTGAGCAGGCCTACATTTTCCTTGGTGGAAAGCACGCTCAGGAAACGGTCATTCAGCAGGGGATCGATCCTTTCTCCCACCTGCTCCGTCAGAAGTTCTTCTATATTCTCTACCTTGCCGGTACTGCCGCTGCCAAGGACCTTTCCCTTGCGGCTGATGACCAGCACATTGGAATCCAGACATTCTGTCAGTACACTGCAGATATCATTGAACACTACTTTGGACGAACTGTTATTGTGCAGCAGCTTGCTGATCTTTCTGGTCTTATCCAGTAATTGTACACCCATTCCGGCTGAGCCCCTTTCTTTCTTCCGGCGAAATCCAGCCGGAAATTTTCTGAGATCCTGTGGCCTCTTTCTGCGATTTCATCACAATCGCCATAATAACACAGTATTTTGCCCAAAATCAATACTATTGTCTGACAAAATGCCGCCGGATCATGATTCTTTCTGCACTTCTCCACTGTAGCCGCAGGCTGCATCTGCGCAGACCACCTTCCGGCCCCGCAGGACCATATAGCCGCCGCATACGGGACAGGGCTGGCTGACCGGCTGCTGCCAGCTCATGAACTCGCACTCCGGGTGCTGGCTGCAGCCAAAGTACCGCCGTCCCTTCCGGGTCCTGCGGATGACCACTTCGCCCTCTCCATGGCAGGCAGGACAGGGAACGCCGATCTTTTCCAGATAGGGTTTGGTATTTCTGCATTCCGGGAAACCGGGGCAGCCCAGGAATTTTCCATGGGGACCGTACTTGATCACCATCCTCCGGCCACAGAGTTCACAGACTTCATCGCTCTCTTCGTCTGCGATCTTCACATCCTCCAGATTGGCTTCCGCTGCCTCCAGGGCCTCCTTCAGATCCGGCCAGAAATTTTCCAGGACGGATTTCCAGGGAACCGTACCGGCGCCGACACAGTCCAGCAGACCTTCCATGTAAGCAGTGAAATTCACATCCACAATACTGGGGAAGGCTTCCTTCATCATATTGTTGACCACTTCCCCCAGCTCAGTCAGGAACAGATTTTTCTTGTCCTTTGCCACATAGCGGCGCTGGATGATGGTGGTAATGGTGGGCGCATAGGTACTGGGCCTGCCGATGCCAAGCTCTTCCATGGTACGTACCAGGGAAGCTTCTGTATAATGGGCCGGCGGCTGGGTAAAATGCTGCTCCTTGTGAAAGTCCGCGATCCGCAGGGTACTGCCCTTTTCCAGCCGGTCCAGGGCCAGCTTTGCGGATTTCTCTTCCTCTTCATCTGTATAAACAGAAAGAAAGCCGGCGAATTTCACACTGTGATCCGCTGCCGTGAAAACATAGTCTCCCACACCGATCTTTACGGAATAGGTTTCATATACAGCCGGGGTCATACGGCTGGCCACGAAACGCCGCCAGATCAGCTGATACAGGCGGAACTGGTCTCTGGAAAGGGAATCCTTCACGATCACCGGCGATCTGTTGATATCAGAGGGGCGGATAGCTTCGTGGGCATCCTGGGCATTTTTGTTGGTATTGCCGCTGCTTCTGGCTCCTGCGGAATACTCTGCACCGTACTGGGCGGAAATATACTGATCTGCCGCCTCGATGGCCTCCTGGGATACTCTGGTGGAATCTGTTCGAAGGTAAGTGATCAGACCCACTGTGCCGCCCTTTTTCAGTGACACACCTTCATAAAGCTGTTGGGCGATCCGCATGGTCTTCTGGGTAGAGAAATTCAGCATGCGGGAAGCTTCCTGCTGCAGGGTGCTGGTGGTAAAGGGCAGGGGAGCCTTGCGGGTCCGCTCACCTGTCTTCTTTTCCAGGATATAGCCCTCTTTGCCTGCCATGTGGGTCAGGATCTCATCTACCTGCGCCTCATTTTCCAGGGCCAGTTTCTCTTTCCCTTTTCCGTAAAAACGAGCAGTCAGGGGCTTCTTTCTGCCTTCTGTCAGGAAATCCCCCTCCAGACTCCAGTATTCTCTGGGGACAAAGGCATTGATCTCCTCCTCCCGGTCTGCGATCAGGCGAAGGGTCACCGACTGCACGCGGCCGGCGCTCAGGCCCCGGCGGATCTTCTGCCAGAGCAGGGGACTGATGGAATATCCCACGATCCTGTCCAGACATCTTCTGGCCTGCTGCTCATCCACCAGATTCATATCGATCTCCCGGGGTGCCTTCAGAGCATTTTTTACCGCTGTTTTGGTGATCTCATTGAATGTGATCCTCTGTACCTCCTTGTCCTCCAGCTTCAGAGCCTTGGTCAGATGCCAGGAAATGGCTTCCCCTTCCCGGTCCGGGTCGGTGGCCAGATAGATCTTGTCTGCTTTTTTTGCTGATTTCCGGAGGCCGGCCAGCAGTTCGCCCTTGCCCCGGATCGTAATATATTTGGGTTCGTAGTCGCCGTCCACATTGACGCCCAGCTGGCTCTTGGGAAGATCCCGGACATGACCGTTGGAGGCCATGATCTCATAATTTTTCCCCAGAAATTTGCTGATGGTCTTGACTTTCGCCGGTGACTCCACTATGACCAGATATTTTGCCATAGATGCTCTCCTTACTGCTTCTGTTCAGAATTTGCGTTTTTCAATATATCTCAAAAAAACAGCGGATGCAAGCAAATCCTGTAAAAAAGCCTTTTGCCGGCTGCTGTTTCTGCAGGTGTTTCCGTTCGCAGAAAAAGATTGTCCCCGGCTGCGAATCAACCGCTGCCGGGGACAATTTTCCTGCACAAGGAGCAGATCTTTGCCTGATCATTACAAAAATACCGAAGTTCTTCTTCTGGCTGCCCGGGGAAGCGGCTTGGAACCAGCTTCCCAGTACCACCTCCGAAAATGGTGTAAAAGCTTAAGATGACTGCTCTTTCTTCTTTCTTCGCCACAGGAGCAGGAGCAGTATGCCGCCCGGAACAGCCAGCGCTGCTGCCGGAAGCCAGGGATGCACTGCGGCCAGACCCGTATCCACTGCCTGCACCCGGTCCAACGCTTCCATGTTCACTTCTGCGCCGGCTGCTGTTTCCGCAGCAGATGCGATCTCCGTATCGGCAAATACAGTTCCGTCACCGGCTTCTGCTGTTCTGCCGTAGGTTCTTCCGCTTCTGGTTTCTTCCTGTCCGGATCTCTGTGCGGCAGACCCTGTCTCTCCTGTTCTGCCTGCTGAGGTCCGGCTGCTGCCGGCAGTCCCTGAAGATGCAGATGAGGAAGTACCGCCGCCTGCGGATGCAGACGCAGAAGTACCGCTGCCTGCAGAGCCTGTACCGTCCTGATCATCGTCCGTCTGTCCGGCAGTTTCCGCACCTGTAGTACCGTTGGATGTTTCACCCTTTTTCGAAGTTTCTTCCGCCTGCGCTGTATCCGATGCCGGGATTTTTACTTTTTCCGCAGAAGTATCGCCTTCCTCCCGGGGCTCCGCATCTGCCTTCTCCGGATCTTTCTCCTGCGACTCCTCTTCCGGCTCCTCCTCTGTTTCCTCTTCCGTCTTCTCCCTTCCTTTGGCAGGGATGGTCACAGCGGATCCGGGGCAGATGGCATCACAGATCAGACAATGAATGCTCTTGCTGCCGGCAGCGGAAGCGGTCGGAGCAGTATCCACGGTATAAGTGCTGCTCCAGCTGTGAACCAGATGTTTTTCCCGCAGCAGCTCCATGGCCTGGGAGCCGCTTTCCTCTGTTGTCTCCTTATAATAGGGATCCAGTCCGCTTTCTCCGGGCAGACATACCTGCAGCTCCAGACTGGCGGCCGGCAGACCCGGATCCTCTGTATTGACGAAAAAGATCCTGCCTGTTCCGGGCGCCAGGCCCTGCAGCTGCCAGATGACCGCATCTTCAGAAGCCTCTCCCGTGTAGATCTTTACCACAGCATCATTTTCTGCGATCAACTGCAGTTCCGGATCCAGTGTCAATGTCAGAGACTGTCCTATTTTCAGCCGATAGGGACCCAGTACGTTCTGCCCTTCCTCTGATGCGAGGCCCAGATCCAGAGCCGATGTCATATCAACATCTTTGGCCTGCAGGAAGGCATTTTCCCCTACCAGAACGCCGGCTTCAGACAGGATCTCTCCCATGCCGGACAGAGCCGATGCACTGTAAAAGGCGTAAGCGCCGACTTCTTCCAGACTCTCCGGGAAATGGATCTCCGGCAGCAGCGCATCTCCATAAAAGGCGTACGCTTCCACCCGCTCTGCCTTTTCCGGAAACTGCAGTTCTGTGATCTCCGGGCAGGAGGCAAAACATCCCTCCGGGATCTCTGTCAGATCCTCCGGTAAAGTCACAGCCGACAGGGCTGCATTCTGATAAAAGGCGTGATCGGCCAGCGCCGTCTCTCCGCTTTGTAAGGATAAACTCCAGAAACTGTCCGCATCCTCTTCCGAATCCCGCAGACAGGCAAAGGCATAGCTGCCGATGGTCCTGACAGAAGCAGGGATCTGCAGTTCTGCTCCATGGCAGCAGCCGTAAAAGGCATAGCTGCCGATGGTCGTCACATTTTTCAGCAGCTCCGTCTTCGGAACATAGCTGCTGCAGTGCAGAAAGGCGCTGTCGCCCACGGAAGTACAGGTTCCGGAGATGCCGGTCACTTCGCTGAGGGAAACGCAGCCCTTGAAGATCTCTTCCGGCAATGCCTGCAGATCTTCTGAAAGGACCGCCGTCTCCAGAGAAGTGCAGCCTGCAAAGGCAGCTTTCCCCACTCTCTCCGCAGCAAACAGACGGATCTCCTGCAGAGACTCGCAGCCACTGAAAGCATAAGCGCCTACGGTTTTCACGCTGGTCCGCTCCTCCGTGTGCCCCATAGTGCCCACTGTCACCACAATAGTGGGATTGTTTACATTTCCCAGAGCAGTACAGCCACTGAAGGCATAAGCGCCGATCTCCTGCAGCTGCATCGGCAGGGAGATCTCCTGCAGGGAAGTGCAATCCCGGAAGGCAGAAGCGCTGATCTTTTCCACAGATGCCGGCAGGCTGACTTCCGTCAGTGCCTGGCAATTCCGGAAAGCAGAGACCCCAAGCAGAGTAATGTTGCTGCTTTTCAGCACTGCTTTCTGCAATGCCGTACAGTTCTGAAATGCTTCCTGGGGAATCTCCTGCAGAGCTGTGGAAAGTATAGTGACTTCTGTCAGACCGCTGCAGTCCGCAAAAGCACCCCTGCCAAGCTCTGTCAGGCCTTTGGGCAGGGTCAGCCCAGTCAGACTGCTGCAGCCGGAGAAGGCCTGTTCCCCGATCCGTTCCATACTTTCCGGCAGAGCCAGTTCCGCAAGGCTTCTATGATTTTCAAAGATGGAAGTCCCGATCTCCTGGACCCCCTCGCCGATCTGCAGGACATTTACTGCTTCCGCACCGCTCAGTTTTTCCAGCCAGGAAGCCTCCGTCACAGCACCGCTGCCGCAGATCAGCAGAGTTCCATCCTCTTTGTAACACCAGAAGGCATCCGGGCCGCATTGTCCCGTAAGCCCTTCCCCTTCCATCAGGATCTTCACCTCCGGTTCAAAGGAAGCAGTTTCCTCTGTGGAAGGCACATAGATGGTACCAAAGGGTACGACTGCTTCTGTGATGGCACAGCCCCGGAAAGCCTCTTCCTTGATCTCCCGAAGATTGTCACCGAATCGTACGGAAGAAAGGCTGCTGCAAGCCTTGAACGCCTGCTTTCCCACAGTCTGCAGACAGGCAGGCAACTGCACATCCTCAAGGTCTGTACAATTCAGGAAAGCGCCCTCCCCTATATCTGTCAGCTGATCCGGCAGGATCGCTGTCTGCAGACTGCTGCAGCCGGAAAAAGCGTCGTCGCCAATGGAAGTGACCGTATCCGGCAGCACGACCTGCTGCAGGGACAGGCATTTCAGGAAGCAGCCATCCCCCACCGAAGTAAGGCCCCGGCTGGGAAGGATCAGCTCTTTTACACTGTAGCAATAGGCAAAACTGTTCTTTCCCAGACCATTGGCCGCCATAGTCTCCGGCAGACAGATCTCCCGCAGCTGACTGCAATATCCGAAAGCCCGGTACTCAATGGTGCGCAGGGTCTGCGGGAAGGTCACTTCCCGCAGGTTCTCGCAATACCAGAAGGCCTCCTCGCCGATGGTCTGCAGACAGGCCGGCAGTTTCACCTCTTCCAGGCTGCTGCAGTGAGAAAACATCTGGTCTGAAATCTCCTGCAGACCATCCGGCAGGACCACCCGCCGCAGACTTTTACAATACTGAAAGGCGCCAAATCCCACACTGCAGCTGACTGTTTCCGCAGACTCCTCCGGATCTGCCATGCTGACCTCTGTCAGGCCGCTGCAGTAGGCCAGGGCAAACTTGCCGATGCTCTCTATGCCGGAGGGCAGCTGCAGCTCCTGCAGGCTGTCACAGTAGCTCATGCAGGAATCTTCCAGGATCTTTACACTGTCCGGAAGCAGGATCCCCGACAGTTTCCGGCAGGAACCAAAGGTATACTGGTAGATCTTCTTCTGTCCTTCCGGGACCTGGATCTCTCCCTCCAATGCCTCGCAATGATGAAAGGCGCCCTTGCGGATCTCTGTGATGGTCTCCGGGAAATCTGCCGTCCGCAGCTGCAGGCACTCCCGGAAGCAGTAGACAGGAATATTGGTCATACTGGCAGAAAGGGATGCCGTCTCCAGGCTGTCGCAGCCCTGGAACCAGCGCTCATCGTTTCCGTCCGGCGCGCTGACCACGCTGTCCGGGATCTTGATGCTGGTCAGACTGTCACAGTCCATAAAAGCCCGACTGTAGATCCTGGTCAGAGTCTCCGGCAGATCCAGCATCTGCAATCCGGTACAATTCAGGAAAGCCGAATCTCCTATGATCTCCAGCCCGTCCGGCAAAGTGATCTCCTGCATGGAAGTGCAGTCATGAAAGGCTGCCTGGCCGATCCCTGTGATCCCTTCCTGCAGGAAAACTCTGGTGATACTGCTCCGCAGATCATCTGCAAGCCATTCTGTAGTGTAAGCTGTGCCTTTGGCATCCCCGAAATCAGGAATCTTTCCCTGGCCTTCCAGAACCAGGGTACCGTCTCCGTACAGAGACCAGGAAATATCACCTGCAAGGCCTTCCGCCACCAGCTGCTCCGGCAGACTGATGCTGAAGGGGATTTCCAGAGCTCCCTCATAATTGCCGCAGCCCGTCAGCAGCAGAGCCGGTCCGTCTGCTGCTGCCCGGTCACAGACTTCTGTGTTGTTCCGATAGCTGACACTGTAATCTCTGCCCTCTTCCAGACACTGTCCGCCGTTCCATACCACAGCATCCGGTGTCAGCGCAGCACCTGTATACAGCTGAAAGCTGATCTCTTCTGCCTGGCAGTCCGCCAGATCCTTTTTCCGGATCCGGAAAGAGGCGGTCAGGGTGCCGCTATAGCTGCCGCAGCCCGTGATGGTGACTGCGGCCTCCTTCTCTTCCGCTGCCTGGATATTGTTTGTAAAACTTACTGTATAATCCCTGTCCTCCAGGAGTCTGTGCCCCTTATAGGACAGGCTGATCTCCGGACGGATCTCTTTGCCGCTGTAGACCTGATCCGGTATCGCTTCCAGTACAGTATCTATCAGAGCGATCCGGCCTTTTTCCCCGTCTCCTGCCAGGGAACTTTCCCCATCTGCTGCCAGGCGAAGTGCCGCTGCCATCTGCAGGCAGCCGCTGCCGGTCTCTTCATCCTTATAGTTTTCTTCGCTGTCCGCATGCCGGGCTGTATCCGTCAGGATCTGCAGGATCTTTGCCGGAGAAAGGCTGCCGTCCACATAGGAAAGCAGCGCTGCCGCTGCCGTCACCATGGGGGCTGCCAGTGAGGTTCCCTCCCCGCCCGGGGCCGCCAGATCCTTCTGCCAGCCATAGCAGGAATTCTCCGCCCGGCTTCCATCCTCCTGCAGGTTGATGACACTGATGGTCTCCGCGTAATCGGAAGGATATACTGCTGTTGTGCCCAGATCATTTCCGGCTGCGCAGACCACTGTGATCCCTGCGTCGCAGACGCAGCTGATGGCCAGGTGGATCAGCGTACTGTCCTCCTCATAGCCTTCACTGATGTTGATCACATCGGCCCCCTGCTCCTTCAGGTACTGCAGGCCTCTGACCAATGTACTGGCGGTGATCTTCTGCTCTGTATCTGTGGGATCCGCGGCATCCACAGCGATCAGGGAAACTCTCTCACTTCCCCCTTCCTGTAAGAGGCCTGCGCTCTCTGCCAGAACAGAAGCCACAACTGCGCCATGGGCCCCACTGGGCGTATATCCGTCCTGCAGATCCGCATACACCAGCACATACGGGTCTTTTTCCTCCCCGGTCTCTTTCAGCGCATTGTATACGCTGGCATCAGAAAGCCAGGAAGCAGAGGGATCGAAGCCGCTGTCTATGACACCGACTGTTACCTCATTCCCTGCGCCCATTGTTTCATCATAAGTATCCAGCAGATCCCAGGCTTCTTCGGCCTGGATCATCTGCTTCTGCAGCTCTGTAAGAGCTGCTGCGCTGCTGTCACTGCCGCAGGCTGCCGCCACATAATCGGGCTCTGCATAGAGCACACCGTCCAGTTGCAGATATTCCTCTGCTGCCCCGGCTACTGTGGTCTCATCTGAAATGGAAACCAGAACAATGGTGACATCCTCTGTTTCCATCAGCACTTCCGACACACTGCCATCCAGAGATGCCGCAGCCTCTTCCGCAGAAGCTGTTCCCTCTGCTGTGGAAAATCCGACCAGAAGCACTCCCGGCATATAGCCCAGTTCCTCCGGGCTGCAGGATCGCTCAGCAGCTGCTGCCAGGCGCTCTTCCCGGCTGTGTTTTTCTGTGTCGGAATCCTCCTTCGTACCGGAGACCGCTTCGCTCTCTTCCCCCTCTGCTTCTGTCAGGGCAGAAAGATCCCCTGCTTCCCCATCAACTGTAATATCTTCCGCTGCCGGATCTTCTGCATCAGTCTGCCCTTCTGTATCGACCTGTACCTCTGCGCCCGCCTGCATTTCTGTATCTGCCTGCGTCCCTGCGCCTGTCTGCTTTTCCACGGAACTGTCTTCCCCGGATCCTGCTGCCGAATCCTGCAGATCCTCTGCTGCAGCTGCTTTTTCCCTTATTTCCTCTGCCGGATCCATGTCATCGGAAAGTCCATTCTGCTCTGTATCCACGCTCCCGCCAGATCCTGTTTCTGTCGCGCTGCAGATCTCCTCCTGCAGAGGCGCTGCCATGATCGTGCCGCTGCTTCCGAAAAGCATGGAAACCCCCAGCAGGCACGCTATGATTCTTTTTGCATAATTTTTCCGTCTCATCCTGTTGCTCCTGAGAAACCCAATATGCGGATGAACCTGCCCGCTGCAAAGCCGGCGGCAGGAATGTCTCCGCAGAAAAACCCGGAACATTATAGCATACCTTGTCAAAAAAATTGTAGTTTTCAACTTTTTTTGCTGATCAGCCGGCAGATTCTTTTCTTGACGCTCCCCCATCGATTTGCTAAACTTAGGGACATATCGGGAATATTCGCCGGTCTCTCTGACCGGCCGCTGAGGAAGGAATGCACCGGATTTTTTTATCTGATCGCATTCTACAGGATCCTCTGCATCATCATTTGCGGTGATTCCGGGCATAGCAGGGAATCACATCTGTTTTATCTGCCGTTTCAGGCATATTTTCATGTATTTCAGGAAGAGCAGAAAGGAGTTCCCATGTTCTGCAGTATATTGTCTTCTGTCATTTCCGGCGTGGACGCAGTACCGGTCTGCGTAGAGGCGGATGTCAGCGATGGCATGCCATCCTTTTCCATGGTCGGCTATGTATCTTCTCAGGTCCGGGAGGCCCAGGACCGGGTAAGGACAGCCCTGAAAAATCTCGGCGTCCTGCTGCCCCCCAAACGCATCACCATCAATCTGTCACCGGGAGATCTGCGCAAGGAGGGCACTCGTTTTGATCTGCCCATTGCTTCTGCCATTCTGCTGGCCATCGGCCGCTTTCCGCCCCGGGCCCTGGACAATACCATGGTCCTGGGAGAGCTGCATCTGGACGGCCGTATCGGCCCGGTACGGGGGATCCTTCCCAGTGTTCTCCGGGCCCGTGAGATGGGCTGCACCGCCTGCATCCTTCCCATGGACAATTATGCGGAGGGCAGCATTGTCAGCGGCATGACCATTATCGGCATCCGCTCACTCTCCGACCTGTTTCTCTATACGGAGGACAGTCTGGCGCAGGAACAGACACCCGAGTCGATAGCTTCCCAGACCTATACCACAGATTTCAGCGAGATCCGCGGTCAGAAGGCCGTCAAGCGGGCCGCCATGATCTCCGCCGCCGGCTTTCACAATCTGCTGCTATCCGGACCCCCCGGCTCCGGCAAATCCATGACCGCCCAGCGCATCCCCACCATTCTGCCGGATCTGACGCCGGAAGAAAGCCTGGAGATCTCCCGCATTTACTCGGTCATGGGT
>R14__coassemble_1128_pt1 | contig 14292 bp, 8 predicted proteins | sample R14__metabat2_high_PE_030 | metagenome-assembled genome bin R14 | reverse complement strand
ATGTGATCGCCAACCGCCTGTGCTTTTGCAGTGCTTCTGCCTTCTTGCGAAGACAACTTGAGTTTATCAGTTAATATTCATTATGTCAACCATGCGTTTTGATATGACAGGAAGGTCTGCAACTACAGTTCATCTGTCCCAGCAGGTCTTCCTGTCTTCCTCTGTAATGGCACGGATCACCCTGCAGGGATTGCCCACAGCTAACGAATGATCCGGAATATCCTTCGTGACAACACTGCCGCTGCCGATCACCACATCGTTTCCGATCCTTACTCCCGGCATGACCTGAACACCTGCGCCGATCCAGACAGAATCTCCTACTGTGATCGGATACGCATACTCCAGTCCCTGATTCCGGCGCTCATGGTCAATGGGATGTCCCGCTGTATAAAAACCACAGTTTGGCCCAATGAAAACATTGTCACCAAAGGTCACTTTTGCGCAATCCAGGATCACTGTGTTGTGATTTGCAAAAAAGTTTTCTCCTATTTCTATATTATAACCATAGTCACACCAGAAAGAAGCCAGGATGCAGAATTCCCCTTTCGTCTTCCCCAGGAGTTTCCGCAGGATACTTTTCTGACCGTCTTCATCAGATGGCCGAAGCTGGTTGAACTGATGGCAGAGGTCCTTTGCCCTTCTTCTCTCCTGCAGCAGATCCGCATCATAGTTGGCATCATAGAGCATCTGCTTTCCCATCTTCTCTTTTTCCGTCATTGCCTTCTTCTCCTGTTCTGTCCAATACAGCCACTGGCATTTACCTGGGAATCATAAGCAAATTTTCCATTCATCCCAGCCTCCCGCGGCAGATTTTTTTCTCTTTAAATATGCTCAGTTTCGTTCCCTGATCTTTCCGGGCAGTTTTTGAATATCATCATAGGCTTTCCCACTGGAGTTGGCAACACCATACTCCTTCCGGTATCCTTTTCTCTGTCGCTTTCTCTTCGTCATATCACCTGTTGTGAATAAGGTTCGATCATCCGGAACGTAATAGTATCCGCCAGACTTGCAGGATATTCTTCCTGCATCTCCCATGTTCAGCTGTTTTCCGTAATCTTCCCTTGCAGTTTCCGACCATCATCACAAGCTTTCCCGCCATATTCCGCAACGCTACGGTCCATGTTCTTTCGCACAGGCAACTGCCTTTAAAACAAGTCCGGATGTAGCGTAACGTCAGTTTTTTGCTGTGATCTATCGGGGGTACGATTTGATTTACAAATGCATAGTTTCCGGATGCTAAACTACGCCCATAGATATCTGATGAAGTTGGACGGGGAGGATTTGAAGCATCTATTGCAGGCACTGTGGAAATAAAATTAAAAAAGATGTGTACTGCATCATTTTCCATCATTCCTGGAACAAATCTGCAGAAGTCCTTTTGTATACTGACATCATCAAAGAGATACACAAGGCACACACAAGTGCAGAAAGTGAGGGACATTATGAAAAGAAGAAAGAGTTTACTGGTATCCGTTGTTTGTCTGATCCTCAGCATCTGTATGATGGCTTCTCCGGTCATGGCCGCAAGCAAAGACATCAACAGCAAGTCCACCAAGAAATCCAGCCAGACCGTAACAGAGAGTGTCAGCGCAAAAACAGCCACCAGCGCGTTGGAGAGCCAGGCAAACGCCGCAGAGGTACAGACAGAAAAGGCAAGCGCTCAGAACCAGATCCGTTTTCAGTACCTGCGCCTGATCAAGCCCTCTATGGGACAGACCGTACGCAAGGGCCAGAAGATCTTTGTGAAATGCAATATCAGGGATACCTGGAAATATTATTACACCAGACCCGTCGTTTGTGTCTATAACAGCTGCGGCAGATGCGTATACTCCGCATATTTCGGATCCAGGATCGCTGCCAACGGCTGCATGTACACCCGGTACAGCAACCTTTCTCTGAACACCCGTTGTCTGTCCAAAGGCAAGTACAAATGCGTGATGTATGCAGCTCCCTGTTACAGCTCCGGCAGACTTCTTGGCAACTGGACCTGCTTCAACCTGGTATATGATTACAATTACTTCTATATCAAATAAGGACGCAGTTTCTGTCAGCACATGGAACGATAGGCCTTCGGCTTGTCGTTCCTTTTGCATATTATATTTATAACAGGTGATGGGACATGCTTAGCAGACAAGGCGGTGCCATTCCCTGACCGAGGGAAGCTGCCATGCTATATGCAAATTTTTCTGTATGAAGGATTTGCCAGCGATTACCTGACAGTAAATACAGACATCTGCCTTCGCTTTGCCCTCGTCAGGCAGACAAATGCATGGTATGATGATTTCTGACAGTAATGATTCCGATAGCAAGTACTGACCGGAAAGGCGGGGAAGCTGAATTGAAAAGAACTTCGATGCAAATCATCCTGGCGGCTGCGCTTACCTTGCTGCAGCCCATACAGATCTGCGCTATGACGGAGGACAATGTTTCCTCAGCCGCACAGGCAGGCACAGAGATATATGCACTGCAGTCCGATATTGGGGAATCTCTGCCGCAAACTGCAGTCCGGGGTTCTGCACTGCAATCAGCAGAAGATCTCTCTGTCCTGCAGACATCTTCCACAGGTGCCGCTGCAGATGTTTCCGAAGTAAACAGCATTTCTTCGGAAGCCTCTGCCGTAGAGGCAGGGAGATCCGAAGCAGATAAACTGCAGCAGGCTCGGACATCGGAAGCGTCAGAAAAGATCCAGGCAGATCCAAGGGAAACAAATGAGATACCCGTGTATGCAGAAGAACCCATGCTCTCCGCAGATCAGGGCTCCACAGTGGCATACACCGATCCGGCATCGGAAACGTCAGAAAGAATCCAGGCAGATACAGAGGAAGCGGAAGAGATTTCGGTGGATGCAGAAGAACCCATGCTCTCCGCAGATCAGGGCTCTCCGGAGGTACTGGCAGATCCGGCGGCAATGCAGGGATCCCCCGAAGCACAAACGGATCCGGCGGCAGCACAGGGAGCCCCGGAAGCACGGACAGATTCGGCTACAACGCAGGGATCCCCCGAAGCACAGGCAGATCCGGCAACGGAGGATGCTTCAGACCCTCAGGTGATCCTTGTGGAAAATGAAGAAGACTTTCAGATCGCCCTGGCTGCCCTGACAGCACAGGAAGAGGAAGTAATCCAGGCCTCCGATCCGGACAGTGCCTGCGCCTCCGCAAGGCTGATCGTCCGGGCGGAAACAAGGCCGGATACCGACTCTCTGGAGGGTGTCACCTGTCTGCTGGAAGACAACACCGGCCTCTTTATCCTGCAGTTTGAAACTTCGGAGCAGGCAGAAAAAGCCCTGACCCAGCTGCAGGAACAGGAGGGGATCCTTTATGCGGAACCGGATCAGAAGCTGTCCATGGAGGAATCTTCTGCTGCACCGGAAAATTCAGAAAACACATCCTCTGAAGAAGATGCAGAGATCTCTCCGGCCGAAGCGGACGAAACCACCCATCTTTCCTGGGGTGCGGAGGAGATCGGCACAGAAGTCTATGAAACTGCTTTCTCCGCCAGCTGCACCGGTATTGTGGTAGCCGTGGTAGACTCCGGAGTACAGGCGGACCATCCTTTCCTGGCCGGCAGGCTGACAGAAGGCTATGATTTTGTGGAAAACGATGCCGTGCCGGAGGACGAATACGGCCATGGTACACATCTGGCCGGCATTATCGCTGACTGTACCCAAAGCGTCAGCATCATGCCGGTCCGTGTCCTGGATGCCTATGGAGAGGGCTACATCTCTGCCATCGGCAGCGGCATCCGCTATGCGGCAGAGCATGGCGCTTCTGTCATTGACCTCAGTCTGGCCGCCATTCATTCTGATTACCTGGAGGAAGCGGTGCAGGATGCGGTAACTATGGGAAGTGTCTGTGTCGCCGCTGCCGGCAATGACAGCTGTGAGATCAGCGAAAAAGCCTGCCCAGCCCATATGGATGCCGTGATTACCGTAGGCTCTGTCAACAGCAGTCTGCAGCGGGCAGCCACCTCCAACTATGGTGACGCCCTGGATCTGGTGGCCCCCGGCGTCAGCATCAAAAGTGCCTATCTGCAGAGTTCCTATAAAAAATGGAGCGGCACTTCCATGGCCGCGGCCCATGTGGCTGCCTGTGCAGCATTGTTGCGGCAGGTCGTCCCGGAGATCAGTCCCGCCCGGATTGCCTCCGTCCTGCTCTCCTGCTGCCGGGATCTGGGATCTGCCGGAAAAGATGCTGATTTCGGCGCCGGTCTTGTGGATATGAGAAATCTGCTGAGCGACTGCGCCCACAGTATGGTCTTCCACGCAAAAAAAGCTGCCACCTGCACGACGACAGGCAGGGCAGCTTACTATAAATGCAGTATTTGCGGCGGATATTTTCTGGATGAAGCAGGTCTTGCTCCCATATCCTCTGATCGTTTAAAGATCAAAGCGAAAGGACATCGCTATAAGGCAGCGAAAGTCCTGAAAAAAGCAACCTTTACCACAGACGGAAAGCTGAAAAAGGTCTGCTGCAGAGATGGCTGCACTGCTTCTGTGACACAGACCATCTGCCGTTTAAAGAGCATCGCGCCGGAAAAAGCTTCCTTCCTGTACAACGGCTGCAGCCGCCGCCCCGGGATCCTTCTGAAGAACAGAAAAGGGAAAATCATTCCGGAAAAGTATTACTCTGTAAGCTACAGCAACAATATCCGGCCGGGCACAGCCAGTATCCGGGTTACATTTACCGGTCGCTACAAGGGCAGCAAAACACTGACTTTCCGGATCCGGAAGAGCAAACAGCTGACCTATTGTGTAAAGCAGAATTCCTCTCGTTTGAACGGAAAGCTGCAGCTGACACGGAAAAGTACTGCGGTCCGGCTTTGCTGGGGAAAAGTTCCCCAGGCGGACGGCTATCTGATCTATGCCGCATCCGGCAGCAGCAGTCTGAAACGAGTAAAAAATATCACATCCGGGCTGTGCCGCTGCAATATCCTCTCCGGGCTGTCAGAGGGCAGCAGGGTCAAAGCCAGAGTTGTAGCTTACCGCCTGATAAAGGGCAGAAAGATTGCTGTGGGAAATTCCCGTCTGATCCGCTGCTGAAGCTCTCCCTGTTTGTCCCCATAGGGAGACCGCTTCCTGCCGTTAACATTTTCTCCCGCTCCGTCAGCTCATTCCTCTGCGTAGTGGGAGACTGCTTCCTTCCATTGGCCTTTTCTCCCCCTTTGTCAGTTCATTCCTCTGCTTAGGAAGGCAGCTTCCCACCATTGACATTTTCTCCCCTTTGTCAGCTCATTCTCCTGTATAGAGAACTGCTTCCCTCCATTAACATTTTCTCCCGCTCCGTCAGCTCATTCCCCTGCATAGTGGGATTGCGTCCACCAGGCATTCACCATTTTCATAAAATTCTCACTGTACTGCTCCAGCCGGCCGCCGCCCATCTCACAGCTTGCAGTCCAGCCCCCGGCTGTCAGCGGATACTCCTCTGTATATTTTGATGCATATGTATTCTCTCTCCAAATATACACACCGACAGCTTCATTCGCCTCTGTTTGTGTGGGATAGATACAAATACTGCTGTAGGCAGCCTCCTGCAGATCCACCTGCTCCATGACTTCTTTTGCCAGCTCCGTGGTGCGCAGCGGCAGATCCTCATCCACCGGCAGATCCAGCCACACCCGCAGGGCGCTTCCTTTCCATTGTGCCTCCACACCATCCACCGCAGATTCGATCCTGCGGACCGCTTCCACGGCATCTGCTTCCTCCGGACCGATCCGGCCGAATACTCCTGTCGCTTCTGCCCCCTGCTCCTGAAGATCCACGGAAAACTGGTAGCGTTCCATAGTCAGGGATGGTGTCTCTGTATCACTTTCCCACAGACTCATGATCAGCTGCAGCAGCCAGAGATCCTGCTCCGTGATCTCGCATTCCTTTCCGTTTTCATCATACATACAGTTGAAAACATAGATGCCTTCCGCAGCCTGATCGGTATCTTCCGTCTTCAGATAACGGTTGGATGCTATCTCCATATACACCGGACAGGCAGCCTGAGATTGCAGATACTCCGTGATCCCCTGGCACAAGTCGGTCATTTTTTCCCCGTCCTGCCGCAGGGTCACCTGCAGACCGTAGGTGCCATCCGCATAGGAAAGCAGTTTGACCGAGGAATCCTCCATGGAAATACTGGCCTGTATCCCCTCTGTTTCCAGATAAAAAGAAGCATAACTGCTGCCTTCCCCCAGAAGATCGATCACCGGCTCACCCATGCAGGTCCTGTCTGTGCGGAAAACATAGTGCAGGCCATCCATATCCTCATAGGTACCGTAGCAATAATCCCGGTCAAGCAGATCCAGCCTTCTCTTCAGCTCCAGCTCCGTATCCAGCTCATCTCCCGGCGTGATATTGTCATCATAGCAGGTATAGTCCACCGTCACCATATCCCCCGTGACGGCAGCTGCATTTTCCTGGGCCTTCCCTCTGTTTGTATTGTTTTCCACTGTCTGCCATTCGGTCTCCTGGTCCAGATCCTCTGTCACGGGAAAAGCCGTGGCAAAATGCGCATGGGTCCAGTTGTAGACTACAGTCTGCAGAAAATTTTCCGCAGCAGTGGGAACGATCACATCAAAACTGCCCTCCTCTTCTCCGGGAAAGGCAGAAAAGCCGTGATAATGGTCCACATTTTCCAGATCGGTATCCTGCCAGAACATATAGTTGTCGGCTTTTCCCTCTCGCTCCAGTTCCGCTGCCATTTTCGCAGCCTCCGCGCTCAGGGTAACGTGCAGATAATCGTATGTATCCTCGTAGATCTCATACTCTGTGGCATCCACTTCATCGATACTGCCTTCGCAGATCTCCACGCCTGTGATATCCCCATCCTCCAGATACAGGACAGGCTGATCTTCGGTAGCCTCCGGATCCTGATTGGTCAGACTGACCTTCGCCGGCCTGGTCAGATAAGTCTTGACAGTCTCCACCACATTTCTGCCATGAAAATACTCCTTCGGTACATAGAGCGCCAGCTCGTCCCCTTTGTCCTCCAGCTGATACCGGTCCCTGTCTGCAAACAGGGACAGGCGCTCCTGCAGGATCTTTTTTCCCTCTGCCGCTTCCTCTTCTGTCATGTCACCTGTTGTAAACCAGACCCGGTAATCCCTGTCCGGATCATAATGATATTCCTGAGCTCTTTTCCAGCAGAAAAAGCCGATCACCAGGGCCAGCACGGACACAGCAGCCACAGCCAGCCGGATCCGCCGGCGTTTTCTCTGCCGCTGTTTCTCTGCTGCCAGACGTTCCTGCTCCAGCTCCTCTTCGCTGCCAACGATTTCATGCAGGGCATTCTGCATCTCCTCCACTGTCTGATACCGGTCCTCTGCCTGTACCGCAAGGCCTTTCATCAGAATCTTTTCGATCTCTTCATCGATCAGGATGCCACATTCTGACGGACGCTTCAGTTCATCATACAGCAGCCGGGCGGTGGCATGCTCCGGCGCTTTGCCGGTAATGGTCTCATAGATGGTGGCACTGAGGGCATAGACATCTGTCCAGGGCCCCTGCTTTTCATGGCCGGCAGACTGCTCAATGGGCGCATAGCCTTCCTTCAGCACTCTGGACAGGGTGCGGTCCCCGTCATAATCCCTGGAGGCACCGAAATCCATCAGCACCAGATCCCCCTTCGGTGTGACCCGGATATTGTCGGGGCTGATGTCCCGATGGATCACCCTGGCTCTGTGCACCTGCTGCAGGTCCTTCATCAGGGGCAGGAAGCGCAGGATCGCTTCTTTGGCCGGGATCTTTCCCTTTTCCCGGATATATTCCGACAGATTCTGCCCGGGAATATACTCCATGACCATGTAGGCCGTCCCGTTTTCCTCAAAATGATCGATAACGCTGACCAGGTGACGGCAATGGCCGAATCTTCCTATGATCCTGGCCTCCCGCTGCAGATCCTTTTTGTACTTTTCCAGATGATCCCTGTCAGCGGCATCAAAAAGAAAGACGTCATTTGCGTTTGTGACGTCTCTCCCCATGATATCCCTGATATACAGTTCCTTGATGGCCACAGTCTGTCCGATCGCTGTATTTTCTGCCAGATAGGTGATGCCAAAACCACCCTGGCCCAGGAATCCATTGATCCTGTAGCGCCCGTTCAGCACGAGACCTTCCGGCAGCGTATGTCTCATCTGCATCTCATACACCCATTATCTTCTGCAGCTGGCTGCTGTTGCTGATCGATTCATGATACATATGATAAAGAAAAGAATTTTTCTGTGCAAACGCGTAGGAGGTAATGGTATCCATCAGATAATCCACCGAATCCTCTGCCTGCAGATACCCGCGTACGAAAGTATCAAAAGGCTCTGAAGGCCGAAGCCGGGGCATATGGCATTCCTCCAGAATATCGTTCAGCCGCTGCTCTGTGATCTCCTGCCCCGCAGGGGGCTCTGCCGCACTGCCGAAAAAGAGCAGGTAGCAGATCAGAGTCGTCCTGTCTATGTCCAGACCTCCCCGGATATAATTTCTCACGCTCTTTTCTCCGGACCTGTTCTGCTGGTAGCCTTTGCTGCTGCCATCCAGAGAATAGACCTGATCCAGCAGTGCTTCCCTCTCCTCCAGCTCCCGACATTTTTCCGCAAGGACCTCTTCATCTGAGAGTCCGGCCCACTCCTTGTTATAGGCCCGGAGAGATCTGACCAGTTCCTCCCGGTCCTTTTCCGGAATCTGCCGGATATCGCCATAGTAGTCGATCATAACCTCCATCCAGTCGGCAGAGGTATAGTCAAAATAATACTGATTGAAGGCATCATAGATACCGCCGCAGGAAAGGGCGGCACCCCGCAGCAGGTCCCTCGCCTCCTGCTCCGACATCTGCTTTCTGCCCAGCTCTGAAATACCCTTGAACACCGTCAGTTCACTGTACATTTCTTCCCGGGAAAATCCATTTTTCTCTGCCTGCAGATAATTTTCCATCTTCCTGTTCAGATAGTAATAAAGATATTTGCAGAAATAGTAACGGGTCTTCTCCCGCACGCCGCTGAACTCCCGAAGGTTTGCCCGCATATAGGCATAAAATGCAGCCTCTCCACCAGTGAGCCCTTTCAGATCCCCTTCGATCATCCGGGTTCTGTGCTCTGTTACCAGTTCACCGGTGTTTTTTTCCGAATTGCTGCTGATATAGCTTTCCAGCTCGGAAAAGAGCAGATTTCTCTCCTGAAAATACGGGTTTTCCTCAAGGGAAATATTCTGCTCCCGCAGGCCTTCCATCAGGGCTTTCCATTTCTCATAATCCAGACCCCTTGCAAAGGCATATATCAGGGAAGCTTCCCAGAAATTTCTGGCATACAGAGCTTCACAGCCAGCCTCCAGCAGTTTGCTGTTGACTTCTTCCGGCGACAGGTGCTTTACAAAGCCAAGGGCAATGATCCGATAGCGCAGAGGCAGCCTTTTGATCTTTTTGGGATCAAAGGACATGCTGTCCTGCATCTGCTGTCCCGGATCGATGCTGCTCAGATCGCCGATCATTTTTTCAAAAATACTGCCCATGCTTTTACCTCCGTCAGACCTGCGGGATGTTCTCTTTTTCTGAACATCCGGTCTCTGTCTCAGCTGTTTTCCGTGACTTTTCCCGGCAGGATCAGATGTACCACCTCGATCCTGTTTTTCTTCACCACCTGGACGATCAGCTTGATGCCATTTTCCAGAAGGATCTTTTCCCCTTTCTTTGGCAGCCGGTCCAGATACTCGATGATGTAGCCTCCAAGGGAATCATACAGCTCCGAATGGAGATCCGTATCCAGTTCCTCATTGATATCATCCAGGTTGGTGCTGCCGTCGATCAGATACTCTCCGGCCTTCTTCAGGGGGCGGATGGCATCTGTCTCATCCTTGTCATATTCATCCCGGATCTCACCTACGATCTCCTCCAGGATATCCTCCATGGTAATGAGGCCGGACACTGCGCCATATTCATCCAGTACCATGGTCATGGCCAGAGATTCCTCCCGCATCTCGATGAGCAGCGTGCCCACCTCCTTGTGCTCAAAGGTAAAATGAGGCTCCCGCATGTATTTACGGATATTGAAATCCTCTTCCTCCGACAGGAAGAGCAGGTCTTTCATATTGATGATACCGATCACTGTGTCCCGGTTATCCGTATAGACGGGATATCGGGTGTAATGATCCTCCCGGTAGATCCCCATCAGCTGCTCTTTCGTCATGTCCACCTGGACATAGGTCATGTCTGTTCTGGGGATCATAATGTCCCTGGCCAGGGATTCGTCCAGGCGGAATACATTGGTGATCATCTCAAATTCGTCATCCTCAATGGCGCCTTCCTCCAACCCCACATCCACCAGTGTTTTCAGTTCCCGCTCTGTCATGGAATTTCCGGCTGCGTCTTTGTCCACCCGCAGCAGCTTCAGGATCCCCTTCATGATCATATCCACCAGGAAGATCAGGGGGGTCAGCAGGATCATCAGGGCCTTGATGACTGCGGAATAGGCCATGGCGATCCGCAGGGAGTAAATGGTAGCCAGGGATTTCGGTACGATCTCACCGAAGACCAGCAGCACCAGTGTCAGGATACCCGTGGCGATACCTACGAACACACTGCCGAACACAGCGATCGTCAGAGTGGTCGCCAGGGCGGACGCAGACAGATTTACCACGTTGTTGCCGATCAGAATGGCGGAAAGCATCTTGTCAGACCGGTCCAGGATCCACAGAACTCTTTTGGCGGATGCCTTGCCTTCTTCTGCGATCAATTGAGCCTGTATTCTGTTGACTGTGGTCAATGCTGTCTCCGCTGAGGAGAAAAATGCTGACAAAGCCATCAGCAGAACCAGTATGATCCATTGTATGGTGATTCCAGTGTCCATTCCCATTCCTCCGGCAGCAGCTTCCTCTCCGGCTGCTGTCATTTTTTCTGTCTCTTGATCTTCTTCGGTCTGTCCTGCCACTCCGGAAGTCTCCCGGTTTTCTGCCGTGGCCGAACTGTCCTCTGAAGCAGCGTCTGACGCTGCCGTTTTCTCTTCCGTCTCCGACGCTTCTGCCTCTGCTGTTTCAGCGTCTGTCCCTGCCGTTTCAGCATCTGTCTCCGCCGCTTCTCCGGTGCTGTCATCCGACGCATCTGCTTCCGAAACCTCTGCCTCCGCGTCATCGATCGGCAGAGCTGCCGCAGACGGCTGCCCCATCTCTTCGGCCTGGGTCCGCTCCTCTGCCAGTTCCTGCAGCACGGCTTCCTGCTCCTCTTCCGCAGTCATGCCGGCGGTATTGACGGTATCCCCGGAAGCTTCTGCTGCAGCATCGGAATCCTTCGCACTGCTCTCTGAAAGTTTCTCATCTCCTGCAGAAGCCTCTTCCACTGCAGTATCTTCGGCTGCAGTGTCACCCCCGGTCAGGGTCTGTCCTTCCTCATTCTCTGCTGTGTTTTCGACAGCCTGCTCTGCCTCAGCCGTCTCCTGACTATAGTCCTCCGGCACTTCCTGCACATATTCTTTCGGAGCATCCTCCCGGAGAATGGTCCTGGGCAGGACCACAGCGGCCAGGAGCAGTACACAGAGGCAGGCTGCCAGGCTGCCCCAGCGCCGCCAGCGGATGCTCTTCCTCAGAGGGATCACCTGCTCTTCATCGGTCTTCTGCATCGAATGTTCTTCAGAACGCTCCCCCTTCTCCTTTATATGGCGGTCAGGATACATCCCTTTTTTCCCTGTACGATCATCCGGATCCTTCTTCTTCCCGGCATGACTGTCTGGATCCTTCCCCCTTTTTTTCGTGTGGTCATCCGGATCCTTCTTCCCGGCATGTGCATCAGGATCCTTCCTCTCCTTCTCTGCATGGCAGTCAGGATTCTTCTCTGCCGCAGCACCCGTTCTGCTTTCCCCTGATATTTTCTGCCGATTCATGGTCGTCATCACATGTTCCGGAGCGGTGCCATGGGCTTTCTTTTCCTTTTGTCCGGGGATCTCTACGCTGCTCTCCATCTGCTCACTCTGCCGCAGGCGCTCTTCCGTCACCTGGCCGATGGCTTCAAACAATTCTTCCGGTGTCATTGCAGAAAGCCCTCCTTTCGCAGATAATCCCGCAGTTTTCTTCTGGATCTGGAAAGGATCGCCCGTACATTCTGCTCCGACAGGCCAAAACGCTCCGCAATCTGCTCCATAGTCTCTACATAGAAATAGCGGCGCAGGAAAATATCGCCGTCCCTTCGGCGAATGGTCTGCAAAAAGCTGTTGATGGCTATAGCCAGCTCCTTCGCTTCCATCTCTGCTGCAGCATCTCCGCTGCCGGCAATACATTCTCCCAGCTCCTCCAGGGCCAGAGCGGTCTCTCCCCCGCCCCGTTTTGCTGCCGTTTTCTTCCGATACTTATCAAATGACAGATGCCGGGTGATCTTTGCCAGGAATTGCTTCAGAAATGAGGGCCTGGCAGGAGGAATGCTGTTCCAGGTCCTCAGCCAGGTATCGTTGACGCACTCTTCCGCATCTTCGCGATCCGCCAGAACAGACACAGCTATGCTCAGGCAGTAGATGCCGTATTTCTCATCTGTTGCCCGGATCGCTGCTTCATCCCTGTTCCAGTATAAACTGATGATCTGCTCGTCCCTCAATCCTGTACTCCTTGCGCTATCCCCTGCATGTACAGACTTTTCATGCTTCTATGTTTCAGGTCTTCCCTGTCTGCCTGCTCTTTCACATCGTAATCCATAACGATAACTTCCCCTGTCTCTCCCTGTAGGACATTCAACCATTGGACGCTCCTCCGCGCCAGCGACTGCTCCAAAAAACCGGCTCCGGGTGTGGCGGAACATCTGTGCTTTTCAGCAACTTTTCTGTGACGGGAAGCGTAAATGTCTTTTCTGAGACATTTTCCAATGCTCAGAAAAGATGTTTTCACTTCCCGGCACTCCGCAATTTTACGAAATGCTCAGATGTGGGAATTTCTCCTTCATCATACTACATTTCCACCCATCTGTCAGTGGAAACTGCTTTTCGCAGCCTGATCCATATGAAATCCAAGAAAATGATGAGGCAAAAAAGTGCTGCCTCTCCTGCCTCATCCATCAGATAACTTCTCAGTTTTTATTGTAATCTTCTACAGGATCCTGTGCGTTCCCTTCCCCTGCCGCTGCCATATTCTCATATTCTACGGCCCGGGCCGCATACTGTTGTTCTTCCTCCTGCAGCGCCTTTCTTCTCTCCTGTTCCCGGATCTTCTGCTTTTTCATTTCCCGGCGGATCCAGATCACGGCAATGACAACGATCACAGCCACGATCGCCCACAGGATAATATTACCTGCAAAGCCTACGACCAGGGCAGTGAAAAATGCGCCGAAACCTGCAAGGCTGTTATTGAAGGTCTCGGAGATCTGAGCACCGATGCTGTCATCCACCACAGTCTCTTTGCTGACTTCTGTCAGATACAAGGTCACCGTATCATAGCTGACCTGATTGTCCATGACCCGCAGCCGGGATTCATAGGACTCGATCTCATAGTTCACATCCGTCAGCTGGCTCTGAATGTAGATGACATCCTCCACACTTTCCGCTTCCTCCATCAGCTTCAGCAGACTTTCCTGCTCCGTACGAAGGGCCTTGAGCCGACTCTCCATATCTACATATTCCAGGGTCACATCTTCCTGATTCTGCTGTTTGGAAGTAATAGTGCCATAGTCGCTGATGCCGCTGACCCAGTCCTTTGCCTGCTCCTGAGGGATCCGCAGGGTCAGATCATTGGATCTGATGCCGGATACATCTGTACTTTCCGACTGGGACTCAATATAGCCGCCGGCCTTCTCCAGGCTTTTCTGCAGCTGCTGCATGGCCTCATCATATTTCTCTGTTTCCATGGACAGATTCCAGGTGGTGATCATCTTCTGCTCATAAGATGAAATGTCTTCCGCGGAAGCAGCGGTATCTGCCCCTGCGGCTGTGGTATCTGCCGCAGATTCTACTGCTGCGGAATCCACTTCCATATCATAACCGTCTTCCACATCATAAGTATCATAGCCGCTGTCATAGGCAGCTTCTCCTGTCACAGCGCCATTCTCCGTGTAACCGGTGTCTGCGCTCTCCTGATCCTGCCCGGTGCAGCCGGCCAGCAGCAGACCTCCCGCCAGAAGGATCGCTGTCAGTCCTGTCCATTTTCCAAACCCTTTTCTCTTCATATTGCTTTCCCTTTCTCTGCCTGCAGGGCAGTAAATCCTTTCTGCTGCTGTGTGATCCGGCAAACTCTGCTCCGACGCGTAACTACACGACACTCCACATATTTCTCATATTGCCTTGCGCAGCAGGATATTTTTTGTCTTCTTACCTGACATGACGCAGATTTTTTCCTGTTGTGACACGGATCTCCAGATTTTT
>R14__coassemble_1109_pt1 | contig 14521 bp, 9 predicted proteins | sample R14__metabat2_high_PE_030 | metagenome-assembled genome bin R14 | reverse complement strand
CCTTTCCGAAGCTTATATAAACCGTCTGATTTTCTTCTGTGTATATCATGACCTGATCTTCTGTATGTCTCCTTATAATTTCTTATAATATCTTGCATCTATGGCAATCATACCTCTCTCCAGAATGTCTCCGGCGGCAATGGTCTCAATGCCGATCTCCATGTCATTGCTGATGAAATGGATCTCAGATGAGGAAGCATCAATCAGAATACATTCCTGGATGGACATGGTAGTACGGGAGGGAACCGCCTTGATCACGATATTTACGCTTTTTAAAAGATCTGATTTTTCAAATATGAGCTTCATATCAAATAGATCTCCTTTCTGCAGATAGAAAAGAATATATAATTCTTCATAGTATTCTTAATGGATGTTAATTTGTGAAAAAGTGTGTTTTTGCCCTTAAATAAGGGAAAAAATGAAAAGGATAACTCCTGTATGATCTTCTGGAAAAATTGTGAAAAAGTGGAAATTGGTTCAGAGAAAAACAGATATTCACTTTATTCACACGAATTCCATTCACATGTGGATGATCATGTGGATGGATTGATCTTCTTTTTCAGAAGTTCCACAATATTTCTGGTGTTTTCATTGACAGAAATATCTTTCTCTATCTTGTTTGTTCCGTACAGAACAGTGGAATGATCCCTGTTTCCCATGATCTTTCCGATGTTGTTGAGATTCATGTTGGTAAACTCTCTGCACAGGTACATGGCGATCTGTCGGGGATAGGCCAGCCTTCTTTCCTTTTTTTCTCCCTTGATATCTTTTGGTGAAATATCAAAATGGTCGGCCACCAGATCAATGATATAATCCACAGTGATCTCTTTCTTCTGATTGGGAGAAACAATATCCCGCAGAGCCTTTTCCGCCAGATCCAGGTTGATCTCCTTTTTCTCCAGATGGGCCATGGCGATCACTTTGTTCAGGGATCCTTCCAGCTCTCTGATATTGGAATCTATGTGCTCCGCAATATAGCTGATGACTTCATCTCCCACATCGTAGCCGTCCATAGCCTGCTTTTTGCGGAGAATGGCCATTCTGGTCTCAAAATTGGGACTCTGTATATCTGCCATCAGACCCCATTCAAAGCGGGAACGAATACGCTCTTCCAGAATGTCCATATCTTTTGGCGGGCGATCGGAAGAAAGGATGATCTGCTTGTGAGCTGTATGCAGTGCGTTGAAGGTATGGAAAAACTCTTCCTGTGTGGATTCCTTTCCTATTATAAACTGCACATCATCGATCAGCAGGACATCTATGTTTCTGTATTTTTCTCTGAACTTTGAAATAGCGGTATTGCTGCTATTTCGAATAGCCTCGATCACTTCATTTGTGAACTGTTCACTGGTCACATAAAGGATCTTCAGAGAAGGGTTATTTTTGTGGATAAAATGGGCTATGGAATGCATCAGATGCGTTTTTCCAAGTCCTACTCCTCCGTAAAGAAAGAGGGGATTGTAGACTTCGCCGGGAGATTCTGCTACTGCCAGAGACGCAGCATGGGCAAATCTGTTATTGCTGCCTACAACGAAAGTATCAAAGGTATATTTTGGATTCAGACCTTCTATGATATCTTCCGCTTCTTCCGGTTCAGAGGAAGGCATTTCCTCCGGAAGGATCAGACATATCTCATATTCTGTACCGCAGACTTCTGCAATGGATACCTTCAGCGGAAGTAAATATTTTCTGCTTACGTAGTCAAGCCCTACCTTCTGGGAAGGAACAATGATAAACACCTTGTCCTCCTGTACAGAATGGATTTTTAAAGGCTTGATCCAGGTATCGAAGGAGATCTGTGTGATCTCATATTCTGTTTTCAGATGCTGAAGGATCTCTTCCCATTTGTCCTGTATTGTGTGCATAAAGATCTCCGAAATGATATATATAAATATAGATAATAGTATTTTTCGCAGATTACCCCGATTTTTACAGCATAATCCATTTACCATTTTACAATAAGAAGGAAAATTTAGCAATCTGGAAAACCTGTGGAAAGGCTTTGTGAATAAAAAAAGGCGATTTTATCAGAAAAGCCGGAAAAAAAAATAAAGTTTTCCACAAATTATCCACAAAATGTGGATAATGTTACGTTAACTAAGGGAAACCGAAAGGATGGAAAAAATGGGAAATTTCTGAATGTTTTGCTTGACGTAATTTATATTTATGAATATAATTGTCATGATGTTTTCTCATAACAGACAAGTATCTAAAGATTCAAAGAATTGAATTTTATGAATATGGAGAGAGGGAGGTGTATCTATTATGAAAATGACATTTCAGCCTAAGAAGAAATCCAGAGCAAAGGTTCATGGTTTCAGAAAAAGAATGAGCACAAAAGGCGGAAGAAAGGTTTTGGCTTCCAGAAGATTAAAAGGAAGAAAACAGTTATCTGCATAAGGGGAAAAGATTCAGAAGACCGCAGTTGCTGTGGTCTTTCTTTCTGTTTATCAGAAAATTATGAAATATTCGGAAAGCCTGAAAAGCAATCAGGATTTTAAAAAAGTTTATACACAGGGAAAATCAATAGCAAACAGATATCTTGTCATGTATGTAAGAGAAAACGGACTTGGAAAAAACCGAGTCGGCATATCTGTCAGCAAAAAGGTAGGAAACAGTGTGGTAAGACATACTGTCACAAGAAAAGTGAGGGAAGCCTACCGCTTAAACGAAGAAAAGTTTGCTGTCGGATATGACATGGTGGTCGTTGCCAGAGTCAGAGCTAAGGACTGCACGTATTTTGAGATCGAACGGGCAATCTGTCATCTGGGAAGGCATCATCATTTAATTCAAAAGGTAAACCCTTCAGAAGAGAGAAATGAGAAGAGCAGCAATTAAAGCAATCAGATTTTATCAGAGAAATATATCACCGTTGAAAACTGTGAGGTGTCCTTATACTCCGACATGTTCTCAATATGGTGTGGAAGCCATTGAAAAATACGGTGTTCTGAAGGGCGGTTTACTGACGAGCTGGAGAATATTGAGATGTAACCCCTTTTCCCATGGGGGTTATGACCCGGTTCCGTAAACACCAAAACAGGAGGAAAATAACTTGGAATTAATACTTAGTAAATCAACGATGCCGGTCGTAGGCTGGATTGCAGAACTTCTGGGCTGGATCATGAACGGTATCTATGAATTGCTGGATATGATAGGCATGCCAAATATCGGTCTGGCTATCATCTTTTACACGATCATAGTTTATCTTTGTATGACTCCTCTGCAGATCAAACAGCAGAAGGTGGCAAAGATGACTTCTGTGATCCAGCCTGAGATCACAGCAATTCAGAAAAAGTATGCAGGAAGAAGAGACAGCAATGCCCAGGCGCAGATGCAGCAGGAAACAATGGAGGTCTACAACAAATATGGCGTGAGCCCCATGGGAAGCTGCCTTCCCCTGCTGATCCAGCTTCCTTTGCTGTTTGCACTGTATCAGGTTATCTATCACATTCCCGGCTATGTAGCCAAGGTAGCTGATATCTTTACAGAGCTGGCAAATAAGATCGTTGCCATGCCCAATGCATCTACTGTGATCTCTGATCTGATCACAAATAACAATATCAGCAACACAGCTACCAGCTTTATCACAGCAGAAGGTGGTGTGACCTTCAACAATACAGTGGATTTCCTGTATCTTCTGAAGCCTTCCCAGTGGACGGCAATGGCAAATACACCCGCATTTGCGGATATGAAGAGTCTGATCACTACAACAGCGCAGACTTCACAGGATATCAACTCCTTTGCCAGCATCAATATTTCACAGTCTCCTCTGGATTGTATCCTGGGAGGAGGTTCTGCCATCGTGATCATTGCTGCTATTCTGGTACCGGTACTGGCCTGGTTTACCCAGTGGCTGAATTATAAACTGATGCCGCAGCAGTCAGCCGGTATGGAAGCTGCACAGGGAACTACGAAATCCATGAGTCTTATCATGCCGATCTTTTCTGCATTCCTTTGCTGTACATTCTCCATGGGTATCGGTATCTACTGGATCGCCGGTGCTGTGATCAGATGTATTCAGCAGGTTGTGATCAATCGCCGGATCATGAAGATGGATGTGGATGCCATGATCGAAAAAGCCCAGGCGAAAAAAGCCAAAAAGGATGCAAAGAAAAATCAGGCAGATTCCGCAAGAATCAATACAGCGGCAAATGCAAAGATCCGCAGAATTTCCAACAGTACGACAGATAAGATCGATTCTGAGGCATATTACAAAGAATCCCAGAATTTCAGAAAAGACAGCATTGCTGCAAAGGCCGGCATGGTAAGAAATTATGAGCAGTCCAAAAAGACCAAAAAGGGCGGCAATTCAAAAGAGAAAAAATAATACATTTGATTTGAAGCAGATAGAAGGAGGCAGATAGAGTGGATTTCGTAGATGTATCTGCAAAAACAGTAGATGAAGCAATTACGAAGGCATGTATTCAGCTTGGCGTTTCCAGTGATCGTCTGGACATTCAGGTGATCAGCGAAGGAAGCTCCGGATTCCTTGGTTTCGGCAGCAAGCCTGCCGTGATCAGGGTAGGCGTGAAGGAAGTTCCGGAAGAAGAGATCATTGAAGAAAAGATCGAAGAAAAAGCGGAAGAAAAGAAGCCGGAAGTTCCTGTAGGAAAGGCAGAAAAGAAAGCTGCAGAAAAGAAACCGGAAAAGAAGCCGGAGAAGAAGACTGAGAAAAAGGTTCAGAAAGAAGAAACTGCAGCAAAGAAAAATACTCCTGCAAAAAAGAAAAAACCTGAGAAAAAGCAGGAAAGCAGAAAAGTAAATATCAGAGAATATATTCCTGCAGTAAAGACAGAAGAAGAAGTTGCAGCCATGAAAGAGGAAGCAAAGAAATTCCTGGATGGGGTATTTGCTGCAATGGAGCTTCCGGTGGAAATGGAGATGTCCTTTGACAAAGAAGCAGGCAGCCTGGACATCACCTTCAATGGTGATGATATGGGTATCCTGATCGGAAAAAGAGGTCAGACCCTGGATTCTCTTCAGTATCTGGTAAGTCTGGTGATCAACAAAAATCATGATGACTATGTAAGAGTAAAGCTGGATACAGAAGATTACAGAAGACGCAGAAAAGAAACGCTGGAAAATCTGGCAAAGAACATTGCCTACAAGGTAAAAAGAACCAGAAGACCGGTTTCACTGGAGCCCATGAATCCCTATGAAAGAAGGATCATTCATTCTTCTCTGCAGGGAAATAAATATGTGGAGACTTACAGCGAAGGTTATGAACCATATCGTCATGTAGTGATCGCATTAAAAAAGTAAGGTGAAGTAAGGATGCAGGACAGGAGATCTGTTTTGCATCCTTCTTTTATTATGAAGTTTATGCTTGCGGTTTATATGAGATTTCTTTATGATGTAGGGGATCAAAACGTCGTCAGGCATTTGTATCATAAAAAGTGGTGATGCAGAATGCTATGAAGTGTTTTATAAAGGTCATTATTATTTAAATTATTGGAGATGGAATATGCCTGTTGTAGAACAGTTTTATGATATTGCAGTTGTTGGCGCGGGACATGCCGGTTGTGAGGCTGCGCTGGCTTCTGCCAGACTTGGGTTGAAAACGATTTTGTTTACTGTCAGTGTGGACAGTATCGCTATGATGCCCTGTAATCCCAATATAGGAGGAACTTCCAAAGGTCATCTGGTCAGGGAGATCGATGCCCTTGGAGGTGAAATGGGAAAAAATATAGATAAGACATTTATCCAGTCAAAGATGCTGAATAAGTCCAAAGGACCGGCAGTGCATTCCCTTCGGGCACAGGCTGATAAAAGTGAATACAGCAGAAGCATGCGCCGTGTGCTGGAAAATACGGATCATCTGGACATCAAACAGGCAGAAGTCTCTGAGCTTATTGTAGAAGACAGGATCTGCAAAGGTGTGAAGACAGTTTCCGGAGCCATTTATCACAGCAAGGCAGTTGTTCTCTGTACAGGTGTTTATCTCAATTCCAGATGTATCTATGGAGATGTATGTAATGAAACAGGACCAAATGGTCTGCAGTCAGCCAGACATCTGACGGATTCTCTGAAGGAAAACGGTGTGGAAATGTTCCGGTTCAAGACAGGAACACCTGCCAGGGTAGATAAAAGAAGCCTGGATTTTGAAAAGATGGAGGAGCAGTTCGGAGATGAAAAGGTGGTTCCCTTTTCTTTTTCCACAGACCCGGTTTCCGTGCAGATCGATCAGATCTCCTGCTGGCTGACTTACACAAATGAAGAAACCCATGAGATCATCAGGGAAAATCTGGACAGGTCTCCCCTATATTCAGGCGTGATTCATGGTACAGGACCCAGATATTGTCCATCTATAGAAGATAAGGTGGTGCGCTTTTCTGACAAAAACAGGCATCAGCTATTTCTGGAGCCGGAAGGTTTATATACCAATGAAATGTATGTTGGCGGTATGTCCAGTTCTCTGCCGGAAGATGTACAGGAAAAGATGATCCATACAGTTCCCGGCATGGAGCATGCAAAGATCGTCAGAAATGCCTATGCCATTGAGTATGATTGTATCAATCCTGTTCAGCTGCGTTCTTCTCTGGAATTCAAGCAGATCAAAGGTCTGTTTTCCGGTGGTCAGTTCAATGGCAGCTCCGGCTATGAAGAGGCAGCAGCTCAGGGACTGATCGCGGGGATCAATGCTGCCCTGCAGGTGAAAGGAAAAGAAGCATTGATACTGGATCGGTCAGAAAGTTATATTGGTGTTCTGATTGATGATCTTGTGACAAAAGAACCCAGAGAGCCTTATAGGATGATGACCAGCAGAGCGGAATATCGGCTTTTGCTCCGTCAGGACAATGCAGATCTGCGTCTTCGAAAGTATGGATATCAGGTTGGACTGATCACAGAAGAAGAGTATCAGCAGCTTCTGAAGAAGGAAGCAGGGATTAAGGAAGAGATCGAAAGGCTGGAGCATACCTATGTAGGACAGTCTGCGAAAGTACAGGAATTTTTGAAAAAAACAGGATCTTCCACATTGAACAGCGGATCTTCCCTGGCAGATCTGATCCGGCGACCGGAATTGAATTATGATCTGATCCGGGAACTGGATCCGGAAAGAAAAGAGCTGTCGGAGGGCATCTGTGAACAGGTGAACATCAATATTAAATATGATGGCTATATCAAGCGGCAGATGCGGCAGGTGGAGCAGTTCAAAAAGATGGAAAACAGACTGATCCCGGAAGATATCGACTATGACAAAATCGGGAGTCTGCGGCTGGAAGCAAGTCAGAAACTTAAACTGTTCCAGCCCAGGAGTATTGGGCAGGCTTCCAGGATCGCCGGTGTATCACCGGCAGATGTTTCTGTATTGCTGGTCTATCTGGAGGCCCGGGAAAGATCATAAAAAGGATATACTTATGGATATTTTAGAAAACAGAGTTTTTCAGGAAGGTTTAAAGGAGCTGGGATTGCAGCTTTCAGAACAGCAGATGCTGCAGTTTCAGACTTATTATGAAATGCTGGTCAGCTGGAATGCTTCCATGAATCTGACGGCGATCACTGAATTTGAGGATGTGCTGAAAAAGCATTTTCTGGACAGTCTTTCTCTGGTAAAAGCGGGGAAAGATCTGAAAGATCAGAAGATCATAGATGTCGGTACCGGTGCAGGCTTTCCCGGAATCCCTTTGAAAATAGCCTTTCCACAGCTGAAGGTTGTTTTATTGGATTCTCTGAAAAAGAGAGTTGGATTTCTGCAGGCAGTGATCGATGAACTGCAGCTGAAGGAATGTAGTGCAGTACATGGAAGAGCAGAAGATTTCGGAAAAGATCCGGCATATCGTCAGAATTTTGATCTTTGTCTTTCCAGAGCTGTAGCCAATCTTTCTTCCCTGTCTGAGTATTGTATCCCCTTTGTCAGAAAGGGCGGATATTTTATCTCCTATAAATCAGGAAATATTCAGGAGGAAGCGGCTGCCGCTCAAAATGCCATTGGAATATTGGGTGGCTTTTCTGAAAAAATTTACAGTTTTACTTTGCCGGGATCTGATGCGGAACGTTCCTTTGTCATCATAAGAAAAGATAAGGATACACCAAAGAAATATCCCCGGAAGGCAGGAACTCCCGCAAAGCAGCCTCTGGTATGAGAGAGTGAGTTTTTGTTGGGAGCTTCAAAGCATATAAAGAAGTGCCCACACTTCCCCGAGGGGAAGCGTGTCCATTTTTCACCTGTTTTGATTCCCGGTATTATAAAAGATAATAAGCAGAAGGAAAAAGAGGACAAGACCCAATGGCAGGATGAAGAATAGCGGAGTAAGATCCGCTTTGGAAGCAAATTTCTGAATATAATAATCAGTAGAGACGAGGATGTCTCTGCAGAAGCTGTAGGCAGGGGAAAAGAGATAACTTCCTCTGCTGTTTTTTTCGTCTGTATCCAGTATATTTCCGGCCTGATCTGTCAGAATCAGACGGATGTGCTGCTGATCTTTGCTTTCACTGATGGTAAAGGACCCAAGACAGCGGCTTCGGTCGGAAGTCCGGCTTATCCTTTCATAATCAATATTAGTGATCAGATGATCGTCGACATAGACCTGTATCTTTGCAAGTCCCATGGAATCGGCAGCGGTAAAACTGACAGTATGCAGAGTTTGATTGAAAAAATCAGTTTCCAGTCCGTTGATGCTGGGCAGCTGAGGTGGCGTAGTATCGATGCCGAATATGATATTCCCCTCTTCGGAAAGTGCGGATTCCTGTTGATTTCCGGCAGCATCCTCAGAAGAAAGAGACAGTTGATAGATTCCATCTTTTCTGAAATTCTCTTTTTTTATACTGTATTTTCCACAATACCAGTGATTGTCAGCATTACTCCCGGAGGATTCCTCTTTTTCAAAAAGAGAAGGCAATACATTTTGAATTGCACCGTCATGGGTCAGATGGACCTGCAGGGAATCTTCCAGGATGGGAGAAGGATTATATTCATAGAGCACAAGATCCTGTTCCAGGCCGGTAAGATAAGAAATCTCATTTTCATCTCTTTGAATCTGCCGCAGATAATTTCCATAGACGTAGACGGAGCCGAATCGATTTACTGTAAAGATCACATTTTTTGAAGTGTGATTCCCGGCCAGATCCCGGATATCGCATTGCAGAAAGTAAATGCCGTCATTTTCTTTAGTTTTCCCGAAAGCGTCAAAGACAGCAGTGCCTGTATGATCGGACAGCATGATATTTTTCTGCAAAAACTGTGAAGTTACGTCTTCTGTCTGAGATAAGGATGTTCTTTGCAGAGTGAAAGTATGCGTGTCCGGATAAGCATCAGAAAAGATAAGTTCCGCTGAAACCTGATCCGCATAGGCAGACTGATCCTGTATCCCTGTGATGGATAACTGTGGCTTTTCACTGTCTATGATAAAGTGTTGGGGAGCAACAGCATTTTCAAAGGAGATTCCATCATTTGTATTTCCGGCGGGATCCTGCAGGGAAAGTGAGAGTTCATATTCCCCGTCTTCCCGGAAATCTATTCTCCCTATGTGGATATTGCCGGAAGAGGACCAGGTGATGGCTGGTTTTTCCAGAGAAAGATCTCCATTACTTCCTTCTATCTCCAGGGCTACATCGGATGCTGTGAAATTTGCTTCCGTGATCCGGATCTCGGCAATCCTGGAAGAGGAAAAATAAATTTCATGGCTGTTCTGATTATTATCATAAGACATGGAGATCACAGGAGCTGTTTTATCCAGAATAAAGTATGTCTCATTTCCCCCTTCGTAAGTTATATCCGCATTTTGATTTTCAGCCATATCTTTGCAGCTGACGGAAAGCCGGTAAGCGCCGTCTTTCTGAAAATGAAGCTTTGCTGTATGGAATATGGAATCTCCCTTTTTTTCCTCCTGCCAGTCTGAAAGTAAGGGAATCTCTTCCTCTGTTTCATTCTGAACGGAGCAGACAAAAAGAGACGGATCAAAATTATTTTCTTCTACTGTAATGATGGCTGTTCTGTCTTCAGCATAATAGATCTTGTGAGAAGGCTGGTCTTCTGTATATGTGATCTGTATCTTTGGACGGATGGTATCTATTTTCAAAGGAAGATCTGTGGAAGACTGATTTCCCGCATGATCAACAGAGATCACGGAAAGAAGGAGGGAGTCACTGTTACCGGATTCTGCAGGAATGGTCAGATCTGTGGAAAAACTTTCAGAAGACTGTATGGTATCTGTATTCACCTCTGTATGGGGATTTTGAAAGAGAATACCTTGCTGAACCGGTTCATTGTTTTTCAGAAGCTGATAAGAGACCTCTTCCAGTCCTGCCCATCCGTTTTGGCTGGTATTTTCCGATACTGACAGGGTAAGGTCGATATCCGTATGATAGAAACCATAGGAAGAGGCCTGGGTTTTTATGGAAAAGACGGCTTCTTCCGGGGGCAAAGTATCGCGGATCAGAAGGCAGGATCTCCGGTAACAGACATTTTCAGCCTGATCACAGGCTTTGACATACAGATAGCAGGAAGTGTTCTCCTGTATTTCCGGCAGATGTTCTGACCATGTCAGATGTGTCAGCTCTTTTTCTGATGTTAAGGAAAGGGGAGAAAGGGCATAGGAAATCTGTGAGACAGAAGAAAGGGCATCTTCTGCGGTAAACTGAGATACCGGGTTCTGCTGACAGAACAGGATTCTCTCGTCTCCGGCATCAAAAGAAGTCCACTGATAATCCTGCTCTTCTGTTTCCACTTTCAGAAGAGCAGAAGGAGGCGTGTTGTCAATGACAAAGGAAAGAGGCGCCATAGAGATTTCTCCGCTTTCTGATTGCCAGTGGGTCTGCTGATTTTTATTTCCGGCGGCATCACACAGTGAGACAGAAAGCCGGTAGATCCCTTCCTCCGAAAAAGTAACGGAAGAAGAATAGTGTCCTTCCTCTTCTGCTTTCCAGGTAAAAGAGGGGGAAAGTTCCTGTGTGCCCTTTTCTGTCGCTTTTGATCCTGTCATTTGAAAACCGACGGGATCAAAGTTCTTCTCATAGATATGGATCGTGGCTGTCCGGGATTTATGAAAATACATCTCATTTATCACAGAATTATTATCGTAAAAGATCTGCAGGACCGGCGGGGTTTTATCTATGGTGAAAGAAAGGGGACAAAGAGCGGCTTTTCCTGCCCTATCTTTATATGCTATGGAAGCCTGATTTCCCAGAAGATCTTTGAAAGAAAATTGCAGGGAATATTCTGCTTCTTCAGAAAACAGGATCTGTGCGGACCAGATATCTTCTGCTGTTTTCTTCCATTGTACAGAAATAAGGGAATCGTTGACGATGATCTGCGTCAGAGAGGAATCTTCCGGAGAAAAATGTCTGTCCTGCAGCAGGATCTCAGCCTGCCTGTCCTGTTGAAAATAAGCATGGTCCTCTTTGAGAAATCCCACGGAGGAAGCATCATTATTATCATAAGTGACAGTCACTTTCGGTCCGGACCGGTCGATCCAGCCTTCGAAAACAGCTTCCTTTTCCAATGTATTTCCTGCCAGGTCGGAAGCAGTGACGGCTACGAAAAATTTTTCTTCTGTGTCTGCGTCGGCTGCTATTTCAACGGGAAATGTGAGTTCCCGTTCCCCGGGGGATACAGAGACAGTCTCCGTCCGGACCGGGTCCGTCTGCAGATCATTTTGATACAGTTCGTAACTGACAGAGAAAAGACCGCTCTCTTCTCCTTCTTCAGAATCTTTTACAGTGACCAGCAAAGAAATATTTTCTGTGTAGCAGATATCTGACCCTATGGAATGTCCTTCAGTCAGTACGGTACAGGAAATGATTGGGGCGGCAGTATCGGAAAAAGCTTCTTCTTCATTTTCTATGGAATCTTCCTCTGAAGGATTGCTGTTTTCCCGGGTGGAAGCCGGATCAGGGGAAGGCAGAGCCAGTATTTCTTTATGAGAAAAGAAAATGCAGAGACTGAAAAAAAGAAGAAATAGAAATATGGTAGTTCTGATATGTATTTTCATGTGATGGGCTCCTTTTTTATGATATGCGTGAGTCCATGGGCTGGAAATGGGCGCAGAAAGCCCTTCAGGGTTTGCTGCGAACGTTTTCAGACTATGGCGAACCAACAAAAATTGTGTGCGATTGGGGTGGGGAGAGTTCGAAGAGAGTGTTTTTTACATGCAGCTTTTTATAGGTATCCCTGTGAGATCAGCGGTTTCTTCCGTAGGATCGGTTTCAGATACAGAAGAGATCAGATGAAGGCTCGAAGCAGATGATTCCTGAGATGCGGCAGGTGAAATTTTTCTGCGTCTGTGAAAAATTTTTTTGAGCAGAGTCTGCTTCATGGTTTTTCCGTATAATTCAGAAAACAGGGAAGAGATCCTGCAAAAACAATACAGAAAGATGGATTGCAGAAAAAAGCAGATGGAAAGAAGCAGAAAGATATGAGAGATCAGAGTGCATAACGTGGATTCATTCATAAATCTGTCGGAGGTCCTCCTGAAAAGTAAGACAAAGCTGCAGGATTTTCTCTCTGAGCGGAGAAAGTGTGTGAGATGTCTGCAGACTCTGGCAATTCTGTTCTATGGTTTCAGAAAAAAATAAAAGATCTTTTTCCGGGATATTCTGCTCATAAAAGCCGAAACGCTCATTTTCCAGCAGATTCAGGATCATCTGATAAAGGGTCAGCTGATAGTAAATGTGATCTGTAGTTTCCTCTTTCTGGATCTGCTGCAGACATTGTCTGAGGGACAGAAGCAGGGAATCATAGGCTTCCCGGTCCGGTTCTACGATATTTACAGTGTGGAAAATATACTGCCGGTAAAATTCACATATTCTGTAGTAGCTTTCCGCAAGGTCTTTCTGAGGGAAGCTTTCGCTGCTGCTATTGTGAATCTGCAGAAAGTAGGTATGGGCATTCTGAATCCGGCTTCTTTCCTGATCATCTTCACCGGAGTACAGATAAAAATATGTTATGCCGGCTTCATAATAAAGCTGCAGCAGCTGGTCAGAGGGACAGGCCGGAGCTTCAGAGAAGGCAGTATTGAAAACAGAAGTAAACTGCTGTCCTTCCGCTTCCCCGAACTTCTGCTGATCCTGGTAAGTCTGCAGAAGAAGCAGATAGGCTGTGGGATCCTGCGGTTTGATGGAAATTGCCTGCAGATAAGTGGAAATTCTGGTGTCATAGGGTGTGGAGGGGGAAATCTGTGTAAGATCTTCATAGTAGCTGTCCGTAAGAAAGGTGGATCTGGAGTGAAAGGTCAGGGAAAGGGCCAGACAAAGTACAGACAGGAAAATGCTGCATTGGAAAAGCAGAAGCTTTCTTTTCTTCCTTTTCTTTTGCTGTGCCTGGTCTTCCGGATAATGATGCAGGGCAAACAGAAGCTCCTCACAATTCTGATAGCGGTCCTTTGGGTCTATGCTGACACAGGTATTGATGACCTGTTCCAGACCGGCCGGAAGTTTTGGATCATAGCTGCGGATCCCCTTATATTGGTAAAGGGGACTTCTGGGATCTGCTCCTGTGATCAGATGATGCAGGGTCATGCCGAGAGAATAAATATCTGACCTGATATCTGTTTGCCGCCTGCCATAATGTTCAGGAGAGGCATAGCCTTTTGTACCAAGGATCCTGGTATCATTGTCAGTTTCTTCCTTATATTCTCTGGCAATACCGAAATCTATGACTTTGATCTGTCCGTCCCGGGTCAGCATAATATTGGAAGGCTTGATGTCCCGGAAGATAATGGGTGGATCCTGGGAATGCAGATATTGCAGCACATGGCAGAGGCTGATCCCCCAGCTGACAACCGTGGCGCAGGGAAGGGGTCCCCGTTCTGCCAGAATTTTGTCCAGAGACTGCCCTTCAATGTAATCCATGACAATGCAGACTGTATGCTCATTTCTGAAGATATCCACAATACGGGGCAAAGAGGGATGATCCAGCTTTTTCATGAGTTCTGCTTCCGGCAGAGGTTTGTTTTCAGAACTGCCGGAAAGAGGATCGGCTGTGACAGGAATCTCTTTTAAAGCCCAGTACTTTTGCAGATGGAGGTCTGTGCAAAGGTAGACAGTTGACATGCCTCCTCGGCCGAGAATGCGGACCAGCTGGTATTTTTCGAAGAGTATAGTTCCTGGTGGAAATGTATGATCTGTAAAAAAAGAAGACATAGAATATTGAAGAAAAACTTCCCACAGCAGAGCTTTTTTGCAGATTGCAGATGCCGTGAATCGAAAATGTCTTTTCAGAGCCTTAGAAAATGTCTCTGAAAAGGCATTTTCGATTCCGCCATAGGAAAGTTACAGAAAAGCACTGCTGTTCCGCCACACCCGAGGCCTGTTTTTGCAGGGAGTCGCAGGAGCGTAGGAAAAGAGGTAGAAAACATCTTTTCAGAGCTTTAGAAAATGTCTCCGAAAAGGCATTTTCGATTCTGCCATAGGAAAGTTACAGAAAAGCTCTACTGTTCTGTCACACCCGAGGCCTGTTTTTGCAGGGAGTCGCAGGAGCGAAGGAGAAGAGGTAGAAAACATCTTTTCAGAGCCTTGGAAAATGTCTCCGAAAAGGCATTTTCGATTCCGCCATAGGAAAGTTACAGAAAAGCACTGCTGTTCC
>R14__coassemble_1103_pt1 | contig 14584 bp, 12 predicted proteins | sample R14__metabat2_high_PE_030 | metagenome-assembled genome bin R14 | reverse complement strand
CCCCGCCTGTCAGCTGATCTCTGCGCTTCTCTCCCGGAGGATCTGCTCCAGTTCTGCCTCCATGACATCCACCGGCGCTTCCTCCCCCGTCCAGAGTCTGATCTGGGCTGCTCCCTGCAGCAGGGACATCTCCAGGCCATTCAGGACCCGGCAGCCCTTTGCCGCAGCCTCCTGCAGAAACCTTGTTCTGGCAGGATTGTAGCAGGCATCAAAGCAGACCTGTTCCGGCCGGATCAGTTCCGCCGGAAGAGGCGTCTGCCCTACGGTTTCCCCAAAGCCGATGCCGCTGGCATTGATGATGGCCTGACATTGTCCTGTCCCGGAAAAGTCCCCAGGAGCCACCACTTTTGCCACAGACCTGTAACAGGAATTCTTCTTTCGATCCGGCAGGGGGACCCATCTCTGGCTTTGCTCCTGCCCTTTTTTCTCCAGCCCTGTGCCGGCAGCGCCCTTTCGCATTTCAGCCTGTCGGTTGATCGCCTCAGCCAGATCCTCCGCACTCTCACGAACCACATCTGTGATCAGGATCTCCCCAGCTCCCGCCTCGGCCAGGGCACAGCAGATCGCCCGGCCCACGCCGCCGGCGCCGAAGCAGAAAAAGCTGCTGCCCCGGATCTCCAAGCCGCTGCTGTTCCGAAAGGACTGCAGAAAGCCGATGGCATCTGTGTTGTATCCCACAAGTCTGCCGTCCGCTGTCTTGCAGACCGTATTGCAGGCGCCGATCCTGGCGCACAGGGGATCCACTTCATCCAGATACTGCAGCACTGCTACCTTGTTGGGTTTGGTGACGGCGCAGCCCGCAAAAGCCGGATCTCGCCGTACCTCATCTATGATCTCTCCCAGTCTGTCCCTTCCTGCCTCTGTATAAAAATAATGATAGGGCAGCCCTGCTGCCCTGTAGCCTGCATTCTGCATGCGGGCAGCAAAGGACTGGGACAGGGGCATCCCAATCAGGGTGATCAGGCGTTTATTTTCTGTATTCTTCATAAAACCATCCATGCCGCGCTTCCCGCGACTCCACATTTTATAATACATACGCATGGCTCCGCTTTAAAAAGCAGCTCTGCATAAGTTCGAAGACGGAAATCCATAGATTTCCTGTCTCATTTAGCTCGTCAGGCTGACAAAAATTCGGATTCCCACGCCACGCTCCGCTGCAGTGCTATATTTCTGCAGAAACCGGGTACCTTCCTTCAAATCGCATCATGAGTATAAGTTTAACAACGCAACTTTTTGTTTACAACGCCAAAAAACGGATGCTATCATAAGAATAACTTATGATAACGCCCGCAAAGGAGTCCACATGACGATCAATCAGCTCAACTATTTCATTGCGGCAGCAGAAACCCGCAGTTTTACCAAGGCAGCCGAACAATTCTACCTTTCTCAGACTGCCATTACCCAGCAGATCCGGGCCCTGGAACAGCAGATCGGCGCAGATCTGTTTGACCGCAGTCACAGACCGGTGGCCCTGACCAGCGCAGGTCACGTCTTCCTGCATGAGGCCAAAAAGATCATCAGCCGCATGGAAGGTGCCGTGCGCTCCGCCCAGAATGCCGCTTCCGGTCTGACCGGCACCCTGAAGATCGGCTACACCACGGGCTATGAAAAATGCGGCCTGCCGGGCTTTCTCCGCAGTTTCCGTCAGGCAAACCCCAATGTATTTATCAGCTGCCAGCGCTGTCCCACAGACCTTCTGGCCTCCGGCCTTTTGTCCAACCGCTTTGACCTGATCTATACCTGGGACAGTACCAACCTGCAGCAGACCCCGCAGATCCGATGCTGCAACATAGAAAAGATCCCTCTGACAGTGGTCATGTATCCTTCTCATCCACTGGCAGAGAGATCTGTATTGCGCCGCAGCGATCTGAAAGGGGAGGACATTCTCTACATGTCTCCCTCCGAAACCATCAATTCCTATGGGGATGCCCACTATCTGGAACTGTATGAAAAGGCCGGCGTCCAGCCCAATATCCTCTTCCGCTCCACCGACATGGAAAGCATCCTGATGATGGTAGCGGCTGAGCAGGGGATCTCGGTCTTTCCGGATTACTTTGACGGCAAGACCAGACCGGTCAATACCGACAATATCGTCTTCATCCCTCTGGAAGGGGAGGATGAATACGAGCAGATCGATGCCCTGTGGAAAGAGGACAACCCCAATCCGGCCCTGACCCAGTACCTGCAGCTGCACCGGCAGCCATAGAGCCGAAGCGTAGATCCCCATCACACCAGCCTGATCCAGAAAACATCCTCCACAGATCTCCCTTGTTGCAGCAAATCAGGGCATCCGGATCATAATAGGGGATTCCTATTGCAGCCTTTAATATTTTTCCCAATAGTCCACCGCTGCTCATGCGTCTTCTCTTCCCTGTAGCATACTGAGGTAAGAATTGGTGACCGTGTCCTCCAGGCTGCAGCCAAGCTTCGTCAGCACTTCCTCTATCCTGTCCAGCGCTGCTTTTCGCTTTGCCGTCGTAGTCATGCTTCGTCTCCCGATGATCTCCTCTTCTGTCGCTGGGATCGGGAGGGGATTCTCTCCTTTGCCGCCTTCCGCCTGGCTTTCTTCCGCGATCCGGCATTTTCCCGCAAGCGGATCTTCTTCTGCTGTCCGGCTTTTCTCCATTCTCCGGCTTTTCTCCATTCTCCGGCTTTTCTCCATTCTCCGGCTTTTCTTCGCTGTCCGGCTTTTCCCCACAGGCGGATCTTCTTCTGCTATCCGGCTTTTCTCCATTCTCCGGCTTTCATCCACTGTCCGGCTTTCCTCCACCAGGATCTCCAGCTCCAGGAAATCTCCCAGCCCCTGCACATGGTCCAGGCAGGCTGTCATCTCCCCTCTCACCAGATTTTTTCTCAGCTTCATGACCTCCGGCGGCACCACATGGTAACCCAGAGCCGCCAGGATCTTATCCGCAGTCTCCGGATCTGACACCTCTGTCTCATACTCCGGCCGGGTCATGGTGACCCTGTCCAGCTTCTGTCCCTTGTAGGTGATCACCGCATATGCAGCGGAAGGGCACTTCCCCGTTTTTTCTAAAAAGGAGGGTCCGGAAACAGTCCTCCTCTCTTCAGGGATAGAAGGCAGAGAAGCACCCTTCGCCTCCTCCATTTTCCCCAGGGACAGTTCCTCCACCTTTCGGATCCGCAGGGCTGCGCTGCCTGTGCGGATCTCAGCCGCCGCATTGTCATAGTAGGCATCTGTCTCCCGTACCCGGCCGGCTGCCGCAAAGCCTAGCTGCAGGAGTCTTGCTTCGACCTCCGCCGGATCTGCGATCTTCAGTTTTACTTCAACTTCTATCATGACATTCCCCGGGGCCGCAGACCTGCCTGCCCCTTCTCCCTTTATAAAGCCTTCAGGTACTCTTCTACATTCAGATAGCTGATCTCTCCAACCATCTTGCTTTCGCCGCGGTAGATTACATTTTTCCCGGTGATCGTTCCAAAACGAAATTCGGTTTCCTTACACTTCTGTGTATCTCTCAGATGTCTGCTCTGCTGCGAAACCGCTTCCATACTATGTTTGATCTCAAAAATTTCGCAATTCACCGCTTCCGGATCATGAATCACCATGTCGAATTCACCGACTGCAAATTTGAGTTTAAAAACTTCCTTCCCGGGATGGGCTTTCTTTGTTTCAAGCAATACGATCTCTTCCATCATACGCCCCTTGACCTCATCCAGTATACGTTCAATAACTCTTTTTCGCTCCATGGCGGAGAGATTCTGGAAATTCACATCCCTCAAAAGCTGCCTTACCAGCTCATCCACCTGCGAATAACGCAGCCCTGGCTGGGAGAATACAGTCATATACGCTTTTTCATTGGTGACCGGCAGAGACTCCATTGGAATGTCTACCGTAAGGTCAAGCAAATCAAGATATTCTTTGATCTCTACGCGGTGCGCATCTTCTATTTTCACAGTCTGCTCATTTCTGTTTCTGATTTCCAGAGCCCGCCTTAATCCTTCCGTAAAGGCTGCCGTATCAATATGGTCAAGGATATCCGTCGGCTGCTCACGGTCTTTTCGGAGATTTCTTGCGGATATACCCAGGTCATGAGAAATGAAATCCTTCGTAAGCACATCCAGCGTAAATCTGTGGTTGATATCCTCTACCACACGATTGATAGCACTTGTAAGCTCATTCTGATCATACAGATTCTGCAAATGTCGGAAATGACCTGCGTCCTGATAATATTTCAACGAATGCTGAATGTTCCTGGCAATCGCACTGTCTATATATTCGTCCGTACGTTCAGCACTTGAGAAGGTGGATCTTTCATTGTAATGAATTCCGCCCAGGCTCATGGTGCCGCCATACCTTATGTACTCATCAATTCCGCAGATCCCCAGAATACCTTCAAATTCCCTGTAGGGAATAAAAGTCGTATGCAGCAATTCACAACGATCATAAAGCTGTTCATCCTCTGAGAATAAAAACCCAAGGGAGTCTGTGCCGGATAATACGATCTTCATGCCGCAGGCGGCAAAAATATCCGAAAAAAGCGCTGCGCCTTCTATAAAATCTTCCATAAGGGTCGCTTCATCGAGAAAAATATATCGGAATCCCTGATCCTGCAGCTGCTTCATATCCTGATTTACTGAAGCCATGGTATCTCCCGAGCGCACCTGCAGAAAGGCCGCCCTCTCAAACTGCTCTCTGGTCAGACCGGCAATTGACTGCTGCATCAATGTTGTCTTTCCTGTTCGTCTTAAACCATACAAAATCAGTACTCTGCTATCCACCTCTGCATTCAGGAACGCCTGAATCCTCTGCAAACACGGCCGACTCCTGAAATCAGCGGCGCGAAGTGTAAACTGTTTTAACACAGCTCCGGTTAACACGTTGGTCTGGTATCTTACAGATTCGCTCCCAACACGGTACAGGGCTTTCGCAGAGGACTTTTCAGATGACGGTATCCGGGGCAATAATGCTTTTGCCTGCTTCAACTCCTGTTGTAATTCGCGACGTCTGGCAATAGATCCGGCCACTAAAACTGCTGTCTCATCATCAAGATATTTGCTTTTCTTGTTTCCACTTTCGGTCCACTGGAGATACTGCCGCACAGTTCCTTTGATCGTCTTTCTGGAAATATACCCAGCCGGCAATTCCGCTATCTCCTTCTCCAGTCGCGCAATTTTATCCTGTAAACTCTCCATGGTGCCCCCATATCTATATTCATTTTCATAGGCTCACTCCCACCGGTAACCCCATTATAACCCCCTGCATTCAAAATATAAAGGGGTTATCCCGACCCGTATCGTAAAATTGTGGTGGGACGCGTTGTACCATGGGGATCTTTTATGATAGGATGGGAATACACCGCAGACAGAAGGTCCGGTGTTTTGCCAATCTGACAAAAAACAAAGGATCGTCAGGCATCTATATTGTAAATATAATCCGACATTCCTATTGTAAAATGTGTTAGCGCCGCGCGCCATGGAGGTTTCTTATGAAGGCTTTAAAAGTTGACAGTATGATCTTTGATCTTGACGGCACCCTCTGGGACTGCACGGGAATTTTTGCCCGGGCCTGGGAAGAAGAATTGAATAAACAGCCGGATGTAGATGTGAGGATCTCGGCCGATCAGCTGAAGCAGCTGTTCGGAAAGATTCTGGAGGAGATCGGCGCTCAGCTCTTTCCGGGAAAGACACCGGAGCGGATAAACGAATTGCTGCAGATCTGCTATGCTGCAGAGGATCTGGCGCTGGAACGGGAAGAACCTTCTCTTTATCCGGAAACAGAAAAGATCCTGCAGCAACTTTCTGCCAGGATCCCTCTCTTTGTTGTCAGCAACTGTCAGTCCGGTTACATTGAAAAATTTTATGCCAAAACCGGCTTTGGCAAATATTTCACCGGCAAGCTCTGCCCCGGAGACAGTGGGGAAGCCAAGGCAGAAAACATCCGCCGGATCGTGGCAGACTATGGCCTGCAGCACCCGGTCTACATCGGTGATACCCTGGGGGACTATACCGCAACAAAAGATGCCGGTATTCCTTTCGTATTTGCCGCTTATGGCTATGGCCAGGTGCCTGCACCGGATGCCGTGATCTCCTGTCCTGCGGATCTGCTGGCACTTCTGTCTTAATCGATAACCTTACGCTGCGCCGCCCAGAACACCTGTCAGGGCCAGGATGATCACCAGAAGACCCAGAGCAATGCGGTACCAGCCGAACACCTTGAAATCATGCTTCTTGATATAGCTCATCAGGAAACGAATGACAAAGACAGAAACCAGAAAAGCCACTACCATGCCGATGGCCAGCACAGCCAGCTCCACGCTGCTGAAATGGAAACCGAACTTCACCAGCTTCAGCAGGGATGCGCCCAGCATGGTGGGGATGGCCAGATAAAAGGTATACTGAGCCGCCAGGGTCCTGGACATGCCGATCAGGATACCGCCGATGATGGTGGCGCCGGAACGGGAAGTACCCGGGATCAGGGCCAGTACCTGAAAGAGACCGATCAGCAGGGCATACTTCCAGGTGATCTGGCTGATGCGGCTGATCTTTGCCTTTCTCTTTTTATTGTAATTCTCGATCAGGATGAACAGAACGCCATAGAGGATCAGCATGGCTGCCACTACCGGCGCATTGTAGAAATGCTCATCCAGCCAGTCGTCCAGGGGCAGACCGATGATCACAGCCGGCAGACAGGATACGGCGATCTTCAGCCACATGACGATCTTTCCCATATGGATATATTTGTTGGCAAAGCCCTGCAGCTTTCCCGCTGCTCCATCCGTCCGGGGATGGGCAAACCACTGCTGCTGCTTCTTTGCGGTATGGAAGGGCCAGAGCTGTCCGAAAAACAGGACCACAACCGCCAGGATCGCGCCCAGCTGGATCACCACATTGAACATTTCCATAAATTCTTCCGACATGCCCGGATTCAGAACATCTCCTACCAGGATCAGATGTCCGGTGGAACTGATGGGCAGCCATTCTGTCACGCCTTCCACGATGCCGAGAATGATCGTCTTGATGATAATCAGAAAATCCATAGTTTCTCCTTAATGTTTGATGTGCTCTGTATGGCAAAAAGAAAAACCGTCTATCCTTTGGATAGACGGTTTTTCTGATGCAGGAAGCGGGACTTGAACCCGCACGATGTTGCCACCACAGGCACCTGAAGCCTGCGCGTCTGCCAATTCCGCCATTCCTGCGTTTTTTTGTTCTGCGGTGTTTCCCGCTGACAAAGGCTATATTATCAGAACCCGGCGGAAGTGTCAAGCACTTTTTTATTTTATTTTTCAATAAATATTTTCACGTTTTCTCACGCTTTAGTCTTCACAGCCCTGACAGTGGACCAGGCGGAATAATATTTCTTTCCGCTCACAATACTATAGGTCCTTACTCTCACATAATAGATTTTTTTGGCCTTCAGACCCTTGATGGTCTTCGAGTGAGTGGCAGTTCCCTTCATTGTCACAGTTTTCACTCCGGAACTGAAATTCTTTTTCAGGCTGTACTGCAGCTGATATCCCGTGACCTGCTTGCTGATCTTTTTCCAGACTGCCCGGAAGCCTTTGGACCTGGCTGTGGGCTTATACAAAGTGCTTGCTTTGGGACGGATCGTAAAGCTTTTTGTAATATAGCCTGTATAATTTCCCTGTCCATAGATGCGGATCTTTCCCTTGCCAACATTTACATTGGAATAGCAGGCAGTCTGATAGGACGTCCCTGCTGCCAGGACCGTCTGGGCATCCTTTACCACAGCGCTCGTACTCACTGCTTTCCCCGTATAGGTTGCAGTTTTTGGAGAAACGCTGCAGGTCGAGATCTCCTTGGGGGCAATGGTGAATGTGGCCATCGCAGTGCCGCCGTAGATATTGATCCCGTAAACTGTCACTTTTCCGGTGCCGGCATTCAGATTGGAGGTATACACGGCAATATAGTCGCTGCCCATCTTCAAAGTCTGCCCATCCATCTGCACTTTCAGATCCGGCCGCTGCTTGCTGCCATTGTATACCAGATCGCTGTCCAAAACCGTGATTTCTGCTGTTTCCAGAGAGATTGCTCCGGCAGTATAGGTGTTGACCTGTCCGCAGATCGTACAGGTATAGGTAAGCTGACCATCCGCACTGCTGCTCAGTTTCCACTGATGGGTATGGCTGTAGGCATTTTTCTGCCTTTTTGTATAGTAACTGCCAAGACGCTCCCGGCAGTTTGCTGTAGGCTTATGGGATGCATTCTCTTTCTCCCAGGTCACATAGCCCTGCAGAAAGAACTTCCAGTTGCTGACTCCCGCGTCCCAGGTAGTGTCTGCATAGTAATAGAGGCCATCGATATCCACCAGGTTCCAGCCATGATCTGTGCTGTAGACCAGACGGCAGTCGATCCCTTCCTCCAGACACATGCGATAAAACAGCAGGGCATACCCCTGACAGACAGCCTTTCCCTTGACCATGGCGGCATAGGGAGTATAGACCAGGTCAGAAGCCATGGATGTGTCATAGCTGACGTGAGAACAGATATACTGATAGATCAGCTTCACGCGGGAATAAGTCCCCTCTTTCCAGGCGCTCTTGGCTTCCAGTTGTGCCAGTACCTGATCCACTTTTTCCGTCAGGGCATTCTCCTGGGATGCTGTTGTGTAATAGGTGATGGCAAGGGAGATCTCATAATATCTGGTACTGCCGCTCCTGGTAGAGGATATATTGAAAAAATAGCCGGCATAGCCCCAGAGCAGGGAGTCTCCTTCCCTGCCGTTTCCGGTATGGGTCATGGCCTCAGTGATCAGCTCACTGACCGTGTCGCCGGTGACAGACCCTGTGGTCTGATAAAACAGCTGAATGGAATTTGCCCGGTTCACCATTTTATTCCGCAGCGTCCCGGCAAGCGTATCCAGAGATGTCTCATAGGAAACAGAAGCCAGAGAGACTTCATCATCTTCCTCCTGCAGAGGCAGCAGATCCTCCTCTGACACTACATCTGCATAGAGAGGATTGATACAGACACCGGAAGATCCTTCCTCTTCCTGCATCTCATCTGTCGCAAGGTCATCTTCTCCGGCATCTTCCACACAGATCTGCTCCGTGGATATCTCATCTGCATCTTCTACAGAGACAGACGCAGCATCCTCTCCGCTGACTTCCTGCGCAGAAGCGTCCTCCTCTTCCGACACCTCTGCCGGAAGGACATTCCCGTCTGTTTCTCCTTCGTCCGATTCTTCCGCAGAGGACACTGTCTCTTCCACTTCTGTCACATCGGCATCCGCCGTATACTCCGGGGAAGAAACCGCATTTTCTCCTTCTTCTGCTTCTGATGTTGTATCGGATATGGGATCCGCTGCATCTGCCGCCTGCAGGACCTGGCTGCTCTCATCTGCAGCAATCTCCTCTTCTGCAGCGCTGACAGGCACCATACCGCCAAACAGCAGCAGGATGGCCAATATGCATGCGATCCACTTTCTGGTAAGGCTTTTCCTCATAGTGCTTCCTCCGCCCGAAGCAGCAAACTGCCCCGGATCTCTTTATCTTTTAACTCTGCTGCCGGCATTTCACCGAATCCCTGCTTTCCGGTATGCACCGCCTTTTTCACAAGGGACCGTATCCTGTCTTCACCGTAAAGGGTGCACATGCAGCCTCCTCAGCAAAGAACACACATGGGCACTTCCCGCAAACCAGTAGTTTTGTAACAGGCTGTTGGGAGCCTTTCGCTGTGTACAGTTCTCGCAATTTCCCAGCAGAGTCTTCCCTCCCATGATTTTCTTTATCATATCACAAAAATTTTCATATTGCCATAAACCCGGTGAAAACAGTCGCATTCTTATCCTAAAAAAAGGAAGGGCATTCCTGCCCTTCCCTGTTTGTTTCATATGATGCATTAGGATTTCTCATGCTGCATTGGGATTTCTCATGATGCATTGGGATTTCTCATGCTGCATAAACATCCCTGCCGCAGCCGGATTGCTGCCGCACTCTTACATTTTTTCCAGTTCTTCCCGGATGGCTACAATGAAGTCCCGGCTGTTCAGAACCGTCGGATCCTCCATGGTCGTGATCATGGCAAGATCCTTTGTCATCTTTCCGCCCTCGATGGTGGCAATGGTCGCCTTTTCCAGTTTGTCTGCAAAAGCCATCAGGTCTGCATTTCCATCCATCTCACCACGCTTGCGCAGAGCGCCGCTCCAGGCAAAAATGGTTGCTACAGAGTTGGTAGAAGTCTCCTCTCCCTCCAGATGCTTATAATAATGTCTCTGTACGGTGCCGTGGGCAGCCTCATATTCATAGTAACCGTGAGGAGAAACCAGCACGGAAGTCATCATAGCCAGAGAACCAAAAGCGGAGGAGATCATGTCGCTCATGACATCACCGTCATAATTCTTGCAGGCCCAGATAAAGCCGCCTTCATTCTTCATGACACGGGCTACCGCATCATCGATCAGGGTGTAGAAGTAGGTGATCCCTGCCTCCGCAAAGCGCTCCTTGTACTCTGCCTCGTAGATCTCCTGGAAGATATCCTTGAACTGATGATCATACTTCTTGGAAATGGTATCCTTGGTGGCAAACCACAGATCCTGCTTCAGGTCCAGTGCATACTCAAAGCAGCTCTTTGCAAAGCTGGTGATGGAGGCGTCCAGATTGTGCTGTCCCTGTACCACACCGGGGCCCTTGAACTCATGAACCACCACCTCCTGGGGCGCAGAACCGTCTGCAGGTGTGTAGACCAGCTTCACGGTGCCGGCTGCAGGAATGCGCATTTCCGCATTTTTGTAAACATCACCATAGGCATGTCTGGCAATGGTAATGGGGCTCTTCCACTTGCTGACGCCGGGCTGGATGCCCTTGACGATGATGGGAGCACGGAAAACAGTGCCGTCCAGAATGGCACGGATGGTGCCGTTGGGACTTTTCCACATCTCATGCAGGTCATACTCTGTCATGCGGGCTGCATTGGGCGTAATGGTGGCGCATTTTACAGCAACGCCGTACTTCTTTGTGGCGTTGGCCGCATCCACTGTGATCTGATCCCGGGTCTCATCCCTCTTTTTCAGGCCCAGATCGTAATATTCTGTCTTCAGATCGATAAAGGGCAGCAGCAGCTCCTCCTTGATGATCTGCCAGAGGATCCGGGTCATCTCATCGCCATCCATCTCCACCAGGGGTGTTGTCATTTTGATTTTTTCCATAGATGTTCCTCTTTCTTATGAGTATGTCAGTTGAACAGCAGGCCGCAAGGCGTCTGCCATTTAAATTTTCTGCGACAAATGCCGCAGAGATCACAGGCTCTTGATTCTTTCAATGGCAGCTACGGTATTCTCATAGGTACCGAAAGCAGTCAGACGGAAATAGCCTTCACCGGCCGGACCGAAACCGGAACCTGGGGTACCTACCACCTGTACAGTATCAAGCAGCTGGTCAAAGAAGTCCCATGACGTCATATCCCCGGGGGTCTTCAGCCAGATATACGGCGCATTCACACCGCCGGAAACTGTATAGCCGGCAGACTGAAGTCCTTCATAGATCACTTTTGCATTGTTCATGTAGTAAGCAACCTGGGCAGCAAGCTCCTTCTTTCCTTCCGGAGAGTATACGGCCTCGCCGGCCTTCTGGATGATATAGGGAGCACCATTGTACTTGGTACCGTGACGTCTTGCCCACAGACTGTGCAGGGCAACGCCATCCTTATCTTTCAGATCCTTCGGTACTACGGTATAGCCCAGACGCACACCGGTGAAACCGGCATTCTTGGAAAAGCTGTGGAACTCAATGGCACAGGTCCGCGCCCCTTCGCACTCATAGATACTGTGGGGGATCCCCTCCTCGGAAATATAAGCCTCATAGGCTGCATCATACAGGATCACTGCGCCCACTTTGTTTGCATAGTCCACCCAATCCTGCAGCTGTGCCTTGGTGATCACAGCGCCGGTAGGATTGTTGGGATAGCAAAGATAGATCATGTCCGGTGTTTCTTTCGGAAATTCGGGAGCGAAATCATTCTCTGCGGTACAGGGCATGTAGATCACTCTGGAAAATCTCTCTGTCTCCGGATTCCAGTCGCCGGCTCTTCCTGCCATGACATTGGAGTCCACATAGACGGGATAGACCGGATCGCAGACTGCCAGCTTCGCATCGTTGCTGAAGATCTCCTGGATATTGGCACAATCGCATTTTGCGCCGTCGGAAACAAAGATCTCATCTGCCTGGATATCACATCCTCTGGCCTGATAATCCTCTCTTGCAATGGTACTGCGCAGGAACTCATAGCCAAGGTCCGGCGCATAGCCCTTGAAGGTCTCTGCCTGTCCCATCTCATCCACTGCGGCGTGCAGTGCCTTGATGATGGAGGGGGCAATGGGCTGGGTCACATCACCGATTCCCAGACGGATCACCTTTTTGTCCGGATTGGCCGCCTGATAAGCATTGACCTTTTTTCCGATGGTGGAAAAAAGATAGCTTCCCGGTAACTTCAGATAGTTTTCATTTGCCTGAAACATAAGATTTGCTCCTTTCCCGGCAGGATCGCTCCTGCACTTACACTCTTGCATAATAAATATTGTAGGAACCTTGTGTGGCTCCCTGCAGATCTGGGATCCTCAGGACATCAGTGTCAGGATCATCTGCGCTGTTTCTACCAGATTCGTGCCGTTGTCCATACTGCGCTTCTGAATATAGCGATGGGCCTCTGATTCGGTCATGTGATTTCTGACCATCAGCAGCTGCTTGGCTTTGTCCAGTATTTCTTTCTCTCCTCTGCTCCGCTTTCTGGGACGATAATCTGCGCTTTTGCGGGCTGTTCTGCGTCCCCTGACCATCATGTCCAGTGTATCTGTCAGATCTCTGACCGACAGAGGCATGCTGACAGAAAGTACATCCGGAAGGTCCAGCTGACTGATGGCGCGGGCCGATGCGATCAGCAGCATCTCAAAGCCGGCCGGCATGCACTCCCTCAGTTCCCGGCAGAACATGTCCGGCAGTTTGTAGCCGCAGATCAGAATGCCGCTTCCCTGCAGGTTCATCTCTGAAAGAGCAGCGGCAGCAGTTGTACAAACGGCGGCGGGTTCATAGCCGCTCCGGATCAGGATATCACGAATCCGGTAGGCATCCTCCTCCCTGGGGAATGCAACTACCACGTTGGTCATTCGTGCTCCCTTCTCCTTAAATGGTATACAGATATTTTTCTACTTCCCAGGCGGAAACCTCTTTCATATACTCCCGCCACTCGCGACGCTTCAGGTTCAGATAATTTGCCACATATCTTTCTCCCAGCACCTTACAGAAGAAATCATCTGCCTCCAGGGCCTGGATGGCTTCTCCCAGGGTATTGGGCAGGGAGGGAATATGATGCACTCTCTTCTCCTCCTCGGTCATGCGGTCATTGCCTCTGTCCACAGGGGCCGGCGGGCAGATCTTTTCCTGAATGCCCCGCATACCGGCTGCCAGAACAGCTGACAGAGCCAGATAAGGATTGGCTGCCGGATCCGGGGAACGCAGTTCCAGCCGAAGGTCCGTGCCGATGGGAGCCGGGATCCGCAGAAGGGCAGACTCCGAGCTGGAAGACCAGGCCTTGTAAAAGGAAGTCTGCTCATTGTCCAGCAGTCTCTTGTAGGAATTGACCAGGGGATTGGTGATCACGCACATGGCATCCATATACCGGAAAAGGCCGCCGATGAAATAGCGCCCGGTATCGGAAAGGCACATGGGTTTCTCCTCATCATAGAAAAGATTTTTCCCTTCTCTGTCATACAGGGCCAGGTTCAGATGCATGCCGGAGCCGGGAACACCTGTCTTTGGCTTGGGCATAAAGGTAGCGTGCATCCCGTGTCTGCGGGCAATGGTCCGAACGGTGTTCTTGAAGGTCATCAGATTGTCTGCGCTGTCCAGGCCCTTGGTCCAGTGAAAGTCCACCTCATGCTGGCCGGGTGCCATCTCATGGTAGGAAGACTCCATCTGGAAGCCCATCTCCTCCAGGGTCAGCACAATGTCCCTTCTGGCATTCTCCCCGGTGTCCTTGGGCTCCACGTCATAAAGTCCGGCGTGCTCCGGTGTATGGGTCGTTCCCCGTCCCTCATTGTCTGTGCTGAACATGAAGAATTCGCATTCCGAGCCCACGCGGAAGGAGTAGCCCATCTCCCGGGCTTCACTGAACACCCGCTTCAATACACTTCGGCTGCAGCCCCAGAAAGGCTTGCCATCCGCTGTATACAGATCACAGAGCAGTCTTCCCACTTTTCCATGCTGAGGCCGCCAGGGAAGGATCTTGAAGGTGTTGGGATCCGGCACCAGAAACAGGTAAAACTCGCCGTCACCCTCAAAGCCCTCCATGGAGGACCGTTCGATCTTTACTTCATTGTTTAATACCTTGTCCAGCTGTCCCACCGGCACCGCAATGTTCCGCAGGGTTCCATGCATGTCGGTGAACTGAAGCCGGATAAAGCTGACATCTTCTTCTTCGACGATATCGATGATATCCTGTCGGCTATACTCATTCATGGCATTTTCTCCTTTTCCTGTGCATACGGAACTCTGCAAAAGCGCCTGCTTACGAAGTAAAACAGGGACTCTGCCGGGGGCGATCATCCCCAAGGCAAACTCCCCTACAGACACGAATTATATAGAGTTCCATTTTTATTGTCAATTAC
>R14__coassemble_964_pt1 | contig 16329 bp, 9 predicted proteins | sample R14__metabat2_high_PE_030 | metagenome-assembled genome bin R14 | reverse complement strand
CCATGGTAATCATAGGTGAAGGCAGCTGTCAGTGTCACCTTGCCATAGCCCTCCCTGGTCACAGACCAGACATTGGCTTCTGTCTTGCTCTGGCTGATGGTCAGAAGATTCTTCACATCCGGTGTCAACGTCCATTTGGCGTTTTCATCCGTTGCATAGGATTTGCTTTCATCCTTTTTGGCATAGGCCAGCAGTGTCACAGTATCGGTCTCATTTTCCCTCAGTTCAAGTTTCTCCGGATCCGCCTCCACTGCCAGATTTGCGGTTACTTCCAGAGTAAATTTTGCTTCATTGGCATTCTCATTGCGGAAGGTAATATCCGTCATGCCCTTCTTCAAAGCCAGAACAGATACGATATATACGTCCGGATCCTCACTGTCCCGCTCTACAGAAACAACTCTGGCAATCTTTTCATCTGCAGAAAAGTCTCCCAATGCAGGTGTCACATCCTGGCCATTGAGATGCAGGTAGAATTCCTTGACAGCATAGTCCCCGCTATATTCTTCATATGCAACGTCTTCCTGCATATCCGCAAAGATATCCATGCTGGTCCGGCCTTCCTCCCAGTAGACACCTTCCTCCGGCCATGCGCCGTAATGAACATTGACCTGTCCGCCAAAGATCAGATCCGGCTGCTGAAGAACGGTGGGGAAGGGATAATTCTGACCTTCCAGATACTTTGCATTGCCCGGGAAGCTGTATTTACCATCAATACGGGCAGACTTACCCTCTGTCACAGTGACCCACTGGTAGGCATCTGAGGTGCCGCCTGCATTCAGGGCATAATCGATCTTTTTATTTTTGTAACTGCCGGTAGTCAGATCATCTGTGCCCGCCAGCTGCCCGTAAGTGATGGACATAGCGCAGCCGGAGACATCCGTAGTCGCTGTACCGGTATTTTTCGTGGTTGCCTTGTTGATATCCAGAGTCCGGTTCTTATAAGTCGTTGCCTTTGGTTCGTAATAATAGCAATTTTTCACCGAACCTACGGATGTGCTGCTATTTTCCACATTACCGTTGGAAGCCACAGGACAGAGGCTGGCAATACAGTTCTTGCTGACATCAATCGTAGAGAGATCTGTATAGCTGTAGCAGTTCTGAATGGTCGGATTGGTATTCAGGGTTCCGAAAAGGCTGTTCATGTTGCCGGCCACGCGGACAAAGCCTACAAGACACAGACCACATGCTGACATGTTGGTATTGTTATAGGTGGATTTGGTAACGCTGCCACCGGCGTAGCAATTCTTCAGTGTTGTGCCATGATAATTTCCTACCAGACCGCCGACACGGATGTTTCTGCTGTTCATACTATACTGAGCATTGATCTCTATATCTACGACAGAGGTACAATTCGAGATATTGATATTACACAGGCCGGCGAAGCCGCCCTCATTACAGCCACCATAGCCACAGTGTTCATCATTCGTACCTGATCCCCGGCTGTCGCGCAGGGTATAACCAGCCACAGCACAGTTAGTGATGCCGCAGTTCTCCATCTTGCTGATCATAGTGCCGCCGGTCAGTCCCATGCCAACCACGCAGCCGCTGTTGTACCAGCCGCTTCCCTTCTCTGCCACTTCCACCACATTGTCCTGATCAGAATACATGATCAGACCTTCGATCCGGCAACCCATGGCTGCGCCGAAGAGGCCTACTGCCTGTCCCGGAGAAGAAATATTCACATTTTTGATCTGATAACTGTTGCCATTGTATGCGCCATTGAAATAGACCACATAAAGGGCCGTACTATTATTTCCATTCACCTGGATACTGTCATAGGCAGAGCCGATGGGGGTAAATTCTGATACCTCCTCGTCTGCCGGCTCCAGGTCATGGGTCTGACTGAAGTAATAGTTGGCGGCATGATCCTGGGCATTTGCTGTACTGCTTGTCGGATACGCATAACCCAGATATGGGAAAGCCTTCGCATTGCTTGCCTGCGCGTACTGTTTGCTGTCATATGCAGTTTTGGTCGTATACCAATGATTGGCTGCCGTTGCGTCATAGTGCAGATACGCTGTCGCCGTCTTGGTCGCATTGTTCCAGTTCAGATACTGCAGCTGGGTCAGGGAACGGATCTCGTACGGATTGTACTGACTGCCTGCCGTTTCAATATAGCTTGTCTGATCCCCCGCATTGTCTGTGATAATGATATTCTGCCCCGCATACTGCATAGCATTGGCAAAGAATGGCGTAAAGGTAAAGGTATAGCCGCCGGTCAGCGTCACGGATCCCTGGATTTGTGTGGGATTTGTTGTGTTCAGGTAGATACCATGACTGTCATCTGCCGCATTACCCGTATCGGAGCTGGTGGTATAGGCCACAAATGTATAATTCGACAACTGCTTCTGCAGATTTTCGGATGCCTCCTGATTAATATTTGCAGCGTTAAGGCCGCCGATGCTGTCTGAAGATATGATCCCCACCTCAGCAGGATTGTCCGTACTCTGAAAATATCCGTAGCCGTATTCGCTGATCACGCCACCATCGTCATGGGAATTGCACAGTGTGCTGGCGCCGATGGTGGAGGTAGTACCATCCTCCTTTGTCTGAATGCCCAGATAGGTCAGATGATAACCGTTGTTCTGTCCATTCACCTCATGCTCCCAATAGAAGAAGCCCACAGTACCCAGCTGTGTCTCTTCCAGCCAGTCACCATAGTGCACTCTCTGTCCCTTGCTGTTTGTCACCACAGCCCGGAAAGGATAACGGCCTTCGCTGGTCTCTGTGTTGTTGAAATCATAGCTGTATACCGCAGCCTTCACACTGTCCACAGAGACTTCCATCGTTTCATAGTTCTTCTCGCTGCCGGCGCCTCCCTCATAGCTGAAGGGGTACACCTTGCCGATATAGCTGTAAGCGCCATTGTTCAGATATTCACAGCTGATGACACTGCCACCATTGGGGGCAAAGCCATAGGCTGTGGTGGTCTCACCGGCTGCCGTGATGGCTGTTGCGCAGTAGCAGTTTCTCAGCAGGCTGCTGTTTTCACCGGCAAAACCTGCCACCTGCACGCTGCCGCCTCTTGCATAAACCACTTCCAGATGTCCCAGCGCATAGCTGTTGGATACCGTACCGCTGTTGTCGCCCACAAAACCGCCCATGTCCGCATTTGCAAAAGTAGCTGACAGTTTGATCTCCGGAATATCTGCTGAGGAATTGCTGACGGTGCCGCTGTTGTAGCCCACCAGACCACCTGCATAGAGGTAGGAATTTTTATAGGCATGCAATGTGCCGTCCGAACCGGATACATAGTAACCGGATACTGCGCAGTTGCTGATGCGGCCGCTCTTGTCCTCACCTTCCACCGCTTCATTGGCGCCGGTCAGGATGCCCACATAGACAGACTGATTGCTCTGAATGTCACCGCTCCTTCCCACATAATAATTGTCGGGAGCACCTGCGGTGTAGGAAGCCCGCAGAACTACATTTTTGATGGTGCCCTGGTTTTTGCCGATAAAGCCGACATAGCTTTCCTCCTCTGCGACAAAGCTGACATTGGTGATCCAGTTGCACTGACCATTGTAAGTGGCGCGGAAAGCAGTAGCTTCCTCTCCCGTATCATTGCCGGAGATGGGCTTCTGTTTTGAGGTATCATCTGTCCTGGTGGAGTAATTTCCCCAGTTATAGGTGCTGTAATCAATATTTCTTTCCTGGGCATAGGTACAGGGCTTGGTAATGTCCCCATAGGTGTCATACCAGAGACTCATCATGTAGATGTGTCTTGCTGTCCGTACAGAGATCTCACTGTCTTCCGTAAGAGCCGGCGCCGCTGCGCTGCTGTCTGTCAGGGGTACCACAGTTTTGGCAAACTGTGGATTGAAATAATAGAAAGCCGCATTGGTACCGCTGTCCGGCTCCACCTTCAGCTTCAGCCAGTAACCTGTGGCCGCATGGTCTGCATTTACCGTTTCTTTGGACAGCGGATAGATCCGGTAGCCTTTGCCGTCCTTTCCTGTTACAGAATAATAATTCCCACTATTGATGGAAATAGTCTCCCTGGCGATCTCCTCTTCCCCATCTGTCATGGTAACGGTCAGACTGTTTGGCAGATTGCCGCCATTTGACAGGTAAACCAGACCATAGCCATCACCTGTCACCGTCAGATCTGCGCTGTTGCTCAGGGTGGAATCTACATTTGCGCCATAGAAACCGTACGTACCATCGCTGTAGGCTTCGTAATAGACCAGAGTGCCTTCCTCAAAGCTGGCATCCCAGTCACCGTAATGGGTCACACTGCTGAGGACAGGATAAACATACTTGGTCAGGGACTGCCCCATAAGGTTATAGGGAGTGGAATCGGAGGTATCTGTCTTGAAATCCCCACCCAAAGCCTCTGACAGCTGGTCAATAGTGAAGTCATTGATCTCTTCTCCCAGATCTTTTGCGCTGTCTGTGGAATAAACGAAATAATAAACCTTTCCTTCGGTCGCGCCGGATGTCACTGTGCTGTAGTAAGGCGCCTCATTGACATGAAGCTTGCTCAGAACAGTATAGGAATTTTTCAGATCCGCGCTGCCGCAGACCAGACCTGCTCCTTCTGTATCAAAAGTAGCAAATCCCGCGCCGTAAACTGAGGAAAGACTGATCTTTCCAGTGCTCTGCCCCACAAGGCCGCCTGCGGTCTTTCCCACCAGATAGTTGTCTGCGTAGGATCGGCTGATATTTACGGCTGCATTTTCGCCGACCTGTCCCACCAGACCGCCGACACTTTTTGTCCGGTATTCTGTCACTTCTCCGCTGTCTGCAGCAAAGACAGCATCTCCCACTACTGTGGAAGCCGCGCTGTTCTGAATGGTCACGGTGCCCTTTTCCACGGCGCCCACAAGGCCGCCTGCGGCACCGGCTGCCTTGACCCGGATATCCTGATTATTCTTTCCGCTGAGGTCTGTACTCGTCAGGAATGTCTGACAATTTTCAATGAAGACAGTGTCTCCGGCATTGCTGCAGGTCACTTTGCCCACCAGAGTACCGGCTGCGGCTCCAGCGCCATCTGCCGTGATCTCTGTACCTGTCAGGACAATATTTTTCAGGGTCTGTCCGGAGGAAAGCAGACCAAACAAGCCTGCCGTAGAGCTGCCATCTGCGCCGGCTTCGACTCTCTCTGTCAGGTTGACGATACGGAACTGTGTTGTATTTTCGACTCCGCCGATCTGCGCCGGCTTTCCATCATAGGAAAGAAGATTTGCATTGACGATGGGCGCAAAATTGGGACGACCTTCTGTGTCTTTGGTCGTCTTTCCGATCAGCTGCCCCTGCTCATCCAGCAGTCCATTGTAATATCCGCCGGAATAGGTCTCATACCAGTCCTTGGTCCCGGTCTGACGGTCCGCATCTGTCATGGTGATATTGCTGACCTGCTCCGCGGAAGTCACCTGCGCTGTAACACCGGAATCCGCATCCAGGTTCTGCAGATGTCTGCCATAAGCGATCACAGCTGTGATCTGTCCGTCCTCCCCGGTCCTGCTGCTGTCCGCAAACAGGCTGTTGGTGGTCTTTTCATCAAACAGAGTAGACGTGATCTTGTGATTGCCGGGGCAAAGGGCTGTGACCTTCACCTTCAGATCTGTGCCGGCGGTCAGCTGGATCTTGTTGCCGCTCCCGCTTCCGTAAAGGGCATCGAATCTGGTGGAAGCCTTGCTCAGATCATCCATGGTCAGGGTCAGAAGGAAGGTACGGCCCTCTCTCTGCATGGAGTTTGCGGACATATCCAAGTCAGCCCCATCTGCAGCTGCTGCCTGCCGGATCTTTTCACTGTAATCCGCATCGCAGGCCCAGTAGCCGTAATATTTGGTATAGGTATGGCCTTCTGTATCGGAAAGCTCGATCTTGAAAACCGGGTAAGTGGAAATGCCGGTGGGCAGGGTACAGCTGAAGTCCGCCACCAACTTCTCCTCATTGGTGATCTCTACCTTGGGCTGCATATTGGTAACTCTGCCGGATCCGGAGCTGCCGCCGCCGTAGTATCCGACTCTGGCGCCATCCTCCAGACGATCGTCTCTGTAACGCATGGAGAAATCATATTTTTCTCCGTCATCCGCCCTGTACTCCTCCGCACAATTGGCCAGAGACTCACTGTAGAACACGCCGTATACAACTGCATTGTCAGGATTGTATTCAATGACCCAATGGGCATCCCGCAGTTCCGCATCTACTGTGTCTTCTGTCATAATGGCTGCAGGCGCAGATCCTGCAACCTCCAGCTGGTCTGAGGTGATATAGCACAGATCTCCTGCTTTGATCCTTTCATCCTCCGGAATGCTGGTATCGGAATCATCGGATTCTGCCGCAGAGATATAGACGCAATTGCTGCCGCCATCATAAGTGTAGATGGCAGTGGTGCCTGCCGTCCGCAGCTTGGTCATCTTGTTCTGCACTGCCTGGTAGATGGTCTCCGCCTTGGAATCCAGTTCCTTCTGCCGGAGCTCCTTCTGGAGCTTCAGAAGCGCAGGAATACCCAGACCCAGCAGGATCACCAGAATGGCAACGGCGATCAACAGCTCAGCCAGGGTAAAACCGGCAGTATTTTTTTTATTCTTCCGGCGGTATTTCATACACATCACTTACCTTATTTATAGAAAGTTCACTCAATAGGTAAAATCCCCCTATTGTTGTTCATTTTATCATTGGGTATCTGCAGTGTCAAATTGCGGGGGCAGGTGTCCTCCTTCGGTTACTGCCGGGTGATTGTTGGCTGATCCTCCACACGGGTTGCTATCAAATAATCACTGGCAAAGCCTCCTTGCTGGTCACTATCAGTTGATCACTGGCAGATCCTCCATACGGATCACTGTCAGATGAGTGTGGGCTGATCCTTCATATAGAAAAGTTTATATCACACGGCAGCTTCCCGGTTTAAAGATCCATTCTGCATCACTTACTGTAGATACTGACCTTCTCCAACGCTTCCGCCAGAGCCTCGTCTGTCATTTTCTTCGTCTTGTTCTCCACCTGTATCACTACTTTACAGTCTTCCGGAACCGCAAGAGAAGTCTCATCCCCCACGCTCAGCCAGCCGCTGTCAAAGAGCACAGTATTGTCCTTATTCACAAAATAATAGGCATATCTAGTGCCCTCATTTGCACCAATAGAAAGGATCTGTCCGGCAGAAGCGCTGACCTCTGCATATCCGCGATAATAACTGCTTCCTGCAGAGATCGTTCCTCCCGTCTTTGAGTTGGTGGAATTTGTCATGGTAGAACCTGCTTTGGAAGTCATACCGCTCAGCTTGTCGAAGGAAGTCGCGGTCATGCCGGCTGTGGAGTAAGCCCCCTCATTCCCTGAGATCGTGATCTTTGTATTGGTTTCCGCCTCCGCAACCGTGATATTTCCTGACGTCTTCTTGGTATTGGTGGCAAGGAAAAGGCCATCTTCATTTACTATAAACGAAATGGTTCCGCTCTTCCAGCCGCTATCCACTACTTTTACATAGCCACCCTTTTCCGCATCATACTTCATGAGGAAATAGCCGGTCTGATAGCCATCCGCATTTTCAATGGTGACAGTTGCTCCCTTTGCCAGAGCGATAGGGGTGGTGATCAGCGTAACTTTAGATGCAGATTCCGCGCTGCTTGCGCCGCCGATGGACATCAGGCCATTGGCATCAGCACCCCAGCCGCCGCCAAGACGGCTCAGCAGCTGTCCAAGTCCCGCGATCGCAGCCGCAGGAGATGTACCGCCTCCGGATGTTCCTCCCGTCCATTCAAGTGCCGCGCCACCGGCAACGGCATTGCCGCCGGCCGTGGTATAGTTTTCCATGGCATAATAAACAGTACAGCTGCCGCCGGCGCCGGGGATCCCGAACCAGTGTCCGGCATCTGTCTGGGCAACGCCGCCTACCGTAAGGCTTTTCTCTGTCTGCCAGTCATCCACCTCCTGCTGCAGGGCGACCACTTTGTAATACATCCCGTTTGTATAGCTGACAGCAGTGGTATCATTGACGATGGCCGCAGCCATGACCTCCGCATAGGCACTTCGTACATTTGCCAGATCTGTTGCCTCCCGGCTCTTCTCCAGCTGATTTGTAAATATAGGAATGGCAATAGCCACAAGCACCGCGATAATAGCCACCACGATCAGGAGCTCAGCCAATGTAAATCCTTTTCGATTTTTCTTCATGTCAGTCTCCTCCTCAAAAAATACGTATCGATACTATCCTGTTGTACTGATTTTATCACATGTCCGGTCATTTTTTAATCACATGAGCTGCAATATTCATTTTTTGACACCGGGGACGTTGACACCGGATGACACCGTGACACCGGGGACGTACCCTTTTGTCAACTTTTCTTTGACACCCGGGACGTACCCTTCTGTCAACTTTTCAGTCCTAATTGCATCATTCACGTTCTTTTGTTATGATAGTGCCATCACATCGGAACATTTCCAGCCATTCGGCAACAGTTCCCCTTTGTGCAAGACCATGCAAACAACCATCAACAACATTATTATCAAGGAGATCATATGCCCAGAAAAGCCCGCGTAACCGGTGAATTCCTTCACGTGGTTGCTCGTGGAATAGGAAAGCAGATTCTGTTTGAGGATGATTTTGACAGGAATTATTATCTTTCCCTGCTGAAACGGTTCAAGGATGACCTGAACATAACGATTCTCGCATACTGTCTGATGGAAAATCACATCCACCTTTTGCTCCAAAATCCCGATGCAACCATATCCCTGTTCATGAAGAAAATCGGCGTATGTTATGCCGGTTATTACAACAAAAAATATGACAGACCCGGTCATTTGTTTCAAAACCGCTTTAAAAGCGAAGTCATTACAGACAGTGATTACTTACTGTCAGCTTATCGCTATATTTTAAAAAATCCTGAAAAAGCCGGGATGGCTCCCGCGGATCAATACCGCTGGAACAGTTTTGATGATTATGGAAAATCGGACAGATTAACCGATACCTCCCTACTGGTTACCTATATTGGCAATAAAAAGGAGCTCAGTTTATTTCTGAAAACAAAGGATGATGCTGACCACCTTGAAGATATTCAGCCCAGGAAGGACGATGCCTGGGCCCTCGAGGTCATCAAAAGAGAACTCCATGTACCAAGCGGGACATCGATTCAGAAAATGCCCCGACCCGAAAGAAATGCGGCATTGGCATTATTACGGGGAAAAGGGCTCTCCGTCCGGCAGTTGGAACGCCTGACCGGAATCAATCGTGGCGTTGTAGCAAATGCTTCCATTGTCAAATGAGGGATTGGCGGCAAGAGCCACGCGATTAGAGGGCTGCAAAAACCTCCCGCTCGTTTTAAATGCAGTCGCTCGAGCGGGAGGTGCGATTTGATGTTTTTCGAAGGGAAGTGGTGGGAGAAGTTTGAATCAGTGAGGCCCAACGGACATTATAAGTTGACACTTGGGTACGTCCCTGCTGTCAACCCAGTTCCGTGAAGCTGAAATATTCTATAAATTCGTCCCATGTCAGCACCTGATACATCTCCGGTCCGTCATAGCCTTGTGAAAACGCGATCCGGCAGATTTCTCTGTTGCATTCCGTCATATCTTCTGCAGAAGATACAGATTTGCATTGTTTCAACAGGTCTTCTGTAATTTGACCGGATGCATAAGCTTCTTCAAAATCTTCGGCAACAAACTCATATAAAGCTTCCTGCACGGCTTCCTTATATCCTGCCTCCATTTCCGGCAGAACAGAACTTCGGAATTCTGCAAGCGCCTGTCCGTTCTGTGAAGATGTGTAAACATCTCCAAGACCAAGTTCACTCCATTCATTCCTGTCTGAGAGCCGCATACCTGCAGTCTGACTGGAAAGTCCAAGCAGAGTGCCAAGATATCCATTCAGATCCAGATTGTACCATTTTCCACCATATTTCACAGTATCCATGAACAGCAGGCCCTCTTTCCCATCTACGGTAAAAGTCATGCCTAAAGATTTATAGGCCTCAGCCCCATATACATAGGCACTGCTTTTGTACATATTCCATAAGCTTTGGGAAGTCAGGAAACTATCGTTTATCACTTCCCCGTAGACCGGCGCGCCCACTTCCAGTGTAGAAAAATCCATACCTTCTCCCTGGAGTGCCAGTATAACAGACTGCGCCTCGCCAGCGTCAGTCACCTGATAAGCTTTCATCTCGCTTATTGCCTGACCTGCTTCAGAATTTTCATCCAGCGTATTGTAAACATATTGGCACCAGATATCCCCCAGGAGATCACCTTCCCGGATTCCGATATTCAATTCGCTTTTAAGGGAATCTTCCGTGTCAATGACACCTTTATCGGTGTATGCATAATTTGACACAAAGGCGCTGGTCCGTAAAATGTTAGAGGCCAGACTGTAATGATCCACATAGCTCTCTACGGCAAAGGTGGAGAGCATCGCATCCACATCGCCGGCTTTCATAGCCTCCAGATAAGCAGTCGCGGCCGCTTCCGGAGAATCATAACCGGTGCCTTCTATCATTTCTGATCCGGCAGATGTTTGAAGATTAAATTTCACAAGCCCTCCGAAGGTCATACCTGCTACCAGGGCAACGCAAAGGAGAATGCCCAGAAGGAATGCTGCGATCGCCGGCAGTTTTTTCCTGACCTTCCGGGGTTTTCCCCAGAATCTTTTTCTGGACTTACCTACTGTAATTTTTTCCGGAACCCTTTCCGGACTTACCTTCGGCTGTTTATACGAGTTTGCATTCGGTTGTACATTTTTCGGTTGTACATTTGCCGTTTGTACATTTGCCTGCATATCCGGGCGTCCGTTATCACGCCTGCCTGTGATCCGTTTTGCCCCACATCCGGGACAGAATGAAGCATGATCCGGCACCTGCTTTCCGCAATTATTACAATACATGTTTTCCCCTCCTTTTCTCTTGTAAAGCACGCTCACCCATCAAGTGCAGCATATTGGCAGAAGAGATAATTTTCATCCTCCGGCGAGGGTGAAATGATATATCCTCTGTAATCCGTGTAAATATATTCATACGGATCAAATCCGAATTGTGAGGATGGCGTATCCGGTGTATACAGGATCCCGCCGTCCGTGCGGGCGAACTCCCAGTAATATTTATTTACATACCGTATGCCATCTTCGATATAAGAATCCCCATCTGTGCCTTCGCAGTTGTACTCCGTGAGCAGAAGATCATAGGAATATTCCGTTAACTGTTCTCCCATTTCATACTTTCCGCTGAAATTACAGTAGTAAACCGTACCGCTGTAGGATTCTTCGCTGTTTGTGACGCCGGATTCGCCGCTGTTGGTATCAGACATGGTGCCGGTAAAGGTACCGTCCTCATTCAGCGTGAATGTCACGGAAGCATATCCCATTCCGGCATTATATTCATATTGGCCCGCAGCCATTTGCAGATGCATCCTGGCCGATTCCGTCTGGTCAGGCTCCGTCTGGTCGGGCTCAATCTGGTCAAGCTCAATCCGCTCAAGCTCCGTCGGGTCGGACTCGGTGATGGTCCGGACGATTGCAGGGCTTATGTTTTCCCCATCTGCCTCTGCCTTAGTCAAAATGGAAAGCAGCCCCAGCATGGTATCATGAAGCCCATAAATATCCTTGTCGTGCCAATAACGACTGCAGGCACCATCTATATCTTCCGCCTTTGCATCTTTAAAAAGCCTCTGATAAAGAGAATTATCCAGACTGCTTACTTTAAATTCCTGATCCCGTCCATAAGTGGTTGCACCGCAATACTCCGGCCATTTTGTAACATAATCATCAAATATCTTAAAATTAAAAGCATTTGACATGGACTGGGAATCATTCCAGATCAGATGTACACAGGTATGCGGCGATTCAAATGTATAAGTGTAGATCAATCACTTATCAGAACCAAAATATATCAATATCTCGCCATCGACGGAAAGATAGTTTGCAACCGCATCCCCGAGGCTATGTTCCGTAAAGAAAAAATAATTATCTTCTGCTTTCAGCTCCTCAGCCGATTTACCGGTTGCCTCCTCCATAAATGCGACCAGCAGTGTGCGCACATTCTGCCCGCTCTGCTCAAACATAGTCACACTTCCATCAATAACATCTGTCAGAAGATCCAGATTCCCATCGGTTCCACGGACAACAGCAGCAAATATATTTTGGGTACAACCGCCAAAACAACCGCAACTGCCGCGACAACTGTGACAATACCGATCATGATCCCCTTCCCGTTTCTTTTCGGTGTGGAGGACCACCTGTCTGATATCGAAGACGGCACGTCCTGTCCATGCATCCGCATTCTCACAGGCGTTGTATATGACGCAGGTACTTTCTCCTGTTCCAACGTGTTCTGTTCCGCCTACACTCCACAGCCCGGACAAAACCTTGCATGATCCGGAATTTCTGTTCCACATTTATAGCAGTACATTCTTCTCCTTTTAAATCACCTGTCTCCGATGAACAGATTACAGGCAATGGCTATCTGATAAATATCTTCCTCTGTTCCGCTTCCTCCCGGGAAATCGGCCGTCGCTTCTGTCATTAACAGGACAACCAGATTCTCGCGGATCATACGGGAGTCTTTCTCCCTGGCCATATTAGTTCCGATTTCATTCTATCATCCCTGCAATAATTAGTCTATGCTATCTGCTGTGCTGACACCCGGCGTTTGACACCCGTGACACCCGGGACGTACCCTTTTGTCAACATTTCCATGACACCCGGGACGTACCCTTTTGTCAACATTTCGACACCCGGGACGCGTGACACTGGGGACGTACCCTTCTGTCACGTCTCATTGTCAAATGAGGGATCATCGGCAAGAGCCACGTGATTAGAGGGCTGCAAAAACCTCCCGCTCGTTTTAAATGCAGTCACTTGAGCGGGAGGGTGCGATTTGATGTTTTTCAAAGGGAAGTGGTGGGAGAAGTTTGAATCAGTGAAGCCCAGCGGACATTATAAGTTGACATTTGAGTTCGTCCCCGCTGTCACCCTGGGTACGTCCCTGCTGTCACTGTCACTGTTGTCAAGGAAGTTGACACTTGGGTACGTCCCTGCTGTCACACGCTTGACTTCAGCACCTGTCTTCCGTATAATAAAACCACACAGGAGGTGGTCTTTTGTATTACTGGTTGGATGGTGATGTGGTCGTTGAAGCATCAACACCAAACGAATATTTCACCACAGAGTATCAGATAGAGCGGTTGCAGCGCATCCGTGAGAAAACCGGACTAAACAGAACACAGTTTTCCAGAAAATATCAGATTCCCCTGCGTACACTTGAGGAATGGGAATCCGGCCGTCGCAGGATCGCTCCATACCTGCTTCGCATGCTATCCTATTATGTTTCCTTTCAGGAAGCATTTCCGGAAACAGATGGCTGCGGTCAGGCAGAAACAGGCAGCCCATCTGCTTCTGCGTCATCTTCTACCGGGTCGGGCCTGCATGATCGGATCCAGTGGCATCCGGCCTTCTGTGCTGCTCTGAAGCTGGACCTGATCAAATACAAGGATGACCTCATATTTGAAGAGGAATTTCAACTTTCCCATAAACCCCTTGAGATTGACTGTCTTGTGATCAAAAAGCTAACTAATACTGTGATAGACAATCCAATCGCGCAGATCTTTCAGAAATACAATCTGTTCGAATACAAATCTCCCGGGGATTCTTTGAATATAGACACCTTTTTCAAAACTATTGCCTATGGATGTCTCTATATCAGCCGCCCGGATCGTGAACCAGGCCTGTCGCCCCGGGATGTCACACTCACGCTTCTGCGGGATCGAAGACCCCGAAAGCTGCTTCAGGACCTGAAGAAAACCGGCTACCGGATACAGTCTGCTGCCCCGGGCATATTCTACATAGACGGTCCCGTTATGTTTCAAGTGCAGCTTATCGTCAGTTCTGAACTGAGCACAGAGGAGCACATCGCATTGAAAGCTCTGACCAATCAGATTAACAAAGCCCTGTATATGAGCTTTTCTGATTATTGTAAAAACCAGACAGACAACGCCTTTGAATATGCGGATATCGTCATGCAGCCCATCATTCAGGCAAACCAGAAAAACATTACCACATGGAAGGGAGATGATACTATGTGTCAGGCACTGCGAGAACTTATGGCAGACGAGATAGAGGAGGAAGTCCGGAGAGCTGTTCAGAAAGCAAAGCTTCAGGTGACGCATGAAGTGACGCGTGAAGTAACACGTGAAGTAACACGTGAGGTAACACGTAAAGTCTCAGAAAATAATGAACGGGCACATGCAGCATCCATCATTACGCTTTGCAAAGAAATGCATCTGACAAAAACAGAGATTCTCTCCAGAGTAAGCTCCATGCTGCAGGTATCAGAGGAGAAAGCTCTGATCTATTATAATATGTTTGCTTGACAGCAGGGACGTTGACAGCAGGGACGTACCCTTTTGTCAACATTTAGGATGGGGCCGGGGCGCATCCGACAGCAGGAATCTACCCGCTTGTTAACATTTATGCCATATTGGGGGCAGAATAACATCAACGGCGCATCCTTTTTTCAACGTTTAGGATGAGGCCAGGACGCACCCTTTCGTCAACATTTGGGAGGCCGCCGGGGCGCATCCTTTCGTCAGCGTCTGGGATGCCGCTGGGGCACGCCCGGTGTCACAAAACATAGTTAACTAACAGCACCACCCCGCTGGTCAGCACCATGACCACCCCGGCTATGCGGCAGAGGATGATCTCCGATACCCGGTTGGCAATAGCCGAAGCGATCCTGGCCCAAAGCAAAGTGAAGATCACACAGCAGACCAGGCAGTACAGGTCCGGCAGGCCGCCGATATACACATGACTGACCCCTCCAATAGCAGCAGTAAATGCCATGATAAAGACAGAGGTTCCCACTGCCATGTGGATCTCATACCCCAGGAATGACGTCAGCACAAAAAGCAGCATCATACCGCCGCCGGCTCCCACAAATCCGCAGATAAAGCCTACAAACAGTCCGCCGGCCAAAGATTTGACCAGCTTTTTCCTTCTGCTCTCCTCCACCTGCTTTCCCGCTTTTCTTCCCGGCTTCACCAGAAATTTGATACCGATCACCAACAGACCGATCTGTGACATGCAGCCCATGGCCTGATCCGGCAGAAAACTGGCGATATAGCTTCCCACAATGGTCATGACCAGTACACTGAGGATCAGTACCAGCGCATTTCGAATGTCCAGATTTCCATGTTTTCTGTAGACCCAGGCGCTGACTGCGCTGGCCAGAATATCACTGGCCAGGCCAATACCGATAGCCTGATAAGCCGGAATCCCGCAAAAAGTCAGCAGCAGAGGACTGACGATACCCGCTGCGCTCATGCCGGCAAAGCCGGTCCCCAGACCTGCTCCAGTCCCCGCCAGAAAGCATATGAATGTCTTGTATAAATATTCCATGGCCTTTCCTCTTTTTCCACCGTTTGACACCGGGGACGTACCCTTTTGTCAACCTTTTGCCCCTATATACCGAGTAAACACCGTACAATCAGGGACATACCCTTTTGTCAACCTTTCATTCTGATTGCACATCAAGGCTCACAGGTAAGCCGGTAAACGTTCTCCGGTGTTTTATTCTACATTTTATAATCCGATTTCTTATTGAGTATATACCCCATAACAGCACCAACCAATCCGCCAATTATGTGCGCCATGTTAGAGATATTATCATTAACAGTCAAACCTTCATATACTTGTTGTCCCAGAAATACAGCAATCACAAGAATAAATGTCAGTGGAATTTCACCATCTTTAAAGCCGGTAAAAGATGCCAAAACAATAAAAGCAAAAACCACGCCGCTCGCTCCGCACAGGCCTACATTCCAAAAAAAGATGTAATTTATAATTCCCGTAACTACAGCCGTAACCGCAATTGCTTTCATCAAAGTCGATGAGCCATATTTTTCTTCTAATATAGGTCCCAGCAAGAGCAAATATGTGGCATTCCCTATAAAATGACTGAAATCTGCATGCCCAAAGATATGGGTAAAAAATCTAACATAAGTCATAGGACTTGTTAACGGTGAATGATACGTCATAAATACCAGTTCGGTAGTTTTTCCACCCGTCATCATGCCCATTAGCGTTGCCACTAAACAAATCAGTACAAACGTTAATGTGACCGGCGCATTAAATGTTATCCTTATTTTTTTCATTTCACATTTTCCTCATTCATATCGCAAAGCGGGCCACCAGGTGAAATCAGAGCTTTATCATTTCTTCGATGATTGTCCGGCAAAAATTCCCATTCCCGGCAGGTTATTCAGATGCCCGCCTGAAAGTTTTGCCGGATAGCTCGGATCCCGGAATGGTACCAATAGGAATCAGCATTCCTATTATCAAAAGCGTTCATGATTCTCCTCTCCATGGCCTTTCGTAACTATTCCGGTATTTATTTCATAGTATAGCAC
>R14__coassemble_942_pt1 | contig 16567 bp, 14 predicted proteins | sample R14__metabat2_high_PE_030 | metagenome-assembled genome bin R14 | reverse complement strand
GTTATTGAAAACTCAGATGTTCCGCCACACCCGGGGCCTGTTTCCTATGTGTGCCACAGCGGCGTGGGGAGTGGTGGCCAAACACCTTTTCAGAGCCTTAAGAAATATCTTCCCAGAGCCTCAAAAAATGTCGCCAAAGGCATTTTAGCTATCTCAGACTTCGAACATCAGGTCGCCATAGGAAGGCATGGGCCAGACTTCCTTGTCCACAATGGTCTCCAGCACATCAATGGGAGCTCTCAGGGCTTCCATGGCTGCACTTACCTCATCGTGATAATAAGCAGCCCGCTCGGGACCATCCTGCATGGCTACTGCTTTTTCCACCAGATCCCGCAGACTGTTCAGGGCCTTCTGGGCCTCTGCCAGCAGGCTGCTGGTCTTCTGCAGAAGCTCTGTCTGGGCGGATACTTCCGGAATGCCCGCTGCCTTCACTGCCAGGATAGAATCTGCCAGTGTTTTGGTATAACGGATCACTGCCGGAATGATCTGCTTGGAAGCGATGTCGATCATGGCCTTTGCCTCGATGTTGATCATCTTGGCATAGTTCTCGTACTTTACTTCTACTCTGGATTCCAGCTCGGCTCTGGTAAATACGCCATATTTTTCAAACATGGACACATTTTCTTCCCTTACCAGTTCCGGAATAGCTTCCACCATGGACCTGATATTGGGAAGGCCACGGCGCTCTGCCTCTGCTACCCATTCTTCCGCATAGCCGTTTCCGTTGAAAATGACCCGCTGATGCTGATCCAGCACTTCTTTAATATAATCATGAAGGGCTTCCTCAAAATTCTCTGCCGGCTCCAGGGTATCGCAGGCTTTGCAGAAAGCCTCCGCTACGATGGTATTGAGCACCACATTGGCATCTGCCACAGAATCCCGGGAACCCACCATACGGAACTCAAATTTGTTGCCGGTAAAGGCAAAGGGAGAGGTCCTGTTTCTGTCGGTGGCATCCTTATAAAGATCGGGTACGCTCTTGACGCCGGACTCCAGCACGCCGCCCTCGGGACTGCTGGTGGCAGTTCCCTTGCTGACCAGCTGCTCCACAACATTCTGCATCTGCTCTCCAAGGAAGATGGAGATAATAGCCGGCGGCGCTTCATTGGCCCCCAGTCTGTGATCGTTGCCCGGATCCGCTGCGGATTCCCGGAGCAGGCCGGCATGCTTGTCCACAGCCTCAATGATGCAGGTCATGACCAGCAGGAACTGCAGATTTCTGTGGGGGGTATTGCCGGGCTCCAGCAGATTGATGCCGTCATCCGTAGTCAGGGACCAGTTGTTGTGCTTGCCGGAACCATTGACACCTGCAAAGGGCTTCTCATGAAGCAGACATTTCATGCCATGCTCACAGGCCACCCGCTTGAGGGTCTGCATGATGATCTGGTTGTGGTCAACGGCGATATTGGCTTCCGCAAAAATGGGGGCCAGCTCATGCTGGGCTGGAGCCACCTCGTTGTGCTGGGTCTTGGAAGAGACGCCCAGCTTCCACAGCTCTGTATTTACATGCTTCATAAAACCGGCGATCCGCTGGCGGATGGTGCCGAAATAGTGATCGTCCAGCTCCTGGCCCTTGGGGGGCATAGCGCCGAACAGGGTTCGCCCGGTATAGATCAGATCCTTTCTCTGCAGGAATTTCTCTGCATCTACCAGGAAATACTCCTGCTCCACACCTACGGAAGGTGTTACCTTGGTGGATTCTGTATTGCCAAACAGGCGCAGCAGACGAAGGGACTGCTGGTTGATGACTTCCATGGAACGAAGCAGAGGGGTTTTCTGATCCAGCGCCTCGCCGGTATAGGAATAAAATGCAGTGGGGATGCAGAGAGTAGCGCCTGCCGCATCCTGCCGTACAAATGCCGGTGAAGTGCAGTCCCAGGCTGTATAGCCTCTGGCCTCAAAGGTAGCCCGCAGGCCGCCTGAGGGGAAGGAGGAAGCATCCGGCTCCCCCTTGATCAGCTCTTTTCCGGAAAAGCTCAGCAGCACCTTGCCGGTAGGCAGAGGGGAGGTAATGAAGGCATCATGCTTCTCTGCCGTGACACCTGTCAGCGGCAGAAACCAATGGGTATAATGGGTAGCACCCTTTTCCACTGCCCATTCCTTCATCTCATGGGCAATGACATCTGCTGTATCCAGATCCAGCTCTCCGCCCTCGCTGATGATGGTCTTCAGTTTTTTATATACTTTCTTTGGCAGACGATCCTGCATGACAGTATCATTGAATACATTTTCGCCAAAGATCGCTTTTACATCTACGAAATCACCCATGTGCTTCTCCTCTCATCGGAACTGTTTTTCAATACTCCTAAATCTACCCCATTCATGCAAAAAAAGCAACCGCTTTCTATGGGACAGGAAGATAAGAAAGCTCCATTGCGAAAGAAAAGCCCTGCTGAAATCAGCAGAGCTTTTCTGAAATGATCTTATACGAGCTCGATCAGAACCTCCATGGCTCCGTCACCCTTTCTCGGTCCGATCTTCACGATACGGGTATAACCACCATTGCGGTTGGCATACTTCGGTGCGATCTCATCGAACATCTTTGCGGGCATATCGACCTTCTTTGTATTCTTCTTCTTGCCTTTGTTGGAAGCCGGAACTTCTGTTACCGGGTAGAATACCTTCAGCATCTGACGACGTGCATGCAGTCTGGAAGGAGCGTCCTTCTTGATCTCCTTCTGGATCTCATCATACTGCGTAACCTTCTTGCCGTCTACAACAGTCTTTACGCGCTTTCCGTCAGCATCCTTTCTCGGAACTTTTGCTGTAACGGTAACGGTCTCGAAGTTATCCTTCTCGCGGACTGCCATAGCGATCAGACCTTCTGCGATCTTTCTGATCTCCTTGGCCTTGATCTCTGTGGTACGGATCTTGCCATGGTACAGAAGATTGGTCACCTGGTTTCTTAATACTGCTTTTCTCTGGTCAGAAGTTCTGCCCAGTTTCTTATATCCTGCCATTGTTTCTCATCCTCCATTTGTGGAACGAAAGGTCATGCATCTTCGGGCTTACTGGCCTCCCGCTGAATTCTACAAATATTACTGTTCTTCATCCGGACTGAGCTGCAGACCCAGTTCCTTCAGTTTGGAAAGTACTTCCTCCAGGGACTTGCGGCCCAGGTTCCGTACCTTCATCATATCTTCGGATGTTTTACTGCAAAGCTCTTCCACAGTGTTGATACCTGCGCGCTTTAAGCAGTTGTAAGAACGAACGGAAAGCTCCAGATCATCGATGTTCATCTCCAGAACCTTCTCCTTTTCGTCATCCTCTTTTTCGATCATGATCTCAGCTGTCTTCGCATGCTCAGAAAGATCGATAAACAGACGCAGATGCTCGCTCAGCACCTTGGCTGCAAGGCTGACTGCCTCATCCGGATTCAGCGTACCCTTCGTGTACACATCCAGTGTCAGCTTGTCGAAATCCGTGATCTGTCCGACACGGGTATTTTCAACGGTCAGATTTACGCGCTCCACCGGTGTGTAGATGGCATCTACAGCAATGGTACCGATGGGCATATCCTCTGTCTTGCCCTTGTCAGCGCTGACATAGCCGCGGCCCTGGGTGATCACCATCTCCATGTTGAGCTTGGCATCAGCTCCGCACAGAGTAGCGATGATCTGATCCGGGTTTGCGATCTCGATATCAGCGTCTGCCTGAATATCGGAGCCCCTGACGACACCTTCTCCCTCAAAATCAATACGTACTGTCTTGTTCTCAAAGCTTGAGCTGTTGTTGCGGATCGCAAGACTCTTCAGGTTCATGATGATCTCAGTCACATCCTCTTTTACGCCGGGGATGGAGCTGAACTCATGAAGCACATTATTGATCTTTACCTGGCTGATTGCTGCGCCGGGCAGAGAAGAAAGCATGATTCTGCGAAGGGAATTACCGAGAGTCGTGCCGTAGCCTCTTTCCAGAGGTTCCACAACAAAGCGGCCGAATCTGCCGTCTTCTGAAAGCTCAGTAATTTCAATTTTGGGTTTGTTAAAATCAAGCACCTTTTTACCCCTCCTTTGGGTTTGGAATCATTCGAGGGTTGCGTCCGTTTATTACTTGGAATACAGCTCGACGATCAGCATCTCATTTACCGGAACGTCGATCATCTCGCGGGTAGGAACTTCCTTTACGCTGCCCTTCAGGTTTTCCTGGTCGATATCCAGCCATTCGGGAACCAGACGGCCGCCTGTTACCTCCAGAATGTCTTTGTAACGCTGAGAGCTCTTGCTCTTCTCGCGGATCTCGATGATATCGCCTGCGCTTACCTTGTAGGAAGGAATGTTTACGCACTTGCCGTTTACCAGAACGTGCTTGTGGTCAACGATCTGTCTTGCTTCTCTTCTGGTTCTTGCCAGACCCATACGGAAGATGACATTGTCCAGACGCAGTTCCAGCATGATCATCAGATTTGCACCGGTCTGACCGGTCTGACGGTCTGCCTTCTTGTAGTAATTACGGAAGGGCTTCTCCAGAACGCCATAGATGAACTTTGCTTTCTGCTTCTCACGCAGCTGCAGACCGTACTCAGAAACCTTTCTGTTTGCGCGCTTCAGCTGACGGGTAGACTTCTTGTCAATGCCCAGATATACAGGATCCAGACCCAGAGATCTGCATCTTTTTAATACGGGTACTCTATTTACTGCCATTTAAATGACCTCCTGTTTGCTTAGACTCTTCTGCGCTTGGGCGGACGGCATCCATTGTGGGGTACCGGCGTCACGTCACTGATACTGGTTACTTCAAGTCCGTTGGCGGACAGTGCGCGGATTGCGGCCTCACGTCCGGAACCGGGTCCCTTTACGAAGACATCCACGTACTTCAGACCATGGATCAGCGCTGCTTTGGTAGCGGTCTCAGCTGCCATCTGTGCTGCGTAAGGGGTAGATTTTCTTGAACCTCTAAAGCCAAGTCCACCGGCACTTGCCCAGGACAGAGCATTTCCTGCTGTATCTGTCAGGGTAACGATCGTGTTGTTAAAGGATGCCTGGATATGAGCCTGACCACGTTCAACGTTTTTCTTGACACGACGCTTGTTGGTCGTCTTTCTAGTATTTTTAGCCATAATAAAAACTAACCTACTCTTTCCTTTGCTTTAAAAATTATTTCTTCTTGCCTGCTACAGTCTTCTTCGGACCCTTTCTGGTTCTGGCGTTGGTCTTTGTCTTCTGACCACGAACCGGAAGGCCCTTTCTGTGACGGATACCTCTGTAGCAGCCGATCTCCTGAAGACGCTTGATGTTCATAGCGACTTCACGACGAAGATCACCTTCTACAACCTGTGTCTGCTCGATCACAGTTGCGATAGCCTTTACTTCATCGTCTGTAAGATCTCTTACACGTGTGTCGGGATTTACTCCTGCTTCATTGACGATACGTGTTGCAGAAGTTCTTCCGATGCCGTAGATATAGGTCAAGCCGATCTCTACGCGTTTGTCTCTTGGTAAGTCTACACCAGCTATACGAGCCATGTACTTTTCCTCCGTTTGATATTAATATTTTCCTAATAGGGATGCCGGTATGACGCATCCAGCCGCAGTGGACTGCGACCTTTCTTCCTCTGCCCCAGGAAGATGAGCAGAGCAAGCATTAAGCAATATTATAAGGGAATCCCGATGCGCATAGCGCGCACACGTGGTATCCTGACGCAGCCGGTCAGGTTCACTTTATAATATTAACGCCGCATAAGCTGCGCAGGGGTTCTGAGGGATTAGCCCTGACGCTGTTTATGCTTTGGATTCTCACAAATGATACGGATACTGCCTTTTCTCTTGATGACCTTGCACTTATCGCACATGGGTTTTACAGATGCTCTAACCTTCATGTGAATCCTCCTTTCCTGCAAATACAGCATATTTCTCTTTGTCTGCCCGCCGAAGTGGGTTAGTCTTCCCGTGCACACAAAGACACGATGTTGATTATAGCATCAACATTTCTCCTTTGCAAGCACTTTCTCTTTATTTTCTGCATGTTTTCTTTGCGTTTTTTCGTTGTTGTTTCTCTGCTTCCCTCAGCTTCTATTTGCTGTTGCGCTTTCTGTACTCCGCCGGGCTGAGGCCGCAGGCCTTCTTGAAGGTCTTGCAGAAATAGGGATAATCCTGAAAACCTGCATCCACAGAGATCTGCTTCAGGGTCTGATTGGTGCCGGTGATCCGCCGGCGGACCCACTCCAGACGCACCTCCGTCAGGAACTCCGCAAAGCCCTTGCCCACCTCCTGCTTGAAGAGGGTGCTGAAATAGGTCATGGACAGGTTCACTTCCCCGGAGACCACCGACAGACTGAGTGGCTCACTGAAATGATCATAAATATAGAGGACAGCGCTGCGGATCGCTGCACTGGCGCCTTCCGGAACCCTGGCCCCGAGCTGCTCCTGTCTGACCTGCAGCCAGGCTTTCGCGGCATCCGCATAGTCCGCCCAGAAAAGCAGGGACCGGTATTCCTCCTCCGATCTCTGGCAGCCGGCCGCGGCATCACAGTCCCGCAGCCAGGCATCCACCGGGATCCGGCCTGTACCGGCCTTTTGGATCTCCTCCAGAGCCTCTGTCCATTTTTCGTCGATCTGACTATCCGAAGCATTTTCCATCAGTTCCGGCAATTCCCGGATCAGCTGAGCGGCAGCATCCGGAACACTGTCCGCCGGAAGCGCATCCACGCCATACTTCCAGCTGCCCGGACCGTAAAATCCCCGGCCGATCAGAAGATCCGCCTGCCGGAGCGCCTCTGTCAGGGCGCTTTCTCCGCTGCAGACGCCGCTGGCAGCAGCGGAAGTTTCCAGATTCAGATACTGCAGGGCCAGCTTCTGCAGGATGCCGCCAAGGCGGCTGCTCTTCTCCATGGCTTTCTGCATGGAAGGCTCCTCCGACAGATCCAGCAGCAGTACTGCCGAGTCCTCCCGGAAGCGCAGGATCTCCGCATTTTCTTTCTCCAGTCTCTGTTCGCAAAGGGAAAGGAAGGCATCCATCTGCTCCGGCTCTGCCCCCGGCAGCTGCAGGATCTGTACCAGGACCTGCCTGTACTTTCCCCGGAGTCCGGCGCTGCGCATCTGCTGCTCCAGCCGCTCCCCCTGCAGATTTCCCTGCAGGATCCCCTGCAGCAGTTCCCGGCGCACGACCCTGCGCCCTTTCCGAAGCAGCAGTTCCACCTCGCCGTCCCGGTGATACTGCTTCTGCCGCTTTTCCGCAAGAGATCTCAGCTTATCAGCGATCTCTCCTATATTAGTGTCATTGAGATGATTCTTCAGCAGATAATCATCTGCTCCCTGCTGCATGGCTGCCTTCACCAGATCGAAATCATCGTGACAGCTGAGCATGGTGATCACGCCTTCATAAGACTCTCCGCGTAGTCTGGACAACAGTCCGATGCCATCCAGTCTGGGCATACTGATGTCTGCCAGGATCACATCCGGCTGCAGGGTATGGACCATCTCCAGGGCTTCCTCTCCATCTCTGGCCGCGCCTACCACCTGCAGACCGTGTTTCTCCCAGTCCACCACATCTGACAGATACATCCTGACGATGGTATCATCATCCGCAAGCAATAATCGATGCATTCTCTACTCCTTTCCGTCCGCCGTGCATAAACCGCACACATTTTTTATTCGAATCCCCGCCCCTTATGTCATGTACCTTTATTGCACATAGGTGCTGGAGAAATACACATCCTGGGGTGTTTCTCCGGTATGGATGGCCTGCACAGCTTTCTCCACTGCTGTGTAGCCGATCTCATAGCCATCCTGCTCCATGATGGCATCCACCTTGCCCCGGCGCAGGACCTGATGTCCATCCTCCTGGGTATCCACCGTCACCACCACGGTGTCCCAGCCTTTCTCCTCCAGAGCTGCAATAGCCCCCTGGGCCATATTGACATTCTGGCAGAACACTGCGCCGATCTCTTCCTCCTGAGACATAACAGCAGCATAGGCAGCTTCCTCTGTCAGACTGGAATAGCCCATGTCGATGACATCATAATCCGATTCCGCCACCGCCAGCTGCTCCTGAATGCCCCGGAGACGTTCCTTGCAGGAGACCTGAGTAAACTGCCCCAGCAGTACCAGGACACTTCCGCCCTTGGGCAGTTGGCCCTGGATAAACTGAGCCGCCATTCTACCCAGAGTCCTGTTGTCAGTGCCCACATAAGGAATGAGCCAATCCATGGCCCGGTCATCCACAGTCAGCATTTTAATCTCTTTTTCGTCAGCGCTCTGCTTGATCCATTTGGTATCATAGCAATCCACAGGCGCATAGATCAGGGCATCGATATCGCTTTCCAGCATATCTTCCACCAGTACCGTCTGCTCCTGACTTTCCTTGCTGCCCGTAGGATACAGCAGATTCAGTTCCACATTCTTGTCCAGGGCTGCCTGCTGCATACCATTCTGCATGTCCTGCCAGTAGGGACTATCCGGATGTTTCAATACAACGCCGATCTTCAGGCTGTTCTGCTTCTGATGCACAGAGATCTCGCCGCAGCCGCAGAGCAGCAGCACCATCGGGAGCAGCACAGCCAGAAGCCTTTTTCCTCTTCTCATCGCTCTCCCCCGTTTTTATTGATCATATATTCCTCCGGATCATAGCTGACCGGCAGGGAGATCCTGACAGCGGTCCCTTCCCCTTCTGCCGACCGGATGCTGAAATGTGCCTCTTTTCCATAGTAAAGTTCCAGACGCTGGCGGACATTTTCCAGACCGATGCCGGTCAGGCGACGCTTGTCGTCTGCTCTGTCATCCTGCACAAACCCCTTGCCATTGTCATGGATCCGGATCTGCAGCTGTTTTCGATGGATCCAGGCCTGGATGGTCAGTACATTGTCATTGCTGGTGGTGTCGATGCCGTGGAACACAGCATTTTCCACCATGGGCTGCAGCAGAAGGCAGGGGACATAGCAGTCTGCTGCGGAAGGACGGACATCAAACTCACAGGTGAAACAGTCCATATAGCGGAAGGACTGCAGAGCCAGAAAATCCTGTACCAGCCGGATCTCATCCGCCAGGGTAATAAATGCGCCTTTCCTCTGAATGCTGGCTTCCAGCAGATTGATAAAATTACCCAGCAGCTCCGCCAGCTGCTGGTTTTTCTGCAAAGTTGCCGCAAAACGGATGGAATTCAGGGTATTGTACATGAAATGAGGCCGGATCTGATATTGCAGGGCATTGACTTCCGCCTCCCGGCGCTCCATGCGCTCTGCCACCACGTTGTTCATCAGCTCGTCCATGTGGTCCAGCATGTCATTGAAATTTTCCCCCAGTATCTCAAACTCATCATACATTTCTGCCATGGGAACCCTGGCTTCCAAGGCTCCTTCCTGCACCCTGGTGATGGTCTGCAGCAGAGCCTCCATGGGACTGTAAAGCCGATACGTGATCAGCCAGGAAGCAAGCACCAGACCTCCGGCCACAGCAGCCATCAGACCAACGATACTGTATAACAGATAGCGCAGGGCTTCCCTGGGCTGGCTCATATCGCTGCGGCAGACAATGGCATAACCCAGATTGGCACTTCTGGTCAGCAGCAGCACGCTTCCATCCTCCATGGTCCAGGCTGCATAGCTGTTGGCCTTTTCGCTCTTGAGTTCTCTCTGCAGGATATCCAGTTCAGAAACCTCTTCCGAACAGCACACAACACCCCTTTCATTGACCAGATAATATACCTCCCCATCATCATTATGGTTAAGGATATTGATGGTGTCATAATAAAGGGATCTTTCTTCGATGGTCAGACCGATCTGTCCGATCTCCTGTCCCAGACTGTCAGTGACTGCCTGAGCATAGCCAAAAACATACTCCGCGGAATCTGTGAAATAGTTCATGTAAAACAGGGGGGCAAATGGATTGTCCGATCTGTTTTTCCAGGTGAACAGATTGGCTCTGTTCAGCTCGATCCGGGAATAACTGCTGCGGGAAGTAAACATTGCCTCCTCATCCGTCAGATACAGATACAGATGGCAATCATAATCCATGTTGGGCAGCAGCTCCTGCAGGGACCGGGAAAACTGCAGTTCATCATCATAGGACCTGTCACTGGTGGTATATTCCGTGATCGCCTCCTGCAGCGCGTCGGAACAGTTAATGCCATTCAACTCCATATACATGGTCTGCATCAGGCTTTCAAAATGATTCAGCTGCAGCTTTGCCTTACTCTGCACGGTGGTCAGGTAATTATTGACGATCTCATCCTGCTGCACATAGTAGGAAACGGTCTCTATCACGGCAATGCACAGCATGGCCACCAGTACCATAGCCATGATGATCCGATATCGAAAGCCTCTTTTTTTCATGCTGTTTCCGACCCTTCTCCGGGCATCCCATTCCTGTCTGATCGACTGCAAAAAGCTCCCGGTCTGCCTGACCGGGAGTCTTTCCGCCTGCAGGATCTGCCCATTTATCAGAGTATAACACAAGAAAAGAAATCTGAAAATATGACAAGTTGTCACATCCTTCCAAATCCCTTAAATTCTTCCATATTTGTTGATACATCTGTCTGCCAGGGATCATAACCCCCCCTGGTACATCACGTACCGCCACAATTTTATGATACGCAGTTGGAATTGCTCCGCTGCAAGCAGCTCACGCGTATCATAAAAGAAGAGAGCCGTCCGAAGACGACTCTCGCATATTTTGATATTATTTCAGGATCAACCCTTCTTCTTACTGGACATGATCTGGTCAAGGAGTACTGCGAATACGATGATCGCGCCCTTGGATACATACTGCCATGCAGCATCTACAGACATCATGGACAGACCGTTGTCGATGGTGGTCATAACCAGAGCACCGAGGATAGCGCCTGCCGGCTTACCGATACCACCCAGGAAGGAGGTACCACCGATAACTGTGGAAGCGATGGCATCCAGCTCGTAGTTCAGACCGGAGGAGATGGAACCCGCATTCAGACGTGCTGCCAGGACAACGCCTGCAACCCACATCATAACGCCGTGGATCAGGTACATGAGAAGCATGTTTCGCTTAACACGAAGACCTGCAAACTCAGCAGCCTTGATGTTACCACCGATCGCATAGATGGAACGACCGAACTTTGTGCCATTGGAGATGAAGTTCATGATAACTGCCAGGATCAGCATCAGCAGTACAGGAACCGGAATACCCTGATAGGAAGCCATCAGCCAGCAGACTGCCATGATGATGATTGCGTAGATCACGATCCATGCGATCATCTTTCCGGAGGAATCTGCGGGAAGATCATGCTTGATCTTGTTGGCTCTGCCTCTGATCTCCAGGAAGGCAACGATCAGTACAACTACGATACCCAGGATCCAGGTAACAGCTGAGGGAATATAGCCCTGGCCGATGACCAGTGTCTCATCTGTCAGAGGAGCAACTGTGGAGCTTCCTGTGATCAGAAGCATACCACCCTTGAAGGCCAGCTGACCACCCAGAGTAACGATGAAAGCTGCCATGCCGATATAGGCTACCAGATAACCCTGTACGAAGTAGATCACCAGAGCGACTACCAGAGTCAGCAGCAGGGAAACGATAGTGTTCATGCCCCACTTAACCTGTGCTACAGCCAGGAAACAGGACAGGAAACCAACGACCATACCTGCGGAAAGGTCGATACCCAGTGTTACGATCAACCAGCACATGGACAGACCCATGATCGCCCAGATAGAGGTCTGACGCAGCAGGTTGGAAATGTTGGCACTCTTGATAAAGCTGCCTCCTGTCAGTACGCTGAACACACCGATCAGGACCGCAAGGACAACGATAACCAGCAGGGTACGGACCTGAACCTTACCTTCGATAAATGTGGCAAAACCACTCTTCTTTTTGTTATTCATTTTATACCTCCGCTACAGAAGCTGCCATCAGGATCTCCTGTGTTGCTTCCTTGTAATCAAATTCACCGGTAATCTTACCTTCTGCTACAGTCAGGATGCGGTCGCTCATACCCAGGACCTCTTCCATTTCAGAGGAGATCAGGATAACGATCTTTCCTTCATCCACCATCTGGTTCATCAGCTTGTAGATCTCAGTCTTGGCACCTACGTCGATACCACGGGTAGGCTCATCAAATACAACGACCTCCGGCTCACACATCATGGCCTTGGCCAGAACGACCTTCTGCTGATTACCACCGGAAAGTGTACTGACAGCAACCTCCGCATTTGGTGTCTTGATCCGGATGGCCTTGATATACTTGTCAGAGTACATCAGTTCCAGATTGTCATCCAGGAAAGGACCATGGGCTACTCTGTCCAGAGATGCCAGGGTAGTATTTTCCTTGATGGACATCATCAGATTCAGACCAAACTGCTTTCTGTCCTCAGAGATGATGAAGAATCCGGCTTTCAGGGCCTCTGTAGGATTCTTGAAATGTACCTTCTTGCCGTTGATCAGAACTTCTCCGGAACCCTTTGCACGGAAGTTTCCGAAAATGGCTGTGAACAGCTCTGTTCTGCCGGCGCCCATCAGACCGCTGAAGCCCAGGATCTCACCCTTGTAGGCCTTGAAGCTGACATTGTCGATCAGCATACGGCCGGGAACGTCCGGATTGGGAACAGAGTAATTGTTTACCTCGAAGCCTACCTCCTTGCGGGTGTGGGGCTCTCTGGGGAAGAGCTGTGTCAGCTCACGACCTACCATCAGGTTGATCATGTCCTGCTTCTCCATCTTGGAGCGAGGACGTGTCTCGATGTGCGTGCCGTCACGGATGACAGTAATGTCATCTGCGATCCGCATGATCTCATCCAGTCTGTGAGAGATGTAGATGCAGGTAACGCCTTCCTTCCGAAGATTCTCCACGATCTCCAGCAGGACATCTACCTCCGCCTCTGTCAGGGAAGCCGTCGGCTCATCCAGGATCAGCAGTTTGGCGTTCTTGGCCAGGGCCTTTGCGATCTCCACCATCTGCTGCTGGCCGATACCCAGTGTCTTTACGATGGTATCCGGAGTTACATTCTGCTCCATACCGATACGCTTCAGAGCCTTCAGAGACTCCACGTGCATCGCATTATAATCGATGATACCGAACGCTTTGGTCGGTTTTTCATTCAAAAAGATATTTTCCATGACACTCATGTCACGGCAAAGATTCAGCTCCTGGTGGATGCAGGCGATACCTGCCTTTTCAACCTCCACGATATTGTGGAACTTGCAGAGCTCACCATTGTAATACAGTTCACCGTCATAGGTGCCATAGCCATACAGACCACAGATGATCTTGATCATAGTAGACTTACCTGCACCATTTTCGCCAACCAGTGCATGTACATGACCGCGCTGCACATTGAATGTTACGTCATCCAGCGCTCTGACACCCGGAAAGGATTTTCCAATCTGTTTCAACTGGAGAATATAATCTGCCAATGTTTTACCTCTCCTCTCGTTCATATTTCTGCCGGGCTTTTCCGATTCCCACAGGTGGAAAAGGAAAAGCCCCTTTTAATTTGAGCTCTGCCGGAAACCGGCAGAGCCCATGAATTTACTTCCTGTTATCAGATCTGAACCTGCAGATTATTCTGCTGCCGGCCACTCATCTTCGGGAACGTTTGCATAAACTTCCTCAAGTGTATGATACTCATACTGCTTGATGATAACATCATACATGTTGTCAGCTGTTACAGGGATAACGTCTACGTTGAAGGACTCAACATCCTTGGTCTCGTTGTTAACTGTACCAACAGTACCAAGACTTGTATCAACAACGCTCAGCGGATCCTCTTCACCCTGTGCGATGGCTACTGCCAGCTCACATGCTGCCTGGTTCAGGGTCGGGGTGGGCTTAAATACGGTACCGGTCTGTGTACCTTCTACGATTCTCTGGCAAGCTGCAAGGTCAGCATCCTGTCCGCAGGTAGCAACTTCGCCTGCAAGACCCTGTGCCTCAAGAGCCTGAACAGCACCACCACAGGTACCATCGTTGGAAGCCAGGACTGCCTGGATATCATTGTCAGCCTTTGTCAGACCTTCCTCTGTGTAAGCCATAGCCTTCTCAGGATCCCAGCCGTCACAGTTCTGCGGGCCAAGTACGATGTTGATATCGCCGCTCTCAATGTACTCATCCAGTACGTTGTGCTGGCCTTCCTCCAGAAGTACGGAGTTGAAGTCCTCGGAACCGCCCAGCAGCCAGATGTAGTTACCTGTGGGAGCCTGCTCCAGAACGAACTTAGCCTCTTCCTCGCCTACCTTTACGGTATCGAATGTTACATAATAGTCAAGGTCACAGTTGGTAGCCAGACGGTCATAGGAGATAACCTTGATGCCTGCCTCATGAGCTGCCTCGATGATGGGGGAAACTGCATTGCCATCCAGAGGCTGCAGAACCAGAACATCAATACCCTGTGTGATCAGGTTCTCGCACTGGGAAACCTGAAGAGCTGTATCTTCGTTTGCGGACTGAATGGAGATGTCATAACCATTCTCATCTGCGAAATCCTGGAACATATCAGCTTCACGTGCCCAACGTTCCTGCTTCAGAGTACCAAGGGAAACACCGATGAAGATGTCGCCGTCAGCTGCTGCTGTTGCTGTGTCATCAGCTGCCTCTGCTGTGTCATCAGCTGCCTCTGCTGTGTCATCAGCTGCCTCTGCTGTGTCATCAGCTGCTTCTGCTGTGTCATCAGCTGCCTCTGTTGTCTCCTCAGCTGCTGCATCGCTGCTGTCAGAAGAGCTCTCGCCGCAACCTGCGAAAGTAGCCACTGCCATAGCGGATACCAGCATGATCGCCATCATTTTTCTGAATTTCATTTTTTCCTCCTTACCTTCAAAAAAATAGTTGCCGCATCCGATTTCCTTTTGTGAAAACTGCGAATGCATTTTCGGTTTCTGCAGTTGACCTTTGTCGATATTTCTTAAAAGTCGTCTGCCTTAACTGTTGAAATTAGTATAATTCAACAAAAGCACATCAGATAGATAGTTGTTTTTCTGAAATATTGTCGGTTTTTCTTATCTTTTTCTAAACTTCCTCTAAACTATTGTCTTATTTTCGGAATATCTGACAACTTTGTCTTTATTCCTGCGGGATCCTGCGTCTATTTTCTACATTTGGATGCATAGGTATCACAAAAATGATCCGTGCCTTACACTGAAAGCACGGATCCCTTTCTCACTTAAATATTAACAATTCAGGCTTCCTGCGTCAGAGTTTTTCATCAGACTGCCTGACTATAGAAATTAAAAACATCTATTTCACAGACTTTTTCAGAGCTGCTACATCCGCCTTCATGATCTCAAAATAGTCCTCGTTGATGGTCCGCATGGGATCCAGCTCATATAGATTTTCCAGGATCAGCCAACCGCTGTAGTTCTTATCCTTCAGGAACTGAATGGTCTCATCATACCCTGTGGTACCGGTGCCCAGTACCAGAGAAGCATTCTGTCCTTTCACGCCATCTTTCACATGCATCTGGTTCACATAGTAGGGATACATTTCCCGCAGGACCTCATGCACATCGATGTCTGTCAGGCAGGCATGGTTGCAGGAATCAAACAGGAAATAAAAATTCTTTCTGTCCACCAGATCATACAGCTTCTTCTGATCTGCCACAGAATTGGGGTTCTCGCAGCCGATGCGGATACCCTTCTCACCGGCGTAATCACAGAAATAGCGATATCTTCTGGCTGTATTTTCAATATCCTCATCATTTGCCATATAGCTGGCATTGAAATTGGAGAAGAATACCAGATCGATCCCCATGTAGGCAGCTGCGTCAATAGCCTTTGTGCCTTCTGCATCTACTATCGGATCCCACTTTGTGCCCTTGCGCGCATGGAAGGGGACATTGTCTCCGTCACTGACACCGACATTGGGATATGCGATGCCGTACTTCTGCTGCGCCTCCAGATACAGATCCTGGATCTTTCTCTGGGCCAGCGGCCAGCCGTGCTCATAGGAGCCGAACTCCACAGACATACCATCCAGGCCAAACTCAGATACAACCTGCGGGGCAAACATACCTGTGCCGGGAACGCAAAAATTGCAGATACCTAATTTCACATCCATCTTAACTTTCCTCCTGATTCAATCCATTTGTTTTCGTGTTGATTTACATTGACAGCCGCCGAACGCTCTTCCAGGCAATGCCCGGGTACCATGCAGGACAATGCAATGCCTCTATCACAGATGTCCTGCCCTTTGCTTCGGCTGCAGTCTGTATGGGAAGGCAAAGCAGCCATCTTCCGGGGGCAATGCATGCCCCGGTGCGGACTCCCCTCCACAGAAAGCTCTGCAGATTCGAGTCTCCCCCTATGTAAATATAGTACAAATACCTTCATCAAAACAGACCAGTTTTTTTCGATAAACTGTCAGATTTTCCGCAGATGGTTCTGTATGCTGTGAAATTATTGTTTGAATTTCCGAAATACCAGACCCCACGTTTTCCTGCGGTATCCTGTCCGCTGCCCGGAAGGCAGGTCACTGCGTCTCTTTCCGAATCTTTTTGATCCATTATCCGGGAAGCAGGCTGCTGCAGCTCTTTCCGAATCTTTCTGATTCATTATCCGGGAGGTAGGTCACTGCAGCTCTTTCCAAATCTTTCTGATTCATTATCCGGGAGGCAGGTCTCTGCAGCTCTTTCCAAATCTTTCTGATTCATTATCCGGGAGGCAGGTCTCTGCAG